>Ga0209749_1001657_pt1 | contig 18361 bp, 22 predicted proteins | sample EPASupsiteSAE347_FD_187267 | JGI IMG/M metagenome (GOLD analysis project Ga0209749, IMG submission 187267) | Bioremediated contaminated groundwater from EPA Superfund site, New Mexico - Sample SAE3-47 (SPAdes) (version 2) | ecosystem: Environmental > Aquatic > Deep subsurface > Groundwater >... | reverse complement strand
GCCCAAGAGAAAAAGCCTGACCTAGATAAACGATTACTTATGACAGCTGCTATTGACCTTGATGTATTGCTTAAAAACTACCTTGCTTTTGTGGATCAAGGGGGTAAGGATCTATTGACTAATCCCTTTACCTTCCCCGGCATAATAATAGGCGGGCCTAAAACTCGGATTCCTCTTCTAGTATATTGGCCAAGACAGGGTTATCAAGCAAACTGCTGTAGTGAAAAATAACGCAGCCTCCGGCGCCCGCATTTTCTGAAAACCTAAGCTCTTCCTTAAATTCCCCGGGAAGGACCCCCAACTTATAAGCTCCAACAGCAATTTTTACTTTCCTGAAATCGCTTACTTTATCTTTTATAGCCGATATCCATCTTTCAAACTCCAAATGGTCCGGAGAATAATCCATTGCTATTACAAAATTAACCAATCCGCGGTTAACCCAAGAAATCCAATCCTGGAAAGCCTCGTAATAAGCGCGCTGTATTGGCATACATCCGGTAGCTGAAACTTGAATATCCGGATTAATACGCCGGGCAGTATCGATGAATCCTCGGAGCGTCTCGGTTACCTGAGCGCGCTTCCAGTCTTTCCAGATTTCATCTTCTTCTCTTATTATTTTAACCCCGGATGTCCTCTTAAAACGTTCCATATTCATCTCTGTATAGCCATAAGCCGGGTTTTTATCCGGATACCGGACGTAATCAAATAGGATGCCGTCTAAACCCGGGTAGCGGCGAATAATTTCCTCGATAATACCGGAAAGTTCACGGCGAACGCGTATATCTCCGGGCTCAAGGAAATATTGATTATCGATTTTGTAATCTTCGAGGCTATATTTTTCTTTTAGGTTGCTAGTCAAAACGCTGAAGCCGTATTTCTGAAGTAACGGAGCGTTTTTATTTTTACTCAGGCTCAACATATTAAGCCAAGCATGCACCTCTATGCCAAAACTGTGGGCCTGTTTAATAAGCAGCCTGAGCGGGTCTTCGGGAACATTTTTCAGGCAGTCTTTATATGGAGAGGAGTCCACGATTAGCGATGGAAACCAAGCCTTGTTTCCCCTGTAGACCTGGATGAAAATCATTTTAGAGCGGGTTCTCTTGGCCAGATTAACTAGCTTGATTATCTCTTGCCGGCTTGAAAGCGCGCAAGGCTCATCTAGCGCCATAACAAAAATCCCCCGCGGCAAAGATTCTGCGCATCCGGCGCTTACAGGAAAAAGGGGTAAAAAAGCCAATACATAAAACAACACCAATATTTTTAGGCTTCTAAACATTTAATTTCATCCTGCAATGTTACGAATGGAGACAATCCGGTCAAGCAAAGAACCTTTCCGGGAACCCTCACCCAAAGAAAGGTCGCTGACTACTGTCCGGTTTATCTTACGGATAATATCCTTACCCAACCCTTGTCTTTGTCTATAGGCGTGAATCTCGTGTATAACGTACGGCCTGCCTGAATACATTCCAAGGTATATAAGTATGTGCCCCTTTAGCCGCAGAAGAGCGGCCCCTCCAACAGCCTGCTTATCCAAAATACGCACTTTTGATTCATTATCCGTCTTTTCCGAAAAATTACCCAAAAGCCGTCCGACTTTACCTTGTTCCGCAGAATTTCTCGGTAAAATTACTCCAACCGTAGAGAAAACCTCTTGGACAAAACCGGAACAATCCTGTTCGCCATTCTTACCTCCCCAGCTATAAGGGGAATTCAGAAGCTTAAAAGCCTGTTGTATAATATTACGCGGAGTATACGCTAAGTAACCAATATTTACATCGGCCTTTCTCATATAAGCGATTCGCTCAACTAATTTTCCTTCTTTTGTCTGTCCGGGAATAAAAACACTGACTACCTCGGAGTTAAAGTTACCCGCCAGGGGTAATTTTACGCCCATTCTTGCATAATCAATATGCTTCTTTAATTCGGAGTCCCAAAAAATATCGGATTTGGCGCTAACCGTTACAACAAACGGCGCCTTCTCCAGAAAAGATTTGAACTCGTTAAACCCGCAAAAGGCAACGTCATCTTTCTTTATCCATCCGGAGCCGGCCGGCGAATGCGCGTAAACCCAGGCGTTGTCTTTACTCTCATGTAAAATTACCACCGGAGTTCCGATATCCAGAGAGCTATTTTGTAACTCATCGAAGGCGGAATCCCCCGGCTCAACAGTTAAAATATCGTCGGTGGGCAAGAGGCGTTGGTCAACATAACAACAAATAAAACCGTAGCGCGCGTTAATCTGACGCGGGATTGCCTCAAAATTAATCCGCCTGGAGATTTCTCTGTAAAAAGACTCCCCTGCTCTTATCGAACTTTTTGAATAAAGTTTTTGCCTAAGGAATCCGTCGATTTGCTTTCTTAAGGAAGAAGACAACTCGTTTCCGGCATAGATGGGGCATGTCTTTAAAAAATCTTTTATTAGCTTAAGTTCATTTTCCGTTTTTGAGTTAAACAGGGGGATGCCGGCGGAATCCAAAATAACCTTGTCTGCGCAATTATTCCGGGCAATCCAGAATCCGGGGCTTTGCATCTGCCTGTTTGTATTGGGAATCGTATTCGGCGAGGAATAATAAAGCTTTTCTTCTCTATTGCATCCCGCCGCGGCCAACAAACAGAAAACTAATAAAAAATAATGGGTTTTCTTCATATCCGTCTCAACTTATTTATTTTAGTATAAAGCTAAAGAGATGACCAGTAAAAAATAATTCTTCTGCCAGGAGCCCCGGTAAATATCGCCTTTGCAAAAGCCGTATGGCTCAATCTAGATGTAATCCCTTAGATTAAATTGTTATCCAAAAAACTAAAATATTTCCTTTTGCCGATAATTATATGGTCCAGGATATTTATTTGGATTATTTTTCCTGCCTCGACTAACCGGGCGGTAAATTCTTTATCTTCCTGGCTCGGAATAGGATTTCCACAAGGATGGTTATGAAAACAAATTATCGAAACAGCAAAATACTCCAGGGCCTTGGAAAAAATCTCCCTTATGGCCGGATTTACCCGGTTAACCGTTCCTTCCTGAATCTCTATTATCTCAATAATCTTGTTCCCCGAATCTAAAAACATCCCCTTGAATACTTCTTTTCTCAAATGCCGCATCCGGGGAGTCAATATTGCCGCCGCTTCTTCCGAAGACCCGATCACAGCGCGGCCGTCTTTAGCCTCTTCTTCCCTGAACCTTCTTCCTATTTCAAGAGCGCTCCTGATTTGAGCTATTTTGGCCAAACCCATTCCTTTTAAACCGCCCCATTGTTTTATATCCGTATGGCTCATTTTTCCAAAGCTGCCGAACCTGCCAAGAATATCTCTGGCCAAATCCAACGCGCTCCTGCCTTTGGCGCCGGTACGCAAAAGTATGGCTATAAGTTCGGTATTCGTCAAAGAATGCTCCCCGGATTTAAACAGCTTTTCTCGCGGCCGCTCATCTTGCGGCCAGGACTTAATGCCGGACATAGTTCTCCCTCCTACCTCAATAGACGTAACAGGAGGAAAAATCTAATTAAAAAATAGGGGATATTACGAGTTTTCTGAGAGAGGATAAGTTGAGGTAATTTAAGCTATATCCTGCCCAGCGTTGTCGCCCGCCGCACCGCAGAACTCCAAGTAGTTCAATTGGTTGTGAAGATGGATATCCGGCGAAGCAAGCGAACTTTGCTCAGTTTAGTAGATCCTTTGCCTCCGGTACCCATCAGAAGGCCCCGGGTCTACCCAAATACCATAGTAGAAGCCCTAAAGATTAAGACCTTCATCAACAGCGGCCAAACCAGAATAACCTGGGCAAAAACCTGTAGAGAACTCAATATGTCAGAGTCCAAATTAGCACACTTGTTAAAAATAGTCAACCGGTTACCCGCTGATTTCATCGAAAATATGAAGTCATGCGATGATCAGGAGACGCTACGAATCTTTACCGGCAGAAGGCTCTTAAATATTTCCCGACTTAAAACCCTGCAAGAACGCCGGGATATGATTAAACACCTATTATTGCCAAAAACCTAACCATTCTTGCCTTGTTTTATTGCTTTCTCTACTTTATTTAATCCTTCGACAATGTCCCCAATATCTTTTGCTGGAGAATAAACTCTTTTGCTATATGCCTCTAATGAAAAAAGGTGTTCCTCTTTGTATTTCTTTTTCCCATATTCTGACTCATATTTAATAATAGCTTTCAACGAATCTTGCTGTTTAGGCAACACTTCCCAAGCCGCTCCGATAAAGCTATCTATATCATTTTTAGGTCCTAAAAAAGAAAGGTTATTTATAAGAGGTGTGGTGTTAAGACTTCGATCTTCGCTTCCTATGCGGTATTTAATATCTGGGGAAAACTCAATGTTAATATTGTGTGCGGCTCGCTCTCCCATATTTTTAACTACCACGTACATCATTCCATCTTTGAATCTAAAATCAACGTATATTTTGGGACGCATTGTTTCAGCAAATTGCCTTGTTGACGATTTTAATATGCATATTGTAGTAACAACATAGGCCAGAGTAAGGGCGATCATAAAAATATCTGATAGTGTTATTTGCCAAATAAAATTCATTTGTGCCTCTTAGAAATCAAACGTATTACCAACGACTTAGTTTTCTTCGCCCCTTTGGTTCCCCTTTAATGCCCCTTTCGCCCAATTATTATCTTTAGCCCTAATCGCCACAATCGCCAACCAGGAGCGTATTTGGCGCGTTTATGGCGCATTCTATGTCCGAAATGTCTGATACTAAAGCTCTATAGCGGAAGTCTTGGTGAGCCAATTGAGCCATTCATGAGCCTATTCTATCCTTACTGCTTATGTTCCAAATCGATAGGTTGTATTTACGCCTTTGCTTAGATAAAAGACCCTTGCTGCAATACTTTTGCGGGATCATACCAAATAGCGCTTACAAAGTTCTGGATCTCCTGAGTAAACTTCCAAATGACATTACTATCAATCGGGTTTTCATCGTGTTGCTTCTTAATCTCTTTATAGATGGTGCGCTTCTCAAACGGCAATCTTTTGGCATGTCTTAGCAAAAAGACATTATCAATGGCTGTTAATCTGCAGTCTTCCGGCTCCATATCCAAGTATTCAACCAGTAGGTAGTATCGAGACATCGGGCACCCCTGTTTTAAACGAGACGCAGTACCTGCCGCTTCCTGAAACATCGTCTTATCGAGATTTATTTTGCATTCCGCAGCTAAAACAGCTAATACAAGTTTTCCCTCACTGGTCATTGATGCTTTAAAGCCAGAATCAGAAGAGAATTTAAAATAAATCGTTTTGCCCAATGCAAAATCAGCATCCTTTTCTTTCAAGATAACGGGGGGCTTAGCCCCAAGATCAGCGAGACTTGTTGGGGTAAACGCCAACGACATGAATGCTGTTTGAGGACCAACCTCTAACTTAAAATCTGGTAAGCCGCCTAAAATCCTTTTGTCGATCAAATGAATTAAAAATTCCTCTATCACCGAATTGTCGAGTTTTAATTGCCCTTTTTGCCTCTTGATAAAATCTGAGCCATTCTTGCCAATCAGCTCTACTTCTAAAAAATCTTTATATTCATTCAACGCCTTCGTCATTTCATCAACCCTTTCTCTTCCGGTTGATGTAAGAGCATTCATTTTCTTAATCCATGCCTCATAGCTTTTAAGCGCATCTCTTAGAAGACGCTGATCTTCTTTGCCGCATTTAGGGTTGGTTATGGCTGCTTCCAGTTTGTCTTTATGTGGCGTCTCTATTATTATATGATTTCCTTTCTGCTAAAAAATGGCGACGGGATAACTGATTTTGCTTCCGCCAAAGCTCCGAGAATATCGCTTTTGATATCCTTCTCTGATTGCATTAGTCCTTTTTTCAAATGCTCTATGGCGATGTCTCTAACGCTACCCAGTTGAGGTATAGCATGATTTCGTTCGGCAACAAGAATATCCTCATATATTCTTTCACCGAACCTATTTATAAATCCTCTTTGACTCACTCCGGTTAATTTAAAACATTTAAGAGATAGAATTATTTCTTTAACGATTAATGAATTATAAAACGGGATACCTCGAACTCTGGATTCCCTGCCTATTACCATGATAAGGTGCCCTTCATGATTTAGGCAATTTGCAAAGCTCTGAAGAGCTAATTCCATGTCCAAGCAATACTGCAATACAGTCTTAAAACGATTGGCTCGATTCTTACGATTTGATCCCATTTCGCTCTCAGCAACCTTCAGGATATCAAAACCCAAAAGTTCGATGATTGCCCGATAGTTCTGATGATAATTAAAAACATTAATATAAGGCGGGCTGGTAATAATAAGGTTGGCTTTCGATTTCAAACACTGGTGGGATAAGCGGGCATCGCAAAGCTCCGCCTGAATACTTACTTCGGTATAAGGCAAAGAAAGCAGGTGACCCCTTAGATTATTCTGCGCCCTATAGATAGCTGAAGGCAAATCTTCTTTAGGAGAATCTTCTGCGTAGAATAAGACTAAAAGAGCTAATAATTTTTCTTGTTTATCTTTAATTTGTTCTAATAGCTGCCTACCAAATCCGAGTAAATTTCGATACCGGTCTCTGAATAAAAGTCTATCTGCATTTAACAGCGGTAAATTATCATAAGGCTTTACGGCCTTGTTAAGTTTTGCAATTAAAGAATCAAATATTGCTTGCCGCTGATCTCTATTTAAGTTACAAAAACTATAAAATTTGGCCATTGCATGAGCAGCGGGGCTAATTTCTAGCCCGATTGATGAAAGCCCAGCCATAGCAGATTCTTGTAACACCGTACCACTACCACAGAAAGGATCAAGGACAACATCGCCCTTAGTTGAGAATTTATGCAAAATATATTCTACGAATTGGGGAGTAAACTGTCCTCTCCAATTGAAGATATTAGATCTACTTTTATTTATTACATCCAGTTTTGTTTGTTCAAGCGTTATTGGCATAATACTTTCTCTTTAGTTCCTTATTTTACCCCTTTTCTTCTCCTTAGACAATTGTTTTATAGAGGCCATTTGGTCTATACCACCAGGATGATTAATTCTTTTTAAATTTTTCAATATAACATTGTATATCCATCGCGGAAACAGTACCAAGCTGTTGCAATTCTGACAAAAGATTTAGGAAAAAGAATATCAACCCTTCATTCTGCCTGCTATTTTCTAAGATCGGGTTACCGCCTGAATCTTTTTTAAACCAAAACGATTCTTTATTAAGCGAACACCCAAAATTAAGAAATCCGTCTTTTTTAAGATTCCATAGTTGTTTTGCCGTTTGGGCAGTGCATTTCCCTTCTATTGTTAAAATTCCAGCCAAAATTTCAAAGGGCTTTTTGGGCTTAGCAATCTCCCCTCCGGCATGAACTATTTTAGCAGTTGTTCTTTCCAGTCTTCTTACAGAAGAGGCCTTTTTTGAGGCATACTGGATATTTGCATTAGTCAAAACAGGCTTAACTTCAATTATGGCATAAACACTTTCTGCAGGAACATAAGTAGCTCCGTTCTGTCTAAGCAGAAAAGGAGAATAATGCCTATCAAATATAACTATGTCAATTTGCTCGCTGACATTTCCCTTGCAGTCTATAACAAATGCCTTATCAACCTGATATCTTCTTGGTAAATAAGTAGAGAGCATGTCAACCCATTCAAGCTCAGAAGCATCCCCCTTTGTTGTCGGGTGGCAGATAATGCGGCGATTTAAGGAAAGTTTTGCGTGCATTTGATCCTGAAGACCAAGAAAAATCTTTCTGATATCAATATGATTTTTTTTCTTCATTTATTGGGTTCCTTTACTTTTTCAGATAGGTAAAGAGAATTTAGTTCCAAAAAGTTTTTTCCATAATTTAATAGACTCTGCCTCATCTTTAGATTCCAAAGCTTCTTTAGCCGTAGAATAACCATTTTTTACTTCTGCCATAAAAGCTGAAAACTCTTCAAATTCCCACCGCTTTGCGACATTAACACTGGAATATCCAGGATCGCTAATATTCGGGACACTTTCCGCCGTCAAATAACTCTGATAGGTAAAATAAATATGACTAAAAATATTCTTAACAGCATCCCCATATGAAGAAGGCTCCGATATCAGGCATTGAGCAAGCAAGCTCTCAATTATATAGGAGTTTGGCCTAGCACTTTCACTTGACAATCTATCCCGCCAATATTTAATAATTTTAATCAAAGGAACATAACATCCCTCAGTAGCTTTATTTCTTTCACTAGAAAATGTGATTTGCGCCTTTGGATGAGTTGCCACCCACGCTTTAGCTTCTCTGTCTGGGATCCATAACGGACCAGAACGATTTGAGATTGGAGTTGCAGGAACAACATCCAAACTAAACCCTTTATCGTTAATGACATTCACCGACCTTCCTTGTCTTTTCACCTTTGAATAATCTTTTTGCAGTGAAGCCTCCACCCAAGCTAAAGTAACCTCCGGTTCTGTAATGCTGCGATCCAAGTCAATAATTAAAATTACATCAACATCTTTAATATCATTGACCGCCGTCTCCCTTGCATATGAGCCGGAAAGAAATGTTTCTGGGTTGGCCTTTGAAATCTCATCATCCTTCGCCAAGAAATCCCTTATTTCTTCATGAGATTTTTTTGCCAATTTAACATTATTGGGATCTGGCTCAATACTCGCTAATAGACCGTCAAAGTACGAATTCATCTCCATTGTCGAAACTCCTTATAGCTTAATATCCGGTGGCAGTGAAGAACTTTCCGGTTGAGCATTTTCATTTGGTTCAAGGCTATATTGTTCTCGTAACGTCTTCTCAAAATTGCCACAAGTTGGACAGGCTTCGTCTTTATCAAAAAATACACCGTACCAGCGCAATATTGTCATTTCATCAATACTGTCACTTAAAGGAGGAAATGCTGAATATTTTGTATTGGGTTCTGGCCGATTAAGCCAAAAATACCAATTTGCTGAAAAATCTTTGTCCAGGACATGCAACGTAGAATCTTTGCCTTTTATCAACTCCTGTAAGGCCAATTTTGAAGTCATTGTAGCAATAGGCTCAACATCTATAGCCAACCCGGGTTCAATTGGCACAGGCATATCAGAATATGCGATCTCATTAGCGTTGGCAACTGATGAAATCTCTTGGTCTGTCTCAACATCAGGCATGCCTAATAAAAAACAATGGTAACAGGCAGTCTCCCCGGGATACACTCTTAGCACCTGCCCTCCATACGCCCTGCGGAAAGCTCCCGAGAAAAGCATAGGCTTCTTGAAATCTATATTAATAGCGTTAATCAACAGCTTGCTTTCCCGATTATCTGTAGCACATATAATTAAATCCACGCCTTTGATTATTTCTTGTATTTTATCTTTGGTAGTTTCATCCGCTTTTATTGGATATGGGTAAGCTTTAATATCCGGGTTCTTTTCCAACAACAAATCTCTAGCTACAAGAACTTTTTGTCTGCCAATGTGGGATATACCAGCCTGGTGCCGGCATATATTCCCAATCTCAAGCCTGTCAGGATCAATAAGATGGAAATTTCCAACGCCACACTTTGCGAGATTAATAGCAATTTGAATCCCTCCCGTCCCCAATCCGAGTATTAAAACAGAACTATCCTTTAGCAGGCCTGTTTCGATTAAGCCGTGATGTCTTGACGAAATTTCATAGCCAACATTAACTATATGCGTAACTATTTTTTCATCTTTTGTTTTGTCCGCATTAGAATAAGAAACCGCTTTAAATTTTTCGCCTGTCGGTGATACGTAATCAAAAGGCTGCTCAGCAGAAACTTTTATTAACTGAACCACAATCTGATACTCCTTGGTATCACATTCGCCGATAACTATTGCTCCGTAAACTTCTTTTTGGCTCGGACACGCTCCCATTGAACTCAATGAATAAGCATCCCCGTCATCCCACTCTGATAAAGTGATTGGTAAGATTTTAGTATCAAGGAGCTTCTTCCAGTTATTATTTATATATTCCGAAGGTATGGTAATCATCTTAAATAAAACATATCGGCTTCTTCCGCCGAAATATTTAATCCCGTTGTTGTATAATCTGTTGTTGAAACAGCCACTATCGTTTTCTTTGTCCTATCATAGACTAACTTATTGTGGCCTTGTCGGCGTGCTGCAATCGACTGCATCGCTTCTCGTATTTGCTCTTTTTGTGAATCCATCTTTCACCCCTACGCTTCCTTCATTGTAGATACAAAATTGTCTATAGGCTGGCCTGTTGCCAGATGTTGCTCAAAAGCTTCAAACCATAACATTGCTTTTAGCATTACCTTATTCAAGGTAATGCTGCTATCCCATCTACTTTGTCTCCAATGGCAAATCTGGACTTCGCCGGTACTGTCATTTTCCAAAGTATGCATACTATGAGATACTTTATAACTATTTATCGAAACACCCCCATAGCCGATCAAGGGATTAGGCTTATGGACATAAACCTTGGGGCAGGCGGTTGGATAATAATCCGGTATTCTGCACCAAATCGTATAGCTCCTTCCACCACTTGAATTATAGTCTCCACAGATATAATAAAAATTTCCCGGCTGATAATACCTTACTAAAAATTGAGACATTCCATCTCGATTTAATATTTGATTTTCTAAATTCAGCCTTTCTAATAAAGTCATGCCTTGTTCTCTTTAATTAATTTATAGCACTGGATAATCTTATCCAGATTAGCTAAGGATAATTCATTGTCTTTGATATCTAGCTCAGTAGATTTACCTGTTTTCCTATCAATCCAATCAACCTGCAATACCTTATGGGGCCAATTACTGTCTACTGCGAATGCGATGTGTTGTTCGTCTCTGACAGGAACAACAAGAATATAGCCAAACTCGGTCTGGTGTATTTCAATATCTTTCGAGGAAATACGCCTAAATTCTATTCCTGCATTTAGCAATACTTTATCGGAGATTATTTTTTGTGGATTCCCTTCATTTCCGGATACGCGGCCAAGTTGTTCTTTTGGAACCATTATTTTTTCTATCTGGAATATCGAATATGAATCCAACTGCTGTTCTGGCATTCTTTTCCTGGCCATCAGAGCTTCCCTGACAGGGCTTAATCCTTTTAGAACGATTAAAGATAACTCAGAAGGATTTGTGGCAGGAAAATTGCTGTAAATAAAGGGGTGAATCTGGATAACCCTGTTTTTTCTTGATTCATTTGAAAAAGTCGTTACAAATTCTATCATCTCTCTGAAATTATTCTTCTCTGCCAGCCGTTTAACCCTCTCGCGGTCGCCAGTACTTGGAGAATGTAATCCTAGTTTATGATGTGAATGCCAATCGCCAAAATAACGTAAGCCCCATTCATTGCTTAATTCTGAGCTGATTTTAATCAAATACTCAACGTCTAATCTAAAATGAGTATTATTTCTGATGGCTTTCTGACCGGCCCTAGTCGCTAAATAGATAATCGGGATATCCTGCCAGACCCCAAACAGATCTCCGCCTGTTTCGGTTTCCCATGAAGAACTCTCCAACCCTATTGCTTGCAGTTCGGATTCATAAATTGCCGCGAATCTAACTTGCTGGCTAACAACGGGCAATGCAGTCTCAAGGTCTTCAATTGTCTTGAAGGGATCCGGCTGCTTTAAAGCAAACTTAAAGAGCCTCGAAAAAAAAGGGTGCTTCTCAATCCAATCGCGTATGTGTTTTGGCATCTCTAAATTATACTTATTAAGTGTTGATACAGGAATATCAAGTAAATCTGAAATTTTTTGCAGTAACTCATAATTGGGCGCCCTTCTCCCTTTTTCAATATCAACGAGATAGGCGGCTGAAATCCCTAAGTTACGTGAAAACTCCCTAAGTGATATTTTCTTCTTTACTCGTTCCTGTTTTATTTTCTCCCCTATTTGCATGAATAGATGTTAGCAGTGTTAGCGAACATTGTCAACACTTATTTTAATCTTCTCAGCTGTAGTTTATAGGGGAGTTAATTTTCTGGCAAGCTCTTGTATGGTGCTTTCGTGATGCTTAAGGAGCTTTTCTCGATGGCAGGTTATAAAATCGGGGTGGAGTGAAATGCGATATTGTTTTGAGCCGTTGTTCTCTATGAACTTCTGACCCTCTTTATCCAATAAACTTCCCTGCAGACTGGTTCTGAGGTTGCTGTAAATCTGAAACTTATCAACATCAGTGATAATACCTTCTGACTCTAAAGTATGCCTGCTAACCCAGCCACCCTTTTTCTTTTTTAATTCAAGCGCAAGGCGCAAGAATAACTTAAACACCGAGTCGCCAAGCTTTATCTTGTGGTTATTCACTTCGATTTCGTTGCTCCGCCTCATGGGAATGGTGCCGGGTATATAGACCTTATCGTAGCATTTGTATTCAAAATCCTTATAATCCTTATTTTGCTTCTCTGTCAGCTCCCTGATAACAAGGTCCATGCCTATATCCGGCTTCAGCAGCCCAGATATAATCTCTCCGAGCAGCCTACAGATTTGAGTATCAAAGGTTTTATGGACAAGGTTCGTCTTCTTTAAGCGCTTTTTAAGGATACCAGCTTCATTGCTTGATACAGGCGTAAAAACAACAAGGATGCTATTATTTTTGCAGATGTATTTTAAGGTAGACAACTTAAGCAGTTTTCCATTGCCGACATTAAGAATAAAAACCAACCCCATACGCTTTCCGCTACGGGTTTGATTTGCTATATAAAAATACCCTTTCCGCATTCTTGCCCTTTATTACGCGCCTATCTAACTTAATTCGTCTATCCATTTTTCCAAAGCCTCGGGGTCCCAAGCCAAGCGTTGCGTCGACCTGCATTCCAAGGCCTTAGGAGCTGTTGCTTTTTCGCAGCCTTCAAGAAACATACCGCGAATATTCATCCACGCTTTACCAGACAAAAGCGCGTCTTTCATCTTATAAAAATTGTTGACTTCCCATTCCACCCAGGCATTCTTATAAGTCCCGTCTCCGATTAAAACAACTAATTTGGCACACTGCTCAAATTTTTTAATAATCTCTTCTCGTATTGCTTTTAAACGACCGTCATTTAGCTGGCACTGTATCAATTTTTCGCTCCCGTCAGCCGATATTTCTTTGAAGCAATAATCATGAGCTTCAAATACATGTTTCGATCTGCCTTTAAGAAAATTAAAGGCTTCAACTTGCTTCTGATCAGTCTGGTCAAAACTAACAAATACGTTTATTGCCATGGCCTCCGCTCCTTTACATTTAAACCCGTTAATGGCAACTCTGCTATTGTGCAGACAGCCCATTATAAGACCCGAAATACAGGCCGCAGGTTATTTGCCCATACTGCTTTAATATTTTTATCCGCCTAAAACCTCTTTTTCCGCTTTAAGCCATATATTCCAATCTTTTCCTTGAGGTTTCCCTTCTTTTTCCCAAAGATAATATGCTTTCTTTTGCATCTCAATAAATAACCTCTCAGACCTGGCGGAGGTTTCTTTCTTATCGGATATAATTTTCTTTATTTTTGCAGCCATTGGACGCTCCTTTCTGTTAAGTAATTGTTATTAACCGCTATACCTAAAATGCTTTTCGCGCACCTCCTTTCAATAAGGCTTAATCTAATATAGTAATACCCTTAGCCAGCATTTTTTTATCTTGAGTCTTTATAAAATCTATATTGATCTTATTTCCGGCTTTTATATCACAAAGGCCGGCGGTTCTATTGCCCTTTCCTATAATCAGTGTTTGGGTGTCTGCAGTAAAAATTGTCTTTATATGCTTCGCCCTGTTTCCACTAACCCTTATTTCCTCCGTAACTAATCTCTTGGCATTATTATCTACGCTCTTTACTTTAACACCCAGTAATCTATCAGAAATTCTTCCTTTGCGTTTACAGCCCATTTTTAAAGTACTTTAGAAACAACCATATCTTTAAGCCAGAGGCTCGTTACTCCATGGTCGTTTTTTAAGGTTAAAACTATATCCTCATCATTACCATTATATTCATACTGCTCAATATAATTCCCCGTTGAAATTACCCTGATATTTTCAATAATGCCGGTGCTGTCTCCAGAATATTTTATCGCGTCTCCTATGTTTAATATCACATTCCGGCTCATTTGGTATCCTCCTTAACTTTTTAAGCTTTCTAAGCTGGCCTTTAATCTTATTTTTAGATTCTCAGCAAAAACAAGAGCTTATTTGCAATCCAGAAATATATTGTAATGCCCAAGATATCAATTATTGTTGTAAGTAAAGGTCCACTCATCAGAGCGGGGTCTAATTTAACTTTTTTCAATAAGATGGGGAGGCTCGCGCCTATTACAGCAGAAATTATGACGGTTAGCCCCATAGACAACCCGACAGAAAAACTTAATACCCAATTATATTCCTGAAAAAATACCCTTAATATGCACGCTAAGGCCAAAATGCCGCCTAATAAAATCCCCAGCATTGACTCTCTTAAAGCTACCTTGAAAAAATCGTTTATTTTTATCTCTCCCACCGCTAAACTCCTGATAACTATCGTCGAGGATTGGGTGCCTGCGTTACCGGCTGTATCAACAAGCATAGGAAGAAAAAAACTTAAGGCGATCCATTTTTGCATAGTCAACTGAAATTTCTGAAGAATAAAACCCGAGGCAGAGCCTAAAATTACTAATAGGATAAGCCAAAAACTTCTTTTCCACAGTATATTTAATAAATTAGTTTCGAGATAAGGTTTCTCTATTGGGACAACCGCGGCAATTTTTTGAAAATCCTCGGTTGCCTCATCGTCTATGACATCTACCAAATCATCGAAAGTTATTATCCCCAGCAATTTTTCAGTGTTATCCACAACCGGTAAGGCCAAAAGATCATATTTTTTGAATATATCAATTGCTTCTTCTTGATCCCTGTATACATTGATTTTTTTAACATCTTTGAACATTATGTCTTTTATTAACGAACCCGCCTGGGCTAAGACAATCTTCTTAAGCGACACTACCCCTATCAGTTTCCTTTCAACATTTAATACATAACAATGATAAATGGTTTCCGTTTTTAGCCCTATTTTTCTTATGTGTTCCAAAGCGGCTTCGACAGTCATATCTTCATAAAACTGCACGAAATCTGGGGTCATTAACCTTCCCACAGAATTTTCAGGGTAATTTAGTATCTGTTCGGCTATTTCCTTCTCTTCATAATAGAGATAAACCATGAACTTCTTAACTAATTCCGCCGGCATTTCTTCAAATAATCCTGTTCTGTCATCAACTGACATTTCGTTTAAAATCGCCCTGATCTCAGAGGAAGTTAAATCCTCAAGCATTTTTTCTTGCTCTTCTACGGGAAAATTCATAAAGACTTCCACGGCTGTCTCGGGAGGAATCATGCGGAATACAAGCATCCTCCAGGAAGGATTAAAAAGATGGGAAATAAAATACGCTATATCTTCCGGATGCTGCGGGATAATAGCTTTTAATTCAGGGAGCTTTCTTTGAGTTATAAGTTCTTCCGCTTTTTTTATAATTTTCTTATCCATATCTTCAATATGCTTACAGATGATAATCTTTGGCTGCTTCGGGCTGATATAATATTTTTTTAATCTTGAGCCTTCTTAAACCCGCCGGGACTTTCCATTCAATGACATCGCCTACCTTATATCCCAATATCGCTGTGCCGATAGGAGCTAAAATAGAAATTTTATTTTGTTCGATATCCGCGTCTTCGGGATATACTACCTGGTAAATCTCATCTTTATCCGTATCCATATCTTTGACGCAAACCTTTGAATTCATGGTAACTATGTCTTGGGGGAGTTTATCAATTTCAACTATAGTTGCCCTGCCCAGTTCAGCCCCGAGCTCTTCAATCCGCTCCCATTCTGTATCATTTCTTGAATTCTTTATTCTTCTTACTTCTTTAATCAATCCTGATTCGTCCCGAGAGCTAAAGCTGTGCTCCAGTTCATCAAGAGACCGCCTGTCAATCCCCTGCCGGGATATCATGTCTTTGATTATTTCCTTTAGACGTTCGAAATCCTGCTTTGTTATATAAATTTGCTTGTCTTTCATTGCTGCTCCTTCTCTATATTATTTTCGGTTAGCTTTCTATTCTTTATATTGCTCGAGCCTTTTAATCCATGACTCTGATGTGGGCTGTATCTTTAATATCTGGGCGCTGTATTTTGACCTATCGAATTCTTTTACTTCTACGATGTCTCCTTTCTTGTGCCCCAGCAAAGCAACACCTAAATTAGAAAGCACAGAAACCCTGCCCAGCTCTTTGCACTCGATCTTTGGACTGACAAATAAATATTCCTTCTCTTCCGCAGTTGATATATTTTTAAACCTTACTACAGAATTAAGGGATACAATATCGACAAGCCCGGGATAAGCATCATCAACTTTTTTTGCTTTATTTAACTTTTCTTTAAGGAATAAAATGCGCTTTTTTGCTTGTTGATCAGAAAAACCTCCGGTCTCATAGCCAATAATTAATTCCTTAATTCTCCCGTAGTCGCTTTTCTTAATTATACACATTTAGCTGAACTCATTCTTAAGCCTTATACGGTAATTTCCGCAATATTAGTAGCATGTGTGGCTATATCTTTCAGGCATTGAACTATAAATAATAAAGCGGATTCGCCTCTTACCGCAGATTCAGCTGTTCTGCCTGTTTCTATTAAGTCTTCCTGCATACGGCTGCATATTTTTTTTAGCTCCAGGCTTGCTAAAATAGTCTTCTTTGCCAACCCTGCGTCTTGTTTTAAAAAAGAAATGACCGAATCCCAGACAATATTTTGAAAAATTTTAGCAAATTGAGAAATATTTATTTTATACCTCTCGGGGATATCTGTATTTAAACTTAATAGGCTTTCCGCAATGCCAGCGGTTAAGTCCCCAATTTGTTTTAATTCAATATTAACGCTTATGCTCGAAGAGATGAATGTTAAGACGCTGCCTTCGGGCTGATACTGTTTAATGATATCGGTAAGATATCCTTGAGAAGCGACACAATGAACCCCTATTTTTTTGTTATTGTCTATTATCTCTTGTATCTTCTGGGCATCAAAACGCATCAGAACGCTGGATGTTTTGCTGATAGCTTCCTGTGCTAAACGGCAGCCCTTAAGCAAATCCTCATTTAATTTTTTGAGCTCTCTCTCAATATCCATTATTGAAATATCCCTCATATCCATCCAATGCTTTTGCAATAACCAAACTAAAATATTCATGCCCCATTACTTTTTGATCCCCGCACTGACTTGATAATAATAGGCCTCATTTCTAATTGATAGAGTGGGCAATCCATAAATTTCCCGACACAATACTGCTTTTTGCGTTTGATGCTGGGGCGAAATAAGCCGTCTCCGTAACATCCGCAATAACCAATCGGCCTTGCAGCAACAAAATAAGAGCACATAATTCATTTCCTCTTATATAACAGGGCTAAGACGCGCTGCCGTCCTTACATCCCCTATGGTATAAAATGCATCGGGGTCGAATTTCTTTATTATATCTAATGTCCGGTCCAATAACTTGCGCCGCACAATTATAAAAATAATCTTTACAGGACCGAATGTCCCCTGCGCGTCGATTGTGGTTGCGCCGTATCCATTTGCGCGGAAATATGTTAATAAGCCGGCTGGATCCTTGTCTGTTATGAATTGAACCGCTAAATTCCCTATAGCTATCCTTTTTTCTATGGTGATGCCGACAAACGTCCCCATGCTGAAGCCGGCCGCAAAAGCAATATAATTTATGGGGTTATTTAAATTCTGCATTATTTGGGTGACGCCTACAAGCCAAATCAGCATTTCAAAGAACCCTATAATTGCAGCGAGCGCCCTTATCCCCCTGGTAACAAAAATAATCCTCATTGCCGCCATGCTTACATCCGCTGCGCGGGCAAGAAAAATTAAAAGCGGAATGGCTATTTGGACAAAAATATTCTGCGGTATATATAACTGCATCGAAATCTCCCTTTTAAGTTTTTTATCTCGAACTACAAAAAGATACGCTAGTCTGCTTGGGATTTAGTCGGACACAGACAGACAGTCTTCTTTTTGCGCCGGTTCCATGCTTGACAATGTTTCTATCTTGAAATACGGGCAATCCCTGAATTTGCTGAAACAAAAATCATGCCTCCTTTGAAGGCTGGGGCAATACAGGCTTCCGGGATAGCAGGCGCATAAACTCTGGAGTTTTGAAGAAATAAAATATGGGCACATAATTAACCTCCTTTATCCCCTTGGCGTTTTGCTTACAGGGGGTAATTGTTAGTTATGCGGGACAATCTGTATGTATCAGCTTTTCGATCTTCTGGATTAGCCCGGATGCATCTTCTGACTTATCGTAATACTCATCAGCGTTGGGAAGCAGGAATTTCTGGTCATTTTGGTTGAATACGCTGGCGATTAATATTTTTATGCCCGGAAACTCTTTTTTCATCTGTTCGTGAATCTCAAATCCGCTCTTTT
>Ga0209749_1001653_pt1 | contig 18431 bp, 17 predicted proteins | sample EPASupsiteSAE347_FD_187267 | JGI IMG/M metagenome (GOLD analysis project Ga0209749, IMG submission 187267) | Bioremediated contaminated groundwater from EPA Superfund site, New Mexico - Sample SAE3-47 (SPAdes) (version 2) | ecosystem: Environmental > Aquatic > Deep subsurface > Groundwater >... | reverse complement strand
CTTTCCGAGTATAAGTTTCGAGGAAATATTTTGTCCTCGCCGGCGAAACGCCAAAAATCATTTGAAATTCCCCAAAGGTGAACAGAAAAACCCGCTTTTTCAAAAGCTCTTTATAGACGGAAAAGGGAGTTATTTTTTTTGATTTCATAAAAGTATATTTATTTATACTTTAATGAATTTAAAATAATAACTACTGTTTCGTCAAGCGAAAATGTCTTATCGCCGTAAACCCTTGTATCTTATACTCTGTTCGAAAACTAAAAACATCATCACAAACTGCGTAAGAAACTTAAAAAAATCTGGCATCGAAAAAAGAATTTCCAAAAGTTTATTGATCTAGCTGTTATAGAGGTCAAATCGACGAAGAATTAAAAATGACAACAAAAAGCAGCAAAGCCATAAGTCTCATATTTCATCTTTTGCACGCGAAGATTTAGAAAATAACTAATTTTTAAAACCCTTTCTCTAAAAACCTCCTTCTAATCTAAGCTTCCATCCTCAAAAAAATTTCCTGAGGTTCAGTTAAGAATTCGCTATTGACAGTCCATATACAAGTGCTATAAGACTATAATACATCATCTAACAACAATAAAAGATGAAAGATGTCCACAACTATGTAGATAAAAGAGGCATCGGAGTAACTGAATCTGGAATAACCAACCTCAGATTACTTTTTCATCTCAGAAGTGGAATCGGCAAGCAAACAATTATTGCCAACACTGAAATGAGTGTTAGCCTGCCACCAAAGAGAAAAGGTGTACACATGAGCAGATTTGTAGAAGTATCTCAAACAATTAGGGGCTCTGTCTTAAGCAACAATTTTTTAGAAAGCACAGTAAAAAAAATAAAAAACAATCTTGGTTCTAGTTATGCTAAGATAAAGCTATCTTTCACTTGTTTCTTAACTAAAAAAACACCTGTTTCCGAACTCGAATGTCAGACAGATTATTTTTGTGAAGTAATATGTGAAATTAATGAAAAAGAAATTACCCATTGTCTAAAAGTCGAGATTCCCATTACTACCCTATGCCCTTGCAGCAAAGAGATTGGTGTTACTGGTGCTGCACATAATCAGCGTGCCAAAATTATTCTAACTGTATTGTCGAAAGAATTTACGGGTATTGAAAATTTTATAAAAACAATTGAAAAAGGTGTCTGTGGAGAAATTTATTCCTTATTAAAACGGCCAGATGAAAAATTTGTAATAGATAGAATATACAAGAATCCAATGTTTGCTGAAGACGTTGTCAGACAGACCGCTCTATCTTTGAAAAGAGACAAAAGAATATTTGATTATGAAATAGTATGTAAAAGTTATGAATCTATACACAACCACAATGTTTTTGCGGTTGTAAGAGGCGGCAAAAACATACGCATTTGCAATAAGCACTACAGAAAATAATTTTAAACGTTAAATTATTTTAGCAATGCTTTTTGCATTAACAAGTACATTAACAGCACTTTAAAGGAGAAAAGCAATGAGAGCGAAAAGGTTTTTGCATAGTCCCTTTGAGTTCCAACTAGATCAATTAAGGTCAATATCGAATGAGGTTAGAAGAGGAGTGTTCGAGATTTGCCTAAACGCTCAGAGCGGGCATTTAGGTGGATCTTCTTCTTCGGTTGAACTTGTAGTCGCGTTGTATTTTGGCGGGATTTTAAGGTTTGATCCTCTAGATCCCAAGAATCCCTTAAGGGATAGAGTTCTAGTTAGGGGGCATCTTGGACCGCTAAGATACAAAATATTTTCCTTGCTAGGCTGGGTGGGGGAAAATGAATTGTTTTCGTATAGAACTTTTGGATCGCGTCTGCAAGGCCATGAAGACCACGAGGTATTGTCAGGGGTTGACTTTACGCCTAGCGGCTCTCTGGGAATGTTATTATCCTATGGAGTAGGATGTTCTGTCGTGGCTAAGGAATCCAGCAATGGTTTAAGAGTGTTTGTTTTTTTGGGTGACGGAGAAGAGCAAGAAGGAAATGTAAGTGAAGCAGCTAGGCACGCGGCTTACTTGCGGTTAGGCAGTTTATTGGTCGTTATGGACAAGAACGGAAAACAGTTATCTAACCCTATTCGCGAAACGGATTCTTCTAATCTCAAAAAAATTTGGGAAGGTTATGGTTGGAAAGTCCTGGAAATAAAAAATGGACATAATCTCGAGGAGATATTAACAGTGTACAAAAAGGCCATAACAATGAAGATGCCCACGATGGTTATTGCCAATACAGTAAAAGGGCTTGGATTAGAGGGGGCGGAGAATCATTTCAGTGGATACCATACGATCAGCGTTTGCTCTAGAGAAGTCGTAGGCAAGGGAATAGAAGACCTACACCATGTAAGTTTGCCCTTTTTCCCAAAGAGACAAGCCAGAACTTTGAAGAAAAAAGCGGAACAAGCTAGTTGTAGGGATCATTTCGAGCTCTCAATCCCGATCGAGTCAAACGAAACAAACTCTAAGAATCTCGATGCCTGCCAAGCGGAGTATTTTCTCCGTTTGTGGGAGCATTTAACAAAAAAGAGGTTTAAATTTCCTATTTTTTTCCTTACCGCGGATGTAACAAGGCAAGACCATGTTGAACTTCTCAAACTTCGAGAAAATACCAAGTTTTTTAATGTTGGCATTCGAGAACAACATATGCTGGCCATGGCTCACGGTATATCGTTAACCGATCCTTCAGCAAGGATAATAATTAACAGTTTCGATGCTTTTTCGTACAGATCTCTCGACCAACTAAACGCTATGGTGCAGGGAGGGGGAAACGCATTGATTATTGGCGACGTATCGGGTGTTACGAATGCGAAAAATGGAAAAACCCATCAGACTGCGGGACATCCCGGTGCCCTACTTACGATCCCTCACTTGACTTTTCTTGAACCGGGAGACTCAAGAGATCTTTTTAATTGCTTCAATTGGGCAATTGGTCGTAATGGCGGTGTTACATATATTCGTATTCATAGCTCCGACGTTGAGCCATTTTGTAGATCAGATAAAGATCTATGGAATATCGATCATTACATTGTCTACGAGACAGATATAGCTCCACAGGTTTTGATTGTCGCAAGTGGTCTGACTATAATGCCCAGTATTCAGGCAGCTATTGAACTTACCAAGGTGGGCATACCTACAAGAGTGGTTAATGTAATCAATCAAAAATCCTTAGGAGATTCTTTTGTAGATTCAGTTCCACCGAGATGTTTTTTGCTGACCGTGTACAATGGCTTGCCCGAGATTCTCTTCAATTCGGTTGCTTCAGCGATAATTAGGTCAGGTAGAAATTCTGTTAAAAAAGCTCTCAGCCACGGGTTTTATGTTGGTACAAGTGGTTCATTGCCGGATATTATGCGACACTTTAACCTTGACAAGGAGGGGATAATAGCTTTGGTCAAGAGATGTTTCTAATATGTGTTTATGTGTTATTGGGGTGGCTTACAACTACCCCCTCTTTTCCTTTTCAATAATTCAATAATAAATATGATTGATTTTAGAATTAAAATAATAGCAATTTGCGGTAGTGGCAGAAAACATGGGAGCAATACGGAATGGATGATTCGCTACATGCTGTCAATATTGGAAAAGAAAGGTGTAGGGACAGAATTAATTAATTTGGCAAGTTGTAAAATCGAAAATTGCAGAGGCTGTGATTATTGCCGTAAAACAGGGAAATTATGCAAAATTAATGATGATATGAAACGGATATATCCGAAGATAAAGCAAGCAAAGGGTTATATAATAGGATCACCGAATTATTTCAAAAATGTTTCGGGATACATGAAAACTTTTATGGATAGGACGAATGCTTTTATAAACGTTGACAAGAGTACAAAGAAAACAATTAAAAGGTTGTCTGATAAATATGTTGTCGGTGTTTGTGTTGGTGGGGAAGAATCCAATGATACAAAATATTGCGAAGGGTCCTTAAAAAGATTTTTTAAAGCACACGATATGAATTTGGTTGGTTCTGTAAAAGCTAGAGCTGACTCACCTCTAGAAGTAAGGCGAGACAAGACAATCAAAGCAAAAATGGAGTTAGCATGCAATGCTTTAATTAAAAATATTTCTAAAAATTATGAGAAAAATTAAGAACAATGGGAGCCCTATCTACTTATATGGAGAGAACAACATTAATAAAAAAAAGGGCGTAATTGTTTTTACTCATGGTTTGAATTGTGCTTACTCGTCTGAATTTATGCAACACATTGTCAGGTCTTTATCAGACCGTGGGTTTTTTGTAGCTACTTTTGAATTTAAGTTTTTTAAAAAAAAATATTCTCCATCGAATAGATTATCAAAAGAAGCTAAAGAACTGGCGGAAGTGATTCACTGTATTAAAAGTGAAATGAATACTAATAATATTCATTTGGTAGGCAAATCAGTTGGGGGAGTTATAAATTTAGTTTATCAATCCCTGATGGATATTTATGCGGTAAAATCTATAATAATATTAGGTTTTCCTGTCAAGTTGGGATATCCTCCAAGGCTGGATTTATTAAGAAAGAAAATATCCATTTTACCCGATTATCATCTTGAGTATAAAAATCTGGTTAAGAATTTTGTAGATAAAATCTTTGTTATTCAAGGAACAAAAGATGATTTATATGATAAAAAAGTTGCGGAAAGCATACTAAAAAACATCTTTTACATTAAAAATGCAAACCATGGATTCACTGATTATAAAAAACCAAAAAAAAATTATTATAAGGATTGTTCTAGAAGACTGATATTTATTTTGAGTAGCTCCATAAAAAATAATAATTAATGGTCAAATTAAAATTCTTTAATTTGGGAGAGGAGCTCGATAGTGTCAAAGATGGCGAACGAATCGAATTGAAAAAACTATTCCAAAAGTGTGGAAGAGAACGTTTATCTAAATTAAAACAGGGAGAATCGCCCCAAATTTTTGAAAATGGCAACTTTTCTTTAGAAAAACATGACCATATTTGTTATAAAAATCCTTTCCGTTGGCAAAAAATAATTTCCACAATTATTTTTCTTGTCTCTGGATGCGTTCCAGACAAGTTGGACTTAAAAAGTTTTTACAAGATTACCTTAAGAATCAGGAAAAACTTTAAGAATAGCCCGAAAAATTTGTCTATCATAGATTCTCCTAGTTTTGTTTTTGGGGCACTTCCATATTTCCTGATCGCTTTTGATTTTACAGACAAGGGGTGGAGTTATAATGGAAAAAATAACATAGAAAATCTTCTATTTTTTATTAAGAAAACTATCAGCAAAGAGAATTTCAGCATATCGACCTACCTTTGTGCCCACAGAGAGCATGAACCGGTGTTGTCCAAAGATATTGATTATAAAGGATTGAAAAAAATGGTCAATATTGTATCGGGTATAGTTGAAAATATTTCGAAAAAGAAAAAAATTAGGTTTGAATTAGTCCAACCTGATGGTTCAGTCTTTGGTCTGAATGCTGTTTTTCCGGAAATATTCTTTAACTATTTAGAAAAAGGGAGAATTGTGGATTTAGCAATTACGCTTCAAGAACACCATAGAGTCTGTAAACGATATCTCGAGGGATTATCCAAATCACGAAGTTTAAAGATTAGACTATTCTCGGTGGACCAGCATATCCAAAACGTAAGAAAAAGCGCCCGTAAAATATTTGGAAGGAACTGGAAGGATATCGATGAGGGATTGTTGACAAGCAGAGCCGATCTGTTAGAGGATATCAATCTTAACGATCGTGATCTGGTTATCAAAGTTTCAAATTTTGCTCTAAAAGACATTAAAAGGTTGATGCCCTACTATTCTTCATACAAAAATATTCCAAACCGTTTAGTTGTTGAGAACCTTAAAAACATTAAAGATCCCCGAAAGAAAAGTTTGGTTGTTAATTCAATCAATAAATTTAGTGAAATCAGAACGTCTGAATCGAAAGCTATATATGAAACATTTTTTTATTTTCTTCTAGGAAAAATAATGAGAAAGAAAAACCAGGTAATGATTGGTTTTGAACGGGATCACGACCTTTTTCAAACTATGGCAATCTCTCGTGGTTATTTAGGCAACAAAACAAACACTAATAAAAATCAAGTTCCTCTTTTATATGCTAGAAGAGTGAATTTTGCAGATAATAACGGGTGTGCGCTTAGGAAAATTTCTTTTAGGCAATTCTGGAGATTGTCTGAAAGAAACATGATTAGCAAATAGTTTTCGGAACATTCGCTGATACTAAACTACTTTTTGATAAAGATAGTTTATAAAATTGACCTTAAAATATACCTTATTCGGGCCTTTGGCGATCGTGGCTTTGGGTATGCTGCCCATAAAATCCGCTGTCACAAAACTTCATCTTTTGCACGTGGAAATCTAACCAACTTAAAATTTTGAAATATTGATTTTATAAATTTAAGGGCTATATTGTTCAAAATAGATAAAATTTATTGCGGCCTGCCACACAAATGAAAACTCTAGCGCGCACGAGACAATTGTTTTCAGATGCCCAATATGAGCTAAACGCTCGAATGAACCAAATTCCGGCCGACGTTGACTTGTCTGTGCCTTATTTCAGTCAATATGCTAGAAGGGAGGACGTAGAAGATATCGTCAAAGGAAAATTAAAAACGATCGATGACCCAAACTGGCATCTTACTGGATCTAAATCTTCCAAGGAGTACACTCGATGGGCAAGGGAAATCTGCGGAATAGCTGTAGCCAGAATGGTTATAAAGTATTTTGTGGATAAAGATGCTATGTTGGTTCCGTTAGCTAAAGATGCTTTCAAACATGGCGTTTATAAATATAACGCGGGTAAATTTTCCCCTTTGCTCTATTACGAATTTTCCTGTTGGATGAGAAAATATGGCATTCAAGCTGATGTGCGTTCCCGATTGAGTATAAGAGGCATTCAATACGCGCTTGCCCAAAATAAACTTCCTATTGTCTCTGTGAATCCTGGCGTTCGCGGTTACGCAAAGCTGTCGTCTAACAAAAAAGGCGGACATTTGGTGCTGGTAACAGGCTACAATGTTATAAACCGATTATTATACTTGAATAACCCATCAGGTTTTTTAAGTTTGGGAACCCAAAAACGGCACAAAATAAGCGAAGGCGAATTTCGAAAATATTTCGCTGGCCGGGGAGTTCTGACTTCATTAGTAATGCAATAAATGTTAACGAATAAATTAGACGCTGAAAATTTCCCTAGTATGAAGTTATATTTAAAACACTATGAAAAAATTCGTCCATTAAAAAGTTCTGAACGGAGAGTGTTACCACATATAATTCTTTTTAGAAATTATGAAATTGGGGCACTCCGCTTATATAAAACAGGAGATCCTTCGTGTTTGTCGAGACCGTTTGAGATAGAGGAAGAAATAAAAAGCGCATTAACATCTCTTTGAGCAAAGAAAAAAGGCGGTGTTGTCGTGGCCTGCCAGAACAAAAGTTCTTTTGGGCTGGGACAAACACCGCCGTTAGAAAAGATAACTTGCAATGAAATATGCTGCCGCCACAACTCCGGAGCTCCTCAATGACCAGTAGGCGCAGCTCACCAAAGAGCTTAGAAGGAACATTTGAATATCCCTCCCTGTGAGCCATCCGTTTCTTCCTTGGCGGAGGTAGGCTGTCGTCAGGAATGAATCAGCAAAAACCGACAAGCTGAAGAAAGACAACCATCTTCCCTTCAACAACAAAGCCATTATGAAGGTTGGAAAAATCAACGGTTTTACCGCGGCTACCACAAAGAAAAAAGCAGTCTTTGTGCGCCAACCACTCATGGCTCGAAATACCCCGACAAAAACCATCTCCGAGGCCAGACTGTTCAAATCCTCCATTGCTCTAGCCAGCCAGTCGAAACCAAACTTTTTGTAAAGATACGTGAAAAAGCATAGAAGGCCAAAATTATGAACTATCGCTAGGCACATCATCGCGATATTGCCATAAAAGTAGCCAAATTCGCTTACCGCGTACCACCAGATGGGGTTGTCGAATATCCAGCTCCAATAAAAATAAACTCCGAGGAAGAGAACTATGGTTGTTCCCTTCTTGAGAAGGGAAGCTGGTATTCCCGCTTGTGCCGCGATGGATTGCGCGGCACGCTTCAGCCAGCTCGATACTGCGTTCATCGCGGCACCTCCTTGTTTGATTTCTTCGGAGCGCGATTTATCGCGCTCGATTCTCAACGTAATCGACTACGTCCGGGTCTCTGCAACCGAGTTCAAACGCAGTTCTCTTCTCGATGAAACTAAAGAGAAACTTGCAGTTGCGCATTGGACTGTCGGGGATCATTCTCACAACAATTATGATGTAATCATCGGGATTGCCGATACACAGCTTCTGGCAGCCTCTGCTGGTTTCAACTTCGGTGCAGAAGGCCTTGCGAAAGAAATCTTCGGTTGTTTCGTTGTTTTTCACCCGGGTTTTTACCTCTTTTGAGTCTTTGCCCGCGCCCACGAGCAGGAAGTTCGCCTCCAGCTGAATTCTTTTCACGTGCCTTAGGGCGGTTCCATCAAGCCAGAACTGGATTTCGGGCCGGACGAAGTTTATGTATGTATCAAACCATAATATGCTCCCGTCAGGGTTGAACAAGACCCCGTCGACAATCACAGGCTTTTCGAGTTTTTTCCCGTCTTCAGCCCTACAGATTGTTGCGATCAACAGTATCCCAACCAGGATAACCGCCACAGTTGAAAAAATCACGCAAAACCTTCTCATCGTCTTTAATCTCCTTTCTGCTTTTTTTGGGATGTCGTTTGGGGCGCGGAGCACTCCCTCGGCCTATTTCTTTCAAACATAAGTTTTCAAGGAGCATTTTGCCATTTATAGGCAACCCCTAATTATCTAAATATCTACGATTTCGTCAAGCGAAACGGGATAATTGCCGAAAAACAGCTCTCAATCAGCCTTTCCGGCCTCAAAAAACCCTAAGATTTCTTTCCTGAGTTTCAGTTTAGAATTTTTTAATAAGTTTTTAATACCCATCCTGCTATACTAAAATTAATTCTTTTAAAATATTTAAATCAAAATATGAAAAAAAATTTTGACAGATGGAATTCGTTAAAAAAGCAGCTAACTAAAAAGAAAGTAAAATTTTATTTCTACGAAAAGGAAGTTTGGTGGTGTAGCTTAGGAATGAACATAGGCTTTGAAGAAAACGGGAAAAATAAGCGATATGAGCGTCCTATATTGGTATTAAAGAAGTTTAACAAAGAATTACTGTGGGCTTTGCCCCTGACTAGCATAGTAAAAGATAACGTGTATTATTATCAGGTTTCTTACAGGGGAAGGAAATATTCAGTTATATTATCCCAAATAAGAGCTATAAGTAGCAGGAGGCTCTTGAGAAAGTTAAGAAAAATAGAAGAAAAGGATTTTAAAAAGATAAAAAAGCTGTTAAAAAGCTTGTTGCCCTAAAATTAAACGGATCTCTCCTTGTGGGAGAGATCCTCGGAGCCAAGAGTTGTCTCAAGGCCATTTGTACTATTACAGTATACTAATATTATTTTTTGTCAAAATTTTTTTATCGAATTTTCGGCGATTGTGGCTTTAGGTATGCTGCCCATAAAATCCATTGTCACAATATTTCATCTTTTGCACGCGAAAGCCCAAGATTCGGACGCTGTTCAGGATACAGCTATATATCGAGACATAAAACTTCTGAATTACTGCAGTAAGGTTTTTATTTGTTTTATCGGCAATATTTTACCATTAGAATAATCATCGATAATTTCCTTAACTCCTTTTCTAAACTTAAATTTTTTATTTTTAAGCAACTCTTTTGGTTCAAACCATGACAAATTTTTAAATTCGAATGATTTTTGCCTTTTGCGATTTAAAAGAACAGCTTCAAAAGCAAAACCCAGAACGCGGTCATTGTTTACTGATGAAAAGAATTCGTACACCCCAATCAATCCTGAAAGTTTAACGGCATAGCCAGTTTCTTCCGTTGTCTCCCTCAAGGCCGATTTCATTAACTCTTCATTTTCTTTTGTTTTTCCTATAGGTATGGTCCACAGACCCCTTGATTTTTCATAGACCTTATCTTTTTCTTCTTGAAAAACTAGTATTTTGTTATTTTTTTCTATAATTACCGCAATACAAACCTGTAATTTTTTCGCTTTAATGCTTCTTTTTGACCTAAGGAATTTTTCAAATGCGATTATCAGCCATGGTGCATATTTCTTCTTGTTTGCTTTAATTTCTTTTTCTAAAACATCGACAGAGACCCACTTGTAACTCGAAACTTCTGAAGTGTTAGGATAAACATGGTTTCTATATTTCCCAACTAGCAAGGCACATATTTCAGACTCGGAACCAATATTTTTGTATTTAGCTTTGTATCGAAACTTTAATAAATAATTCAGTTTACACTTAATCCCAATCTCTTGTATCAATCTTTTTTCACCGGATTCAATGTAGTTTTCGTTCTTATGAACATGAGTAGAGCAGGATGATTCCCAAAAATTTGGCCAAAGCTTTTTGTATCTGCTTCTTTTTGTTATTAATATTTGATTTTTATCATTTACAATTAGTACAGTTGCAGCTCTATGAAGAACCCCTTGAATTTTGTGACAAAAATCTTTGTTCATCAATCCCAGCTCTTTATCGTTTTTATCTACAATTATTATTTTTTCGTGTAATTTATGTTCAGCCATTCTTAATTTTTTATAATAAAATTTTTACAATGAATACGGAAAAACTAGGAGAAAAAAATTTATTCGACACTTTTGATAGAATTTTTAAGAAACACACAGAGCCTTTAATAGAAGAATACATCGGAGAAGAAAAAGAAGCAAGGTCTTTGTTGTATACTATAAAAGCCGGCAGAAACAGATTTAGATCCGGACTACCTTTTTTACTTCTAGAAAACAACAAATTGGGAACAATAGTGGGCGCAATATCAGAAATATCTTGGGCAGCTATTTTAATTCTTGACGATATAGGCGACAAAACCTATATACGAAGAGGAAAGAAGTCTGCTTGGGCAAAGTTTGGTTTACTCGAAGCTTCGCATGCCGCCGCTCTGGGATTTTTGATGTCAGAGGAAATTATAAAAGACAATTTAGCGAGGAACAAGGCTTTGTTATCGAGTTTTAGAAGAGCTCTGAAGCTGACATTAATTGCACAGATAGAACAGGGGAATGTGTATCCAAAAAGCAAACTAGCCAATTTAATACTAAATAATTATATTGGAAAAACTTCTTTAGGTAGGTGGCCGCTAGAAGCTTCCTTAATTTTAGACTACGCTTTAGATTCATCAGAAAAGACAAAATTAGATTTATTTATAAGAGAAATAAGCGTTGTTGCCCAGATAAAAAATGATCTAGAAGATTTCGGAATCGGGTTTTTCGATGAAAAGTATGAGCCTACAATGAAGGACTTAGAAGGGAAAACGGTTAGTTACCCAATAGCTTTATTTTTCAGTATGGCTCTAGAAAGGGAGAGGGAGCTGTTTATTAAAAACTATTGGGGAAGGAAAATGAAAGAAGATGGCACAAAGAAAGTAATTTCTATTTTAAACAAGTATAAAGTTTTTGATATTTGTATAGGAGAAATCGAAAATAGGCTTTGTCGAGCGAGATTGCTTATTAAAGGGACTAATCCAAAATACAGGAAAACTCTCGGCAGTTGGGCTAGGGAGTATAAAATAATAATTTAGAACTTTACATAAGTTTACTTTTATTCTGTTATTTATTAACAGCACTTTTAAAATATAGGCTAGAAACGTTATAGATGGAAAGCCATCAAAACTCAAGAACTCATAAAAAGGAGGTGCGAAATGTCGGACGTTTTGTTGGTAAATCCTGGAGAAAATTCTCCATATCCTGCAATGGGCCTGGCTGAACTAGCTGCATTTATAAGGTACTATGGCTATTCAGTCAAAATTATTGACTTCTCGTTGCCCGGAACGTCAGAAACTGATGTTTTGAATTCAAAAGCTGAAATCGTAGGAATCTCAGTGCCGTGCGGACTAGTCGCGAAAAGTTTAGCGTTGGCAAATTATGTTAAAAAGAACATGCGATCAACAGTAGTATTTGGCGGTTATTATCCCACGCTTTGTACTGATGGGTGTATGGAAAATGAGGATGTAGACTTTGTGGTTATCGGAGAGGGAGAGTTGCCATTTCTAAAACTGCTTGATTTTTTGCACAAGAGCGAAGGGAGTTTGCGAAAGATCTCAGGAATTGCCTATAAGCACAAAAAAAGTGGCAAGATCTTCATTAACAAGAACAGAGTGTGCATTGATAATCTAGATTCTCTTCCAGCCCCTGCATTCGATTTGCTTAATATAGGAGGGTATCCGCGTAAGGACAGAGGCAATATAACGGCGACTATCTCTACGGGGAGGGGGTGCCCATTTGGTTGCGTATTCTGCTCCCAATCTGCTTTTTGGGAGAGAAAGGTAAGGCACAAAAGTCCGGGCAAAATATTTCAAACGGTTGACGTATTGATGAAAAAGCATCCTATTAATTATGTAAGGATATTGGACGACATATTTCCAATAAGACCGAAGGAGGCGCTAGAAATTGCCGAAGGACTTAAAGAGCGCAATCTACTTTGGGAATGCCAAGCGCGAATTGATGTTGTCAATGAAAACCTGATCGGTAAGCTAGCCAAAACCAACCTTGACAGAGTTTTTTTTGGAATTGAGTCCGGCTCTCCCAAAATCCAAGAGTTTATTGGCAAGAAGTTTAACAGAGAAACAATCAGAGCGATTATATCTACAGTGCGTCGTAAGGGAATAAAAACCAAAGCTTCTTTTCAGTTGGGTTTTCCTGGTGAGACCATAGAAGATATTGAGTTAACAATCGCTTTGGCAAAAACCCTTGAGATTGATGAAATAGCACTTTTTTTATCCACCCCGTTTCCCGGTACACCGCTATTCAGATTTGCCATGGAACGCAACTTGATAAGATCGTACGATCCAGACGACTGTGATCCTTCGATTGCAAGCATGGATACCGGATATTTAAGAGCAGAGGAAATTGAAAAGGAGGCGCTAAGATTTTTGGAAAAAGTACCTCGGGCAAATTGGGGACATCATTCGGAGAAAGGGAGAAAACTCCGAAAATTAGTTTGAAAATTAATCAGAAGAAATTTTTGTTAAAGGACATCGAATCTATCGGTGTCCTTTTTTTTGGTTATTTCCATGCGGATCATTTGCGATCGTGGCTTGCGGAATTTTTGCCATAAAAATCGGCTGATAAAAATTAAAACAACAAAACAGCAAAGCATAAGCTTCTTAATCCAACAAATATCACAAAACTTCCTCCCAATCTATGCTAAACGCCTATGAAATAATTTCCTGAGCTTCGGTTAATAATTCGGTATTGACTAAATAAAAACTAGGAATAGATTAATTTAATCCAGCACTTTAACAAAAAAGTGCGAAACATCAACCACTGCGCGTTTAGTTGTCTCACGAAACGCAAGTCCAAACAGAAAGGAGAGAAATTGAAATGTTGATTATCCCGAAGGACAAGCATTATCGGAAGGTTCTTGGCAATCTCGAATCAAAAATCGCCATGAATCTCAAGTGCGGAGCTTGTGCATCGTGCACTGGCGGAGGCGGCGGCAAAGCCTGTAAGTGCACTGGCGTAGGCAGAGTGATCAAAAACTCCTAGCAAAACCATGAAAGGGGATGTGCGCATGTACGTCCCCTTATTCACACAAGAAGGAGAACTAAAATGAAAGAGATACTGAAATTTTCTAACTTCGTACACTTTTTCGAAAGAAACGGAGTTACTGCAATTTTCCATGCGCTATCAAGGGACATTGTTTTCGTTGACGAAGCAAACCTTATGGACATTCGCAAATGTTTGTCTAATCCATCTTTCACCGATGTCAGCAATGAAACGACAAGCTATCTCTTCCAGAAAAAATTCTTAGTATCAGTAGATGCAGACGAAACTGGGAACATGGAGTTGATGCAAGAGTCAATTCTTCAGCATCCGTGCATCGACACTTTGTATTTGCTTTTGACGAACAACTGCAATTTCGCCTGCAGGTATTGTTTTTTCGAAGGATCTTACAATGCTCCGAAAGAAAAGACAATGAACATAACAAAAAAACTAGCCATTGCTTCAGTGAGACAGTTCGCAGGCTTCTTTAAAAAAGCCTGCGAATACCCCGATTTCTATCCGTATGAGCCGAGCATCGTTTTTTATGGAGGCGAGCCCCTCATTAACGTTGATGTATTTTTTTCCGCCGTTGAAGAGGTGGTAATACTCAAAAAATCAGGCTTGTTACCGCAAAACATGGTAATGAACATTAACACCAACGGCTCCCTGATAAATCGTGAGATTGCTGATTTTTGCGCAAAGTATGATATAGAGGTGGATGTTTCGTTGGACGGATATCAGTCGGTGCATGATAATTGTAGGGTGTGGCGAAGGAGCAGCAAAGGAACTTTCAAAGATGTTATGCGAGGCATAGCTGTTCTCAAGGAAGCTGGCGCAAAAACATGTATCTCCTGTACTGTTAGCGAAAACAACGTCGAAGAGCTCCCAGCCATTTTTAATTGGTTTTTAGATAATGCAGGGGTGGGTAATGTCGGATTTAATCCTCTACTGAATAGCCATCAATATAAGATCAACGATCCGGAATATTCAATTAAGGTGGCGCACGCAATGATTGAGTGCTTTAAAATTGCTCGAGAAAGAGGCATTTATGAAGCACGGATGATGCGTAAGGTAAAATCATTTGTGGATGGAACCATCTATGATCGCGACTGTTGCGGATGCGGAAAACAAATAGTGGTTTTACCTGATGGAAGAATTGGCGTGTGCCACGCTTATAGCGGTACGGGAAAATTTTTCGTCGATCCGGAACATGGTTTTGATCCATTTGAACATCCGTTCTGGAAAGAATGGAGTAAAAGGTCTCCCATCAATATGCCTAAATGTTATGCTTGTGAAGCACTAACTATTTGTGGAGGAGGTTGTCCTCACAACGCAGAAATAAACAAGGGTAGCATATGGGAGGTTGACGACGGTTTCTGTGTTCACGCAAAAGAAACTTTGAACTGGTTAATTTGGGATTTGTACGAGCAAACAAAGTAAACTTTGAAGGAGTAGTTGAATTTGAATTTGATTACTCCTTATTTTTTTGTATAATTAGTCCATGATTAAAGTAAATTTCAATTACAATCTCAAAAAAGATGCTTGGAGTTGGGTGCTGATCGCTAAAGATAAAGATATGTGGGGTTTAAATTGGCGCGATCAAATTGTGCAAATTCCCGACGAACTTTTAGTAAAAATCGAAAAAGTTAGTTTTTCTCACGCTCAAAAAATTATTGAGGATTGTATTGAGAAAGATCCAAAAAAAGAATACAAAAACAAAGTTATGTATTCTGAAATACAGGCATTGGAAAAATCATGGAGAATGGTTGAAAAAAAGTATTTCAGGATTCTTTCAAAAATTACGCAAAGGCCTATATTCACAGATAAATTCAATTGTTACTTTACCACTGGATTTGTTTGCCCTGACAACGAAAAAGAAAATTGGTTTATGGTTTCAATGTGGCATAGCATCGCTTTTTCAATCACAACAATTTGCCACGAGATTATGCATCTTCAGTTCTTACATAATTACAAAAAATATTTAAGAAATAAAGGGCTAAAGAAAGATCAAATCGAAGACTTAAAAGAATCCCTAACGTTTTTACTAAACGAACAAGATTTCAGTGACATTATTCTTTGTGATGATTTAGGTTATCCGGATCATTATAAACTTCGCAATAAACTTCAAAAAATTTGGCACAGGGAAAAGAATTTCCAGAAGTTTATCGACCTAGCTATCGCAGAGGTTAAAAAGAAAAAATAAAAAAAGGCGATGTTGTCGCGAGACGAACACCGCCGGTTAGGTTGCAAGGAGTTACCAAAGACACTCTTCATCATTCCACCTTCTCCATATCTCCTTCTTCGCGACGGAGAGGGGGGTGTAGAAATTTTTCAAATATAATCCATTCGGGCCTTTTTCAATCGTCGCCTCTAGGATTTTTTTCATTTTTTATCTAATAAAGAAAAAAATTCAAATCCCAACAAACACAAAACACAAAAATCGTATCCATAGATAAATATATAGCACAGAAAAAGAAAATTGTAATGGTTCTAATCTAATAAATAGTCATATAAAATCAAAAATCCGTCTTTGGAACGGATTTTGACAAGGCACAACGAAGTGCGAGATACTAGTTCGTCAACTACTTGTATAGGTTCCTAACATTTTGGAAAATCCGTAGTTAGAAATTAAATAATTGATCGGGCTTTTAAGGTTGAGCGAATGATGGGGTCTTCTGGTATTGTACCAGATGAGTCACTCCATCAAGAGATGATTGAACCGATCTATGTTATGGGCAAGCTCGTGCATATGGTAATCAGCAAATTCTTCCTGGATAGTGCGGTTGAACCTCTCAATCTTGGAATTTTGGGTGGGCCTTCTGGGATAGTTGAAGAAATGGACTACATTCTTCTTGTTAAGCTCGTCGTGAAACCTGTGCAGAAACTCGCAGCCGTTGTCAGTTTGGATATGCTTGATTGCAAAGGGGCTCACCGTTTCCAACTTCCAGAAGAAATCCCTCGTAGTGACGCTGGAGTGGCCTTTGTACGCATAGGCGAAAGCAAATCCTGAAGTCAGGTCAATCGCGGTTACAATATGTTTCCTAAGCCCGTTCACGAATTTGACCACGGTATCGGCCTGCAATAAATCCCCTGGTATGTCTGGACAGTACTCTTTTCTTCTAACCTTCTCCCTTTTAACAGTTTTCCTTTCCACGAATCGGTCGGATTTGGCATAGTAGGATACCCTGACGTGCTTTGCAATTCTGCCTTGGCGCTTGAGATCCGCTATTAATCTGCCCACGGTAGATACGGAAACTACTGGTAATCCGGCTTCCCTTAAGAGGGATTGGATTTTCTCTTTGCCGAGCCTGGGATATTTTTTGCGTATACTTACGACGAAATCTAAAATATCACTGTCTGCGATCCGTTCCCTCCTCCTCCAGGGAGCCCGGGATTTGCTTACGAGGGCATCCCTGTCCCAGTTGTTCTTCGCAAGTATTTTCTTCCACCCATAGAGTGAGCCCCGGCTTACCGAGAAGGCGTCCATGGTTGCTTCCAAGCCGTACCTTAAAAAGAACTTGACTGCCTGCTCTTTGCGGGCGGCTTCTTCAAACTTGATATTTTTCATACGCTGGTTCCTTAAGTATTCTGCATACTCTCTGATACCAGCGATTTTCTTTTGGTAATAATCCATAAATCAATTGGGTTGGATTATTCCAAAATGTATCTGAACTTATTCGTTTCATTTTTCGTCAAGCAAAATGGGGTATTTGCCAAAAAACCGCAATATTTTTTTCCTGAACCTCAGTTTATATTTTTTTAATCAGAATTTTATCTGTTTGTGATAAGCTCAAAACTGTAACTATGTTGAATTTTTATTATGAATATTTACAGAACGAAAGCGAAAAAATTGTCAGGAACTGATTATGGGGAGGTTTATAAGAAGTCTTTCAATTTTTTTAAGCTAATAAAAAGTAAATCCAGGAGAAGACCTTATGCCAGATCGGCTTATTTTAATAAAGAAAAAATATTCTTGGAATTGTTTTGGCATCATATCAATAGCAAAGAGAATCACCGGGATAAAATAAGACGTATGAAATATTTTCCTTGCGCACTTGAATTAATCAAACAATCCAGATTAGAGCCAGTATCAAAAGAAAACCCAAACAAAAGATCGGAGTTGCTTCATCGATTTGCGGGTGAAACCCGAGAGGGCGACGTTTTTTATGTACAGATAAAAGAAGAAAAAAGGTTAGGGGAAAAGTGGCTAATTTCAGTGTTTCCTACTGATAAACGAAAAAAGACTCCCCGCTAATTTGTAGTGTATAAACTACGACCGGAAGCCTTATTTCCAATAATATTTAATAATATCAGAATATATTTGTCAAAAATTTTACAAAATTTCAACTTTTGCACGTGGAAATCTAACCAACTTAAAATTTTGAAGTATTGATTTTATAAATTTAAGGGCTATATTGTTCAAAATAGATAAAATTTATTGCGGCCTGCCACACAAATGAAAACTCTAGCGCGCACGAGACAATTGTTTTCAGACGCCCAATATGAGCTAAACGCTCGGATGAGCCAGATTCCGGCCGGCGTTGACTTGCCTGTGCCTTATTTCAGCCAATATGCTAGAAGTGAGGACGTAGAAAATATCGTCAAAGGAAAATTGAAAACGATCGACGATCCAAACTGGCATCTTACTGGATCTAAATCTTCCAAGGAGTACACTCGATGGGCAAGGGAAATCTGCGGAATAGCTGTAGCCAGAATGGTTATAAAGTATTTTGTGGTTTAATGGCAAAAATGTACGGCTACTTTTTCCTCAAGAGTTCTTCAATCAGTTTCTTTTTTCTATCAATTCTCAGTCCCCTGTGGATTCTGACTTTGTCTTTCAAATGAGAAAAAGTTCCATCTA
>Ga0209749_1001652_pt1 | contig 18435 bp, 13 predicted proteins | sample EPASupsiteSAE347_FD_187267 | JGI IMG/M metagenome (GOLD analysis project Ga0209749, IMG submission 187267) | Bioremediated contaminated groundwater from EPA Superfund site, New Mexico - Sample SAE3-47 (SPAdes) (version 2) | ecosystem: Environmental > Aquatic > Deep subsurface > Groundwater >... | reverse complement strand
ATAATCGTCAAAGATTTTTCCTATCTGTTTTCCGCTGTCCGTAAAAATGAAGCCCATCTCGCGGTTCTTATCCAGGCCGGCATTGGTGAAGTTCTGAGAGCCGATGAAGCTCAGGTCATCGCTGGTATCGCTGTCGGCGTTGTCCACCGTGATGGCCTTGGCATGGACATAGGGGGTCTCCAGGTAGCGGATCTTCGCTCCGTGGGTCGCCAGGAAGGCGGCCGCCTCCATGTTGCGCTGGACGACACCGGGATCGGTAAGAAGGATCTCGGTGGATACACCCTGCTTCACCTTGTCGTTGATGACGCCGATGAGGTCGCGGTCGGTCAGGGACTGCTGGATGATCTGAATGTTCTTCCCGGCTCCCTGGATGAGGCCGGAGATTTTTTCCCGCGCGTTTTCAGGGCTGACGACGAGGCCGGTGTCCGAAAGAGGCGGGAGCGGCGTGCGGTCCCAGTCCGAGTTGAAAACCTGCTCCACCTGGTCCACCACCTGGGGATTCTTTACGACTATGGCTCCGATGTCCAGATATGAATGCAGATTGGAGGCATTGAAATTACCGGTCAGGATTATGGATTCCTTTCCGTCAATGGTCATGGTCTTTTCGTGGGTTACCCGATCCTTGCTGAACTCGGGATTGTCGGGCTTGTACTGGGCTCCCGCTTTTACCAGCTCATCAATTGTCTTCTGGCTGGGATTGGGGACCCCCGGTTCCCAGAACATGGGATCGTCCTCGACCATGAGGCGCACGTCCACGCCGCGGGCCAGGGCCTTTTTAAGAGCCGAGGTCAGCTCCGGGGCCGAGGGCGTGAACTTGTATATTTTAATATCTATTTTATCCTTTGCCCCGTTGATGGCGTCGGTCATCGCCTTGATCCCACCGTCTTTCATGACGAAAACCTCCGGGGTGGACCCGGCCGCCGAGGCGCCTATCTCAGCCTTGTCAAGGGGAGCGGCCGCCGCCTCTCCCGGCTTTTCATGAGGCTTTTGCTGGCGCTTGGCCGGGTGAGTCGCCGCGATGCTGGTGGAACCGATCTTGAGAGAGGAATTTCCGTCAATGATCATGTTTATCATCCTTTCCTGCGATCCCGGGGAGTTTTTGAAGAAGGGTCACCAATTCTTCCGTTACAGCCAGCTTGCAGAGGATATTTACGATCGTCCTCTTCTGGCGATCCAGAGAGAGTTCTTTCCCGTCGAGGCTTTCCGTCGAAGAACTCTGAGAGAGCAGCTTGGAGTACTGATAGCGCATCTTCCCGTCCGGGTTGATATACACCTGCTCGTTGGTGGAAGCGGCCTCGTCCTCCCGGATCCCCTCGACGACGTCATAGACCACCGTCTCGTATCCGGCCTCTTCCAGGATGGCTGCAATTCCCTCCGGGTCATAATGCCAAACCATTCAGCGCCTCCTCTTATGCCTTCCCTATTATATCACGAAAGCCCCGGCAAATTCACCTGTTTTCGCAAAGGTATTTGTTAATTTTTTGTTAACATTTGGGCATCGCACTTCGGAAAAAAGATTCGGTGTTTTGCGAGCGACTCCTTTACTCTTTCGAAGTTGTCGTGATATAAATCCAAGAGAATATCAGTTATCCTGCAAGGAGGGAACTTCAATGTCAATAATCAGTGCCATCGGAGACGTTGTCCACAAAGTGGCCACGGCGGTGTCCGGCGGAACGAAATCCAGTTCCACATCTTCCTCCGCTTCTTCCAGCAGTTCGTCCAAAACGACTTCTTCCTCATCTTCTTCCGGAAGCAGTTCCTCTTCTTCAGATCGGGTAACCGTGTCGGATCAGGCCAAGAAGGACCAGGAGCGGCAGCGGATCGAAAAGGAGCGCCAGGAGGAACTGCGCAAATTAGATGAAGAGCGGAAGGCCCGCGAAAAAGCCCTGGAAGAGGAGAAAAAGGCCAAAGAGAAAGCCCTCGAGGAAGAGCGCCAGAAAAAGTTAAAAGAGCTCGAAGAGGAAGAGGCCAAGAAACAGGAGGAGATCCAGCGTAAAAATCTGAGCGAAGACAAGAAGAAGGCCGAGGAGGCCAAGCTCAAGGCTGAGATCGAGGCCAAGAAACAAAAGATAGAGGCGGAGGCCGCGGCCAAGAAGAAAGCCCTCGAGGAGGAAACGACCCAGAAAAAGGGCGCTCTGGCTGAAGAGATAAAGGGTAAGCAGGAGGCCGTCGAAACCGAAGCCAATCAGAAAATGGCGCAGGCGGCGGGTCCGACCCTGCCCCCTAATTTTAATGAAATGTCCCCTGAACAGCAGTACAATTACCTGCACGACATCACCGTCGCCATGGCCGGGGGAGACGAGAGCGCCTGGAAGACCGGTGACAAGGAAGTCAATCTCATCGGGATCCGGAGCTGGCATGATGGCCAGGCGGGATCCGCCGAGGGCAATACATATAATGATACCATCTATGCCGTGCGCATGAATAACGGCAAGCCCGAGGTCTATGCCTTCAACGCCACGGTGGACGCCGGAATAGATCCGGGCGGCACCGGGTACGGCTATTCAGACTCCCGCGGAAGCGGGTACTCACACGTGGCCGACGGCTATTACGCCGACGGGACTTTCGTGAAAAGCAACAACCAGAAGTGGGGCGTGAGAACGGTGCTGGCGCAGGCCGGCAACGTGAATATCAACTGCGATTACAACAACGACGGGGTCATCCAGGACGACGAGCGCATCAACAAGACCGAAGGGGCCGGCTGGGGCATCTACTTCCACCCGGGAGGCAGCGGGGACAACGTGAATTCCTGGTCGGCCGGCTGCCAGGCCATCCGCCCGGAGCAGTACGGGACCTTCATGAATCTTATCGAGGAGTCTCCCTCGAACTCTTTCGGCTATACCCTGGTGGACAGCAGGAACCTGCCCGAGGTTGACTCGAATCACCGCGCAGTCGGCGTGCCTAACAACCCCGTGGTGGCCGAGGGAAGCGGCGGCACCTCCTACACGGGAAATTACACCCCCGCCACCTACAGCGGTGGGGGATCTTACGGCGGCACTTCGGGCGGCTCTTATCCGAGCAGCCCTTCCGACCTCCCCTCGATTGCGCCTCCGCCGCTGCCGGCCTCACTCTTTCCGCCGGGCTTCGGACCCGAAGGGGCCAGTCCCTTCGGAGCCACCAACCCCCTGCAGCCGGCGGCGGGAATTTCTCAGGAGAACGTCGATCAGCAGTTGGAAACCCTCTGCCAGGCGGCCATCGAGGAGTCCAAGACTCTCCTCAAGACCTCTCCTACTACTCCATGGGGAGCCATCTCTGGAACATCCAGCTCCAGCCCGCAGCAGATGGGCCCGGCCATGATGACCCTCTACTCGACCTACGCCATGGTACTCATGCAGAAGATGACCATCAAGCCGGAGACGGAACTGCTGGTAACACAGACACTGACCGGAGCCGGGATCAACGTGCCGGCCATGAAGCAGATGCTGAACCAGACCCAGGCCGGACAGGCCGCTGCTGCAACAGCCTCCGGGGCGACGGCGGCAGCCTCCACGACGACTGCAACGGCCGCCACTACAGCGGCTGCGACTCCCACGGCGACGGCCCCGGCCGCCAAGAGCGGGGAAGCCGGGCTCTAAGTTCACTTCCAGGAAAAAATCACAAGAGAGAGGCTCCGCGGGGCCTCTCTCTTGCTATAAAACGGCATCAAAATTGACTTTTTTGACACTCAGGATTATAATAAGACCAGGTATTCCATATTAGTAGGGGCGGTTCGCGAACCGCCCCTACCCTCAGATTTCGCAAGAAGGTGAATTTTGTGCTTACGCACGAAGTAAAACAGACCACGCCCCCGGTAGATCGCATGAGCCCGGAGGAACTGGTCAGGGAATCCCAGCGCTGGCTTGATATCATCGGCTCCGGGGAGCTGACGGGTGAGCAGAAGGAACAAATAAAAAAAGACACACTCGATAATTTTCAATTTTACTACAGCAGAGGCTTCCTCGAATACCGCAAGTCCGTCGCCGAGTGCGAACTCGACAACCCGAGCCTCGAGTGGACCGGCCAGGGCTCCATCCTCGAAGACATGGACGGCAGGAAATACATAGACTTCCTTGGGGGCTTCGGTATATACAGCGCGGGGATCCGTCACCCCAAGATAGTTCAGGCGGTCAAGAGCCAGTTGATGCGCATGCCCCTTTCATCCCAGGAACTGATGGATCCATTGAGAGGAGCGCTGGCCAAGCTCATCGGGGAGCTGACTCCCGGAGAACTCCAGTGCTGCTTTTTCATTAATAACGGGACGGACGCCATCGAGGGGGCTCTAAAGCTGGCCCGTCTCTATACCAAGAGGACCGGATTCTTAAGTTCGCTCAGGGGTTTTCACGGAAAATCATGCGGCTCCTTAAGCCTCATGGGCAAGTGGGAATACCGGGAGCCCTTCGAACCCCTTCTGCCCGACATCCATTTCGTCGAGTTCGGCGACGCCGAATCGGTGGAAGACGAACTCTACAAGGCCGATGAAGTCGGAAAGGGCATTGCGGCGGTAATACTGGAACCCATCCAGGGTGAGGCCGGCGCCATCGTGCCGCCGGAAGACTTCTGGCCCCGGGTGCGGAAGGCCTGCGACGAATACGGTGCCCTCCTCATCGCCGATGAGGTCCAGACGGGGCTCGGCCGCACGGGAAAGATGTTCGGAGTGGACCACTGGAACGTGGCCCCCGATATCATCTGCCTGGGGAAGGCCCTCGGCGGAGGAGTCATGCCTCTTTCCGCCTTCGTGACCACTCCTAAGATCTGGAAGGTGATGGACGAGGAGTTCCCCTTTATCCACAGCTCCACTTTCGGCGGAAACCCCCTGGCCTGCGCCGCGGGCATCGCCTCCATCAATGTCACCCTGGAGGAGGATCTCCCCGCCCAGGCGGATGAGAAGGGGAAATATATTCTCAAACACTTAAAATCACTCCGGGCCCTCTTTGACTCCATTGTGGTCGAGGTGAGGGGCCGGGGGCTCCTCCTCGGGATGGAGTTCGTCAACTCTCACACCGGCTACAAGGTGGTTTCCGGGCTTTTCCGGAGGGGGGTCCTGGTGGCCGGAACCATGACCAATTCCAGAAATGTGCGCTTCGAGCCGGCCCTGAACATCTCCTATGAATTGATAGATGAAGTCCTGGAGCGCCTCGAAGACACCCTGGAAGAAGTCGCCTCGACCGAGGAAGGAAAAGAGTAAGAATTCCCTGAACTCCTTTTCATGGGAAAAAAGCTCGGCCTGGCCGCCTTAATCTGGGTCATTTTCACCATCGTCTGCGGGGGGCCTTACGGCATTGAAGAGGCCGTCCCCATCACCGGTCCGGGCCTCACCCTGATACTTGTCCTCCTGATTCCCCTCTTCTGGAGCGCCCCCATTTCCATGATGACGGCGGAGCTTTCCTCGGCCCTGCCCCAGGAGGGGGGCTATATCCGCTGGGTGGAGCGGGCCATGGGCCGGTTCTTCTCCTTCCAGGCCGGCTGGCTGGCCTGGATCCGCAATATAGTTGACTCCAGCCTCTACCCGGTCATCTTCGCGGACTACCTGCGCTTCTGGGTTCCTTCCATCAGCCCCACCCAGCGATGGCTGATCTGCATAGGATTGATAGCCCTCTTCGCTCTCCTCAACCTGGCCGAGATCCGCATCGTCGGCATCAGCTCGGTGCTTCTCAGTATAAATGTCCTGCTGCCCTTTTTCATCATGGTCGTTCTCGGCCTCCTGCACTTCCACCATTCTCCCTGGATCCCGCTTCTTCCGCCGGGAAAAGTCTTTTGGGCCAGCTTTGGAACGGGCCTCATGATCATCATCTGGAATTACAACGGTTGGGAAGACTTCGTTCCCTGCCTGGGGGAAATAGAGTCCCCCCGCAAAAACTATCCCCTGGCCCTCCTGATCACGGTCCCCATGATTGCCGGGATCTACTTTTTCTCCCTTTACGCCAGTCTCTGCTCCTCCCACGGGTGGGCCGGGTGGCGCTCGGGATCTTTTTCTGACGTCGGCGCCCAGGTGGGGGGATCATGGCTCGGCATCTGGCTCACTGCAGCCATCATGGTGGGCGCGGCCAACCAGTTGATGGCCATCATCCTGTCCACCTCCCGTATTCCCTTCGCACTGGCTCAAAGGCGCTTCCTGCCCGCGGTTTTTCTTAAGACCCTGCCCAAAACCGGGGTTCCCTGGGTCGCCGTGCTCTTCTGCAGCGTGGCCATCGCCCTCATGTCCAATCTCAGTTTCGTCAATCTTATAGAGATCGAGATATACCTATACGGGGCGCTCTTTCTCATGGAGTATCTCTCCCTGGTGTTCCTGCGGGTAAAGGAGCCGCATCTTTCCCGGGAGATAAGAGTACCGGGCGGTCTGGCGGGGGCCATTTTCATCGGCCTGCCCCCGCTGGTCGTAATCCTGACGGCGGTCTTAACCGGCGGATTCAAGTTCGCCCCGGTATTCCTGGCGGTCCTGGCCGCCGGATTTATCCTTTATTTTCCGTTTCAGGTCTGGTTTCAGCAGAAAGGATCCTTAAACCAAAACGATGAGATTCCAAAAAGTCCGTCTGACTAATTTTCGCAACTACAGGGAGACTGAATTTAAGCCGGCTCCCGGAATGAACCTCCTGCTCGGAGCCAACGCCCAGGGCAAGAGCAATCTTATCGAGGCGCTCTATGTCTTTGCCATGTCCCGCTCGTTCAGGACCCGCAATGAACAGGATCTGCTCACCTGGGGGGAGCCCTGCGCCAGGGTGGAGGCACTCATAAAGCGGGCCCGGGATACCATCACCTCGGACGTCTCCTGGGCGGCCGGGAACGGCGGCCGGATTTCTAAAATCTTTCACTTGAATTCGAGTCTCCTCAGAAAATTGAGCGAATTTATCGGGCAGGTCCAACTCGTTCTTTTTGCTCCCGAAGATCTTCAGGTCGTCAAGGGACCGCCCCACGAAAGGAGAAGATTCCTGGATTTTCTCCTGGCCAGAATCTACCCGGAATACCTCTATTCCCTCCAGCAGTACCGGCGGGTTCTGAGAGAGCGGAACCTGGGATTAAGAGACCGCCGGGTCCGTCACGCCCAGCTCGATGAAGTCTGGAGGGAGCAGCTCGCCGAGTGGGGAGGGCGCCTGCTGCTCAGGAGGATCAGGGCCCTTAAGGCTTTCTCTGTCTTTTTTCAGGCCACGCACCGTCAAATGAGCGGGCAGGAGGCTCTGATCCGGTATTCCTCCACTATTCCACTCCCCGAACAGCTCACCGAAGAGGAAATCCGCGCTTCTTATCTAAGAAAGATGGAGCAGACTCTACGCCAGGAAGAAGAGCGCGGGGCCACTCTGACCGGCCCTCACCGGGATGATTTTTCCCTGCTCCGGGATGGTCGGGAGATGCGCAGCTTCTCCTCGCAGGGGGAGCAGCGCACGGCGGCTCTGGCGCTCAAGATGGCGGAAGGGGAGTTTCTTTTCACCGAGCTGGGAGAGGAGCCCGCCTGGCTCCTGGACGACGCCCTCTCGGAACTCGATGAAAAACGCCAGGGTCTTCTGCTTCATTTTCTCTCCGGGAAGGAGCAGGTCTTTCTTTCCTCCTCCGTCCTGCCTCCGGCTCTGGAACGCCATGGCGAAAAAATTTCTCAATTTGAGATCTCTTCAGGGGAGATCAGTGAGAGAGCGTCTCATGTCTAAAAGACTAAAAAGACTTACAAGACTTGGAGATATCCTGGAACCGGCTCTAAAAAAGCTGGATATTTCCCAGAAAACCAAGTCGAGCATGGTCCTTTTTCTCTGGCCTAAAATAGTCGGAGAGAGAATCGCCAGGAATGCCCGGGCCGAACGGGTGCGGGGAAAAACTCTATTCGTGGCGACCAGGACCTCCTCCTGGACGACGGAGCTTACATTTCTCAAGGCTGAGATCATGAGGAAAATAAGGGAGGAGGTAGGAGGCGGGACTATAGAGGATGTCCGGTTTTCTGCCTCCGGAAAGACCTGGGAGGATGACATTCCCGAGGAAAAGGAAGAAGATCTGAGGACGGTTAAAATTCCCGGCGAGGTCCTGGAAAAGATAGAGGAGATCTGCTCCTCCATCCCCGAGCCGCCTCGCTCTTCCTTCAAAAATTTCCTCCTTCTGGATGCCCGCCTCCGCCAGTGGAAACTTGACCGCGGTTGGCTCGCCTGCCCTCTCTGCGGTGCTCTCAAAGAGAAAGGCGAACCCTGCCCCTACTGCCTCCCGAGGGCCGTCTAAAAAGGGGTCTGGCCAATTAAATTGGGAGGTGATTTTATGCGAAGGATTTTTTCGACCTCGTTCAGGGGGGCGGTTTCTGCCACTGATGGGCGATCGGATGGCCGTGGAATCAGTATCTAAGTTTCTTGGCATATAGGAGAGCGTCCACAATCCCGACTTTAATTATGGCAAATTCGCCACAATTAGAAGTTAACCTCTACTTACAAATTATCATCAATCTCCGTCACATTCGACCAGCATTTCCGCAAGGTTGGCTTCCAAATTTTCCCGTAGATAACAGGAAGAATGCATGGCGTACAGAATAGATCTCAAAGTACGTTTCTGGAGGCAAAACCACTTCTGTCTAATAATTGATGGCAATAAAAGGAGAAGCATGGGCGATAACCTCGAAATGGACAACTGGATGCTTCAAATACTACCCCAAATAAGGCGAGTCACGGGGCACGGAGGAGTTTAACGACAAAATGACAATTGGAGGACTACCCGCAAAGCGCAGAAAGCTCCAGCGTGGACGTGATCATTCTGAGACAAAGGGATGTGGGAATGAGTGGTTCAAGCGAGGCTCAGCATTGTCAATTGAAAGGAGAATTCAAGCACATGCCAAAAAATCTGATCTATAAGAACGCTGAGGCCCTCGAACCTATCAACAAATTGCTCCAAGAATCATCTGACGGCATAAGTGACGAAGAACGCACGATCCAGACAAGCTCAATGCCCGAGGTGTTGGGTGCCGCCGTGGGAGGGGGAGTCGGAGCCGCCGGGAGTTTTGCCGCGCTCTACTTCCTTGGAACGGTCGGCCTGAGTGCTGCAGGACTTACCTCGGGTCTAGCGGCAGCGGGTGCCATAGTGGGAGGCGGCATGATGGCTGGCATTGGAGTACTGGCGGCACCAGTCGCCATCTTTGCGGTCGGTGGGTATGCCATCATTGCACAGAGGAACAAGAAGCGCCTGATCCAAGCAAAGGAATATTTGCTTAAGCAGATTGTCGCCAAACACGATGCTGTTTTGAGGGCTCTTAAGAGGTGTATGGACTTTTCCGAGGAGCGAGCAAATTACTTGGAGGCCTTAAACATAAGCCTCCTCAAAGCGATCAGCGATCTTAAACAGGATCTTGCAGCATGAAGTCAAGATACGATGATATGGAAATCACAGGCAGTGATGCCGAAATCCAGAAGGTTCTGAAGCATCAGAGTACCAAGGCGGATGACCTGAGCGCACGCTTGGCGTCGACCGACCAGGGACTCGTCGACGCCATAACCAACTCTGAGCGAGCTCTTAGGAAACGGCAGCGCCCGACACCCTTAGCAAAACCTGGAGATGTGCGGACATCCTTAGCCTTGCCACCCCTGCGTCCGTGGTCCGAGATACTGGACGATGCCGAGAAGAACGTGCTCACAGAGGTCGGCTTGGCAGACCTACTTACCCCCGATGAAGTGGCTCGAGCGGAGCAACGCATTGCAGTACTACAAGGGGTGTTTGAAGCGGAACATCGTCTTGATGGTATCGACTGGGCTATCAGTGGTGTCGCTGGTATCATGGCTGCGTTGGTGGACACGTTTCTGGTTAAGATGCCAAGTTCCGCAGGCCTATTAGGGGCCAAGAAGACAACAGGTGGTGCTTTATCTGACTTCATCCGTGAAAGACTAAGGCAAACCCACAAGCCGGAAGAGATACGTAAGCTGGAGGCAAAATACCGTGTTCCTTACGATGTCCAGCATTCAGGGGACCTTGCCAAGAAGGTGAGCGGACTGGGTCCACGATCTCATAGGTTTCAGTCCCTGGGTCATGACCCAATACTCGGCTTTCTGTTTGGCGTATATGACATTCTGAGAGGAAAAATGACAGCGGTCGACGCGTCGGGGCATTTGATTGTGCAGACGATCACGTCGCCTGACGCAGGGATGTCCATATTTCAAGCTGTCGCTAGGCAGTTCGGACATTTGAGGTCAGACATCTCCACGAAGGCTGGGCTACCGGCACCGCTGATGCCACTGTTGCAGTTCATGCAGGCTGGCAGTTTCGGCAAGGGTAACAGGACTGTGGGTGAGATCGCTAGGCTGATGTACGCCAAAGGATACGACTTTGGTCACTTTCTGGCGATGTCTGTCCCGGTGCTCATTATAGAAGTGCTTGTTCGTTTCGCCTATTGTATTAAAAGGCTCCAGGAAGGCCATGAGCTTTCGGAGTCAATACCTATAAACCTTCCCGGTAAGCCTTGTCAGCCCAAGCTTCAAACTATGTTGTTTGTGTCGCATCTCATCGCCACCGCCGTCAATGGTGGCCGAGCCTATTTGACCAGCAACCCCTTGGCGATCAACTACCCACAGTGGGTGATGTTCACTAAGTCGAGCCTGAATCAACTTAAGTGGGTTCTGCTTGAGAAGGAGAAGGAACAGTTGGCGTATGTTCAATCTCGAATTGACTGTGACTGGAACGAACTGAACAGGGATCTCGTGGTGTGGTGGGAGAAGACGGATTCTTCCTCCGCCGTTCCTTTGCTTATATGACGATCAAAGTTCTTTGGAGTCAGGTTGACTTGTTAGTCAAAATAGGTATCTATGGCTTGCTTTGTTATGCTATTCAATACAACGCCTGTAGAAGAATCTTTCTTGACAAGATTTGATTGCTGCAATTTTGCTGTTCGCTTTCCAATGAATTGATATGTAACATCAATCATAACTGATATTTCGCCAGCTCGCATAGGCCTATCTTCTGTGCGTAGCGTTTCTAAGATTTGCAGTTCAATTCCCTCAAGCATTAAATCCTTATCCAAAGCTTCAATCTCTTTTAAATAATCATTTGACAAATTGACAATATTGCATTTGCCCTCACGGCATTCCGGGCAAGCCCAATTATAAAGACTGAAAGAATCTTTCTTGTCCATTGGAAATGATGCGAAACAATTGGCGCACCGAATAGTTTGGTTTTGAGATAAAAAGGAATGCAAAACACGGTTAAAAACAAAACATCTTTGAACAAAATAGCTTCTATCATCGCGTCGCCCTTTGGGATAACCCCAAGGCAGCCTTTCTGATTCGCAAAGGCCGTAGAATAATGCATATATTGATACGTCATTGCCATCCTTATCGCGCATTTCATGATATTTAGTAACTAAAAAATTGAATTCCAAAGATGACAGAACTGTCTCAAGATCCTGACTGATAGTGAAATGGCTTACTGGTGGGTTGGATAATCCCGTGAAGTAATTTCCACCAATTTCATTTGAAATTATCCTACGACGCACAGATTTGGCTTCAGCAATCACAGCCCTTAAAAGCTCTTGCTGGTTGTGTCGGTCAAGTTTGCGATCAAACGGCTCAAGCGCGAATCGATTCATTCTATCGAAGTATTTTTTCAAAACATCATCATAATATTTCTGCGCTGCCAAACGTATGCTAATTGCATTTATTTTTCGATCTTTTGCTATTCGGTCTTGGAAGCAATAGTAGAGAATGAAGCCTAGAATGCGAGGTACATTCATTGTTGTTTCAAAAAAAAGCCGCATATACTCTGGGATAGAGTTTGCATCTTCTAAGTAATCGTAAATATCCAATTTAAAAGCTTTGAACCGTTGTTCGATTAGACGTCGAGTGTATTCTATTGCCTCAGTTTCAGCGGTTTGAATATCCTGTGATTTATAGAGTTTTGAGAAATCGAGATTAACAGTATCAACTTTACCGGGATCGATTTTGCCATAGTAAACGCGGCCAGGATACGCTGCAATCTTCAGTTTTACTCTTTCATCACTTGAGTTATTAAGGGGGGCCAATATGATATCGACAAAAAGTCTTTGGTTAATTTGAGTAATCTCGGAGAAGTCATCAAAGAAAATGAAGAGTTTTTGAAGTCCTGCTTCATCCAAAAGGTCTTTTATTTCATGTAAAATCTCTGAAAATGGAAATGATCGCAGAATTGCATCAGAATATTCTGAATAAAACTTCTGATCATTTAACAGTTCATCGAATGCACTGATTTTGGATTGACAAGACAAGGAAGGGCCAATTGGGACAATATCGGCTGACGCACCAAATTCTGAATTTGTTGATGCTTTTGATTGATTTTCATCTTCTGTCTTCTTAGTAACTATTTGGAGTATTGGCAGTTCACTGTCCGTTAAATGGCCGGAGTAAACCTTTTTCTGTAATTCGTGAAGTTTAGACATCACATCTTCTAACGTCCTTTTCTTGCCAATCCAGCGATCAAAAAGTGGCATGTTGTCACAGGCGTGACGTAATTCTTTTAAGAGGTCGCCAAGAACTGTTGAAAGGAAGCTTTTCCTAAGCAAATGTGATTCAAGGATATCTTGAGATAGTTTTGTCGAATCAATCAAATTAATTGGGACTTCCACATTTCCAATAAGTTCATATAGTGATTTTACGTCAACATAAATTGAGATGCTCTTTTTTTCTTGCCTCAGAACAGATTGCGCCTTAGCAAATATGGTACTTTTCCCTGTACCCTTACGACCAAGAAGAAAGGTAGTATTGCTTGCTAATACCGTATGCAATATTGCATCTGAAGGCAAAGGATCAACATATAGAAGATCGACAGGTTTGCCTTTGAGATCTTTTTCAAACTCCGTTAATTCTGCTCTGCGGTATTGCCTAAGTGATTCTGCAACACGAGAGAATGTCTTTATGTCCATTATAAATCTCCTATGGTTATTCAAAATAGCCGCACGATGCGGCTGATTTGCACTTGTGCGCCATTCTTGATTCTCCTTCTTCTCGTTAGCGGGCTTTAATTCAATCGTTCAAATTTATTGCGGCTAACTTATTTGTTAACACACTGCGCATACAATTCCAATTTGGTGACGTAGACGCAATGTGGATATTTTTACTTCCGGTGAAAACCTAAAAATCCTTTCTCTCATAGTGCCAAATCTGTCGCCTTTCTTGCTTTGCAGCTCCATCTGTACCTTATTTAAATTTTGCATGTGTATTTCTTAATTATTTCAACAGGTGTAAGATGCGCCTCTTCTAAATATTTATCTAATGCCTTTGCCTGCCTAAAAAGTGGCGGTTCATGTATAGGAAAATAGGGACAGCGCCTATTTATTTCCCCTTCTTGGCCTTCCCCGTGGGAAGCATCTCAGATTCCGGGAAAGAGATTCTTCAATTTTCTGAATAAAAACTTCATCGCCACATGGTCGCCCAGATATGGAATTCTTTCTTATCATGTCAACCATATTTTCATCTTCCCCTCCACGCAGGTAGGCAAGCCATCCTTTATCTCCTCTTCCAGGTAACAATCATGGGATAATATGGCGTCTATGCTTCTTTGAATATGAGCTTTCGCGCTTGACCACCTGTATTCCTGAGGATTTTTAACAATCCCGGCCCTGACCGGGTTGTTTTCTACATACCGAACGGCGGCATACAGGTGCCTCTCGTCAATCATACAAGAATAGAATCTCCCCTGCCAAAGATGTCCACGAGCTGCTTTCTTTTTATTGACATACTGAGAATATTGCATGTGAAGCGTGTTGAAGCATTTGGCCAGGGAATCTTCTTTTTCCGGGACGCAGATAAAATGCACATGGTTGCTCATGAGACAGTATGCCCATATTTTCAAGGCGTATCTTTGTGTGTATTCTTTCAGCCAGAACAGATATTGCCGGAAGTCGTTTTCTTCTTCAAAGACGGATTGCTGATAGTTACCTCTTTGAGTGACATGGTGAGGATATCCAGGGGCAACAGCTCTCGCTATTCTCGGCATATTATCAGAGTAGCAAAATGGGGAGAGATTGTCAAATTAAATAGGCGCTGTCCCTATTTATCCTATTTATATTTACCGAGTGCCATTTAAAAAGGGATAAAGCCCCTTTCCCCTGCGCAGCGAATTACAGTTAAGAAACTTTAATGCCCAAAAATAAAGCCCTTTTCTGAATCGTATTGAGGATAATTGGGAGGTACATTAAATTTTTTATGATAGTTTCCGGAGCAATAAAATTTGAAATAATCAGGTTTTGTCCTGAAAATATAGGATTCCGAATAAGTATCCTTCCCAGCTCCAGGACATTTAGGAAGGTATTTTAAGTATTCAGGAACCAGTTTAGATAGAGAATTTGGAAATCTGCCACTATTATCTTCAGCATACATCTCCAGGGCTGTTCCTAAATTTTTCATATTAGAGCTGCAGGCTGTGAGTGGAGCAGGTTCCCCAGTATGATAGCAATTCGGGAGTATTATTACAGCAACAAGCAAAAACAAAAAAGCGAGACCTAAGCCGATTTGTGCTTGTTCTTTACCCCTTAATTGCTGCTTTTTAATTCGGGTTAGTGAGATAATGCCGAAAAAGACGGAAACAATACAGAGAAAAGCTAAAACAATTACAATCTGTGCTTCTAGCGAACTTCTTGATATGCCGTAATCAATGGTACCCTTCGCGCATATTGAAAGTAAAGCTATGTTTATTAATAGACTTGAAGTAAAACATGCGACGGCCCATCCGTCAATTTTTGTCTTTTTATTGCTCTTTATTTATGGAGGTTTTTATGATCGGCGAATATGCTTCAAAGAGCCTGCCTGCCAAAAGTTTGGCATTGATCAGGCCGTCCAGGATGCCGAAAAACAACCCGCTGGCAATACTGATACCTGCAAATTTTGATGCTTTTATTTCCATTTATTCCTACGCAATCAGGCCAGCCACAACAGCGGCTTGTCCGGGTTCCACTTATAGGTTACCTTTTTGAGCTTGGTCCAGAACCTGACAGCGCTTTCCCCAGTTATGTCCCCTGTTCCTACAATTGAGGCCTTCCAACCGCCGAAAGAGAACGGTTCCCGCGGCACCGGTACGCCGACATTGACCCCGACCATCCCGGCCTCTATTTTACTGCAGAATATCTCGGCTGACCGGCCGCTCTGTGTGAAAATGGAACCGCCGTTGCCGTAAGGTGACGAGTTTGCTATTTCAAGCGCCTCGGAAAGGTTTTTCGCTCGCACAATTGTAAGAACGGGTCCGAAATTTTCTTCAACGGCGATTTCAGAACCGACCTTTGCCTCTATCACAGTCGGCCCTAAATAACAGCCCTTTTCAAGGCCTTTGGGAGCTTTCGCTCTGCGGCCGTCCAGGAGTATCTTGGCGCCGTCTTTCTCCGCACGATCAATATATCCCGTTATTGATATTTTAGCCTCCTGATTAGCAATCGCGCTCATATTTTCGCCCGGGATATATGTTTTTGATTCTTCTATGATCTTGTTTATCGTGTCTTCGCAGTCGCCGACCGCGACAAGGACACATGCGGACATGCATCTCTGGCCTGCGCAGCCGAGGTATGAGGCGGCGATATTGGCCGCGGAGTTGGCCGGATGCGCATCCGGCATGAGTATCAGGTGATTATTGGCCGACCCGAGCGCCAGGCAGCGTTTATGAGTTGCAGAGGATTTTTCATAGACCATTTTCATGACCTTGGTCGAGCCCACAAAGGAAACGGCCTTGATGTCGGGATGCTCCGTGATGGCGGTCACGATCTCCCGTCCGCCGCAGACTATGTTCAGTACGCCGTCCGGCAGCCCGGCCTCCTTCATCATCTCGGCAATCTTCAGTACCGAGTACGGAGCCTCTCTGGAAGGCTTGATGACCATTGTATTGCCGAGCACGATCGCGTTCGGAAATGTCCAGTGCGGCACCATGTGCGGGAAATTGAAAGGTGTGATAGAAGCCACAACTCCTAAAGGGAGGTGTTTTTCATGACTTTCAATGCCTCGGCTGACCTCCTCATGATCGCCTGTCGCAACCTGTGGCATTGAACAGGCGAACTCGGTCAGCTCCAGGCTTTTTGCGGTTTCCTGCATGGCTTCGCTGAGGTTCTTGCCCATCTCATCATGCATAATCTGAGCGCATTCCTTTAGATTTTTCGACAGCAGTTCGTAATATTTGAAGAAAACCTGAGTGCGTTCCTTTATGGTCCTGGAGGACCATTCCGGCCAAGCTTTTTTCGCAGCGGCAACAGCCTTGTCAAGCTCGTCGGTGCCAGACTGGGGGAAGGTGGATATTACGCTGCCGTCCACCGGGCTTACTCTCTCGGTTCTTTTTGCGTTTGCAGGAATTGATATTTTGCCGTCAATAAAATTGTTCAGTTTGCCGTATTTCATTTTTTTTCTCCTTTTTTAGAATCGTTTGTTTTAATAATTGAGGGTTCCCCTGGAACTAGACAGTTTGCAATTGGAGCGATCTGCCATAAAGAGCTATATTTTCATACCTCTGCGCATATTGAATCGGACTCAAATTTCCGATAGAACTATGCGGCCTTCTCGCGTTAATCTATACGCCAAGCCTCAAGATTTTTCCTGGTTTACTCGATGGAATAGAAAACCCCGGTATTTAAACACTCTTCGCGCAATCATCCGTTAAAACTTTCGACAAATGCGTTTTCTATCGGCTTCTCAGGCCGGATGAAATTCAACTGCACCTTGTTTTGATAAGCCCAGAACTTTGGGGTCAGGTGACCCCAGTTTTCTTCAGAGAGAGATTTTTTTTCGGACATAGGGCGTGATGTAGGGGATGGAAAAAGTCTCCCCCTGGAAGGTCCGGTAGGCGTAGTAGAGGATTATCAGAATATCGGCCAGGATTAGAATCAGGTAAGCAGAGAAGAGCACGAAGAAAAGAATCCCTCCCACTGCGATGTTGGCCACGAAGAATTTCAGGGAGATCAGCCTGAACAGCAGGGCCATCACGAAGAAGGAAACGAGGAGACCGGCCGCCGACAGCGCGCCGAAGATCAGGGCCTGGAAGGCATGGAAATGCACGAAGGGTTCCTTTTTTTTGTCCGAGAAAAGCACCATTGGGGAAACGACGAACCAGAAAGGATAGGCCAGCGCAGCCACCATCTTTTCATCTTCGGTGAGAGGCGGAAGGATATCCGGCTTCCCTACTGAAGATGCGTCAGGAGCTGCAGCTTTTTCCTCTGGTAGTCGAGGGTCGTATCCGGATTTATATTCTGGCCATAGTGACATACTTCGTAATGGACGTGGGGACCCGTGGAGTAACCGGTGCTTCCCACGTAGGCGATGAGTTCTCCCTTTTTGACCCTCTGGCCCGGGACGGCAACCAGGCGCGAACAATGCCCGTACAGGGTGGTCCAGCCGTCCTGGTGCTCGATGCGGACGGCATAGCCGTACCCGCCGTAATATTCGCTCAGAGTCACGACCCCGGTGGCCGTGGCCACGACAGGCGCCCCATAGTCGTTGACGACGTCAACGCCGCGGTGAAATTCATAGCCCCGCCAGCCATACCCCGAAGAGATATAGCCGCTGGTGGGCCAGATGGAGGGAACAGCTTCGATCTGCGCCAGTATCTTTTCCCTCTCTTTTTGCACCAGGTACTTCCTGGCCTCAGTCCTTAAAGTTCCCATGTCTTTCTGGGTGTTCTGGAGCTCCGTCTGCAGCTTGTAGTAAGAAAGGCGCAGACGGCTCAGGGGAACGGCCCGGGCGCCTTCAATCTTCGCCGGGCGGAAAACCTTCTTCGGTTTAAGGCCGATGATCTTGCAGACTTCCTCGTTCTGGGTCTGGATCTGCCGCAGTTTGACGGTCAGCTCCCGGTTCTGCTTCTGAAGAAGGACGGCCACCTGGTCTTTTTCCTTCGCAAGCGTTTTTACCTGGGAACTCTGGACCACCACCGCCTGTTTTAGGGACTTTATGATGCTCTGCTGGACGAGGGCCTTCTGGGCCGTGCCCACAACCATGAAGAAGAGAAGGTTGAGAATAAAGAGCGCCCCCAGGAGTATATGGCGGGAGGTGAGGTGCAGGGAAAAGCCGGAGCGGAAACGCCTCGTGAAAAGACCCGCATCCGAGAGGGCCTGCTTTGTTTTTACGGCAAGATTTTTCATGTTTTGAATAATTCAATGGGAACAAAGAATGTTCCTGCTAAGCTTTTTTCTTGACCGTGCACCCGCCGTCGATACGATCTTTCCCAGCGGAACCGGGACAGCCGGCTCAGACCAGGTTATTCTACGGCACACAAAAGGGCTTGCTTACCGTTGCTCCCTTCCGGGCCTGGCGGGGTTCACAAGTTTTTGTTGCGTAGAGCCCAATCCTCAACGCCGCTTTCCCCGGTCGGACCCGGAAAAGCTGAACCTCGGGCGGGAATTCAACCCTGCTGGAGCGGATTGCAGGTACAGGGCACCGCTAACTCCCCGTCTAGCACGATCAAGCTTGAAATTCCCTGGCGGAGAGAGAGGGATTCGAACCCTCGAGGCCGGTTTGAGCCAGCCTACACGATTTCCAGTCGTGCGCCTTCAACCAACTCAGCCATCTCTCCATA
>Ga0209749_1001651_pt1 | contig 18438 bp, 17 predicted proteins | sample EPASupsiteSAE347_FD_187267 | JGI IMG/M metagenome (GOLD analysis project Ga0209749, IMG submission 187267) | Bioremediated contaminated groundwater from EPA Superfund site, New Mexico - Sample SAE3-47 (SPAdes) (version 2) | ecosystem: Environmental > Aquatic > Deep subsurface > Groundwater >... | reverse complement strand
CACCCGCCGCCACTGTCGCCGCCCCCGCTGCCCCCGCTGCTGCCACCGCCGCCACCGCTCCCACGGCGTCTGCGCCCTCAGCCACAGGTAAGATCAAAGCCGCTCCCACCGCCCCCGCTGCCGCCCCCGCTCCCGCTCCCGCCCTCCCCACCATGAAGGCGGATGAATTGAAACTTAAGCAGAGCTTCGTCGATTACATGAAATCCCTGAAAGTCACGGGGCGGTTGACCATCACCATGGCCCATCTGCGGTTGCTGAAAGGCAGCACCCAGGATGTCGAACTGGAAGCGGGAGACAAGCTTCATCTGCCCAAAAATGGCAATGTCGTCAACGTCATCGGCGGCGTCATGTCCGAAGGACCGCACATATACGACGACCAGTGGGACTACCGGGAATACATTTCGGCGGCCGGCGGCTATGCGAAGTACGCCGATGAGCCCAATGTCTTTGCCATCAAGGTGGACGGCGGCGTCCGCAAGCTCCCCCGGGGATTCATCGAATGGAGCGACCGGAACAACCGTTGGGAAGTTACGGCCTTCGGGCGGGAGATCAAGCAGACCGAAGCGGGCGATGTCATCGTCGTCCCGGAAAAACTCACCCATATCGCCTGGCTCAAGCAAGTCCGCGACCTCAACCAACTGCTTATGAATACAGCGGTCCTCACAGGAACGGCCCTCCGGCTCTGGTGAGCGGTGTGATTGATTTCCATTGCCACCTCTTGCCGGGCATCGACGACGGACCCAACACCGAGGACGAGGCGGTTGAAATGGCGGCGGCCATGCAGAAAGCCGGTTTCACCACGGTGCACTGCACGCCCCACCTGATCAAGGGGAGCTACGAGGCGGACAACCGGGCGGTCAGGGCGTCGCTGGCTTCTTTACAGAAACGGTTGAACGAGGAAAATATTGACCTTAACCTTCTTCCCGGCCGGGAGTATTATCTGGACGAGTATTTGGCCGATTACCTGAAGGATCCGCTGCCCCTTGGTGAGACGCGCTTTATCATGATCGAGATCCCCAATCAGCGCCCGGAACAATTTGTCAAGGAAGTCTGCTTCAATGTCAGGCGCAGCGGCTTTATCCCCATGATCGCCCATCCCGAGCGCTGCGATCTTTTCGCCAGCCCTTCTTCTTCCGGCGCCGGCTCCAGAAACGGCGCCGGAAGCAAATTATCGAAATATTTCCCCTTTTCCTTTAAATCGAGATTCAGTGGTCGGCGCTCGGCCGAGGGCGCTCAGTCCGGGGCGCTCAGCAGTCGGGAAAAGGAACATGGGACACGGCACACAACCCTATTGTCCTATCTGATCGATCTCGGGTGCGCCTTCCAGGCCAATCTTGGCAGTTTCTCCGCCTGGTACGGCCCCGACGTGCAGCTAACGGCTAACTACCTGGAGAAAATGGCAGTCTATACGCATTTCGGCACCGACCTCCATTCGCGATCCGGTCTAAGATCAATTAGGATCAATCAATTAGGGACAGCGCCCTATTAATTAAATTTCCCCTTTGCCTCCACCGGGTCTCCGCCCCATGCAAAACGCTAAAAATAAAGACCTGACCCCCAAACATGCCCCCCAAAATGACCGGTAAATACAAAAAGCTGCTTTTTCAAGTCTTGCGGGGCACTTCTGATGCGAATATTTCGTTTGATGATTTGCGGAATCTTCTGCTGCGACTTGGGTTCGCAGAGAGGACGCGTGGAAGTCATCACAATTTCAGAAAAGAAGGAGTCGAGGAGAAGATAAACCTGCAACGGGACGACGGTAAAGCCAAGGCCTATCAGGTACGACAGGTCAGAGCGGTCATCCTGAGATATAAAATGGGAGGTGACCTGTAAATGGAAAAGTATGAGATCATCATCTATTGGAGCGCAGAAGATCTTGTTTTTATTGCCGATGTCCCCGAGTTGCCTGGATGTATGGCCCACGGGAATACACATGAAGAGGCATTGAATAGCGCGAAAGATGCTCTTCGGTTATGGATGGATACAGCAAGGGAATGCGGTGATTCCATTCCGGAACCTAAGGGACGTCGCCTTGTTTATGCGTAATAATGGTCTCCGCCCCATGCAAAACGCTATGGTTCGACAAGCTCACCATAAAGACCTGACCCCCCCACAACTTGCTAAAAAGCCCTTGGTGGTTTAGGTAAAATTCTGGTATGCAAGCCAAATCATAATTGAATCAGGAAAAACCATGATGAGGATCAAACATCTAATATTCTGTGCCCTTTTGTTGCCGGCGGTGGCGGGTTTGCTGCTGAATATGACGGGGTGCGCCCGGTACCGGGATATTCCGCCGGGGACGGTGAAGGAGATCAGAGGGCCTGGTTTTGAAGGCGTCGGCGTGACGGATTTGCAGCAGGCAAAGCCGGGGAGCGGGATGAGTACGGTTAGCCCCGCCGGCGAAGCGCCGGGCGCGACTGGTCAGAAAAGCGTGAGCGCCGCCGGCCCCGGCGCCGAAGCGATCTCCGGGATGGGATCGCGAACAGCCAGTTCCGCTAGTCCTGCGACGACTGCCGGTGGAACTGCTGGTGCTATGGGCGCTGCCACCGAAGGAGTGTCCGCATCCGGCATGAAATCTTCGGGCGCCGCCGGTGCGGTGACGTCCGGGAGTGGCATCAAATCCGGGGGTTCCCCCCGCCCCGCCGTCGAGAGTAGGAGCACCATTGTTAAAGCGGATACCGCGGCCGGCCGGAAATCTTCGGGGGCCACCGGCGCCACCTCCCCCCGCCCCGTCACCGACCCCCGCAGCCCCATCATTGAATCGGAAACCATCACTGTTCAGCCCCTCTCCGAGCCGCCGCCTTCGCCCGATTATATTGTCGGTCCCTATGACGTCCTGTCCATAAATGTGAGCGGCAAGCCGGAGTTCTCCAGCATCGTCTCGTCAGGGGGAACGGCAACTGTCACGAACCTCGGCAACATCACGCAGGCCACGGGCTGCCGCGTGGACGGTAGCGGCAACATTCAATTGCCTTTTGTGGGGACGGTGCACGTCTGGGGCATGACTCCCCTGGAGATCCAGAACCGGCTTATGGACATCTACCCGAAATACTTCAATAATCCCTGGGTGATCGTTGACGTCAAGGAGTATAAGAGCCATCCCCTCTACCTGTTGGGGCAGTTCAGAACCTCCGGAACCTTTTACATGGATCGGCCCCTGAACCTCTTGCAGGGAATCGCCCTGGGGAATGGGTACGACCCCACGGCCGACCTCAGTGCGGCGAGGCTCATCCGGGCGAAGAGAACCATGCCGGTAGATATCTACGATCTGCTGACCAACGGCGATCAGCGGCAGAATGTCTGGCTGAAACCGGAGGACACCCTCTACATCCCGAACAACACCAACCGGCAGGTCTTCATCTTCGGTGCGGTCAAGAAGCCGGGACCGCTGCCGATCCCGTCGGGCGGGCTCTCCCTGTCGCAGGCCATCGCCAGTGCAGAGTTGCGCGATACGGGTTATGATTTGAACTACGTGCGGATTATCCGCTCCTATTCGGCCACCCGCGGCGAGCTGATGGTGATTGATTTCGAGAAAATCATGCGCGGCGACGCCCTCTCTCTGGCGCTCCGGAACGGCGATATCGTCTATGTTCCCAAGAGCCACCTGGGCACCTGGAACGACGCCATCGCCGAGATCCTCCCGACGCTCAATAGTATCAGCGCGGTTCTGGCGCCCTTTGTACAGATTAAATACCTGGAAAGAAATTAATGAACTCAAGCTCATGGGGGCAGGTCTTGAATTTTAGCGTTTTTCCCATCCCAATTATCGGAATGGTCAATGGACGTCCATCCCGTGAGATGATGGTAACCGCCCCCATGCAAAACGCTAAAAATAAAGACCTGACCCCCAAGGAAAACGGAAGAGATTGAAGATGGATGGAGGTGAATATGCAAAATACAGCGATTATAAATGAAATTTTCTTCGAAGACGGGTATTTGTCGTCTGACGATGTCCTGAAGGATTGGTCGGTCATGATTGCTTTGTCCCGGATTGATCAGTTCCGAGCGGAAAAGGAAAGTTTTGAAAATAAATATAAAAAATCATTCGACAGTTATGAAAAAGACCTCCATGTTGTGAGAGGAAAAGAGGATTTCGAGAAAGAGAATGATCTGGAAGATTGGGAATTTGCCGGCAAGGCGCTGATCTGGTGGGAAGATAAGCTGCAAGCGCTCCGGAATGCTTAAGCTTTTCAGCAAATATAGCGACGTCATCTCGTCTTATAAAATTTCCAGATTTGAGCATTTCGGGCAAATTCTCAGGTTTCGCGCCGAACGGATATTAACCGACAATACGATTCTTTACGTCCGGGAAACGGTTTTAAGCATGTCTATCCGCAAATATTCCTATCATTGGCAGGATCGCCGCGGCAAACTGATCGTGCGGTGGGACAATGCCCCGGATTGGGATGTGGAAACTTTTCCTCACCATGTACACGTGGGGAAAGAAGATGCGGTTGAATCTTCTTTTGATCGGACTTTGGATCAGGCACTGGGTATCATCCGGAGGCGATTGTCAAAGATCAATTAAAGGGGGTCAGTTTTCAAACTGACCCCCGGAATCATGGTCTCCACCCCACGCAAAACGCTAAAAATAAAGACCTGACCCCCAAATAAAATAAGGTTTCGCTTATGACCACAACCCAACCCCAACCCTTACCGCCCCAGGAACTTCAGATTTCCGATTACATCGGCGTTATCCTGCGGCGGAGAATGACTGTCGCCCTGGTCTTCCTGACCGTCTTTATCACCGTTGCCCTGTACACCTTCCTCGCGACGCCGATTTATGAGGCTGCCGCCACCCTCCATGTAAAGGACGACAAGGCGAAGGGCGGGATGCTGGGCGAGCTGTCGTTGGGCTCCACCAACCCCATCAATGCAGAGATAGAGATCTTCAAGTCCCGCACCAATGCGGAGAAGGTGGTGAAGGAACTGCACCTCGACTGGCAGGTCACGAAAAAGTCGGAAGGGGTTACTTTCCAGCTCCTGAATTTCGCTTCCACCGCCAAAATACCATCCTATTTGATCGAACTGGGCGACGCCGGCGCCTATTCGGTGAAGTATGAAGACGACGGCCGTCTCGTGGGACAGGGAAAATCGGGGCTGCTCATGCAGGGAAAAGAGGTCACCCTGCTCCTCTCCGACCTGCGCGGCCGGAAAGGCGACAGTTTTGTACTGACCCTCCTGCCGTTTGCCGGCGCCGTCGCCGCCCTGCAGGGGGGGATCACGGTGAAGGAGCAGGGCAGGATGACCAGTATCCTCCGTGCCTCCTACACCCACAAGGATCCCGTCCTGGCACGGGATGTCGTCAACTCCCTTGTCCAGGCCTACCTGGGCCAGAACGTTGCCCTCAAAGCGGAAGAGGCGAGCCGGACCGTGACCTTCGTCGGAGACCAGATCAGTGGACTCCGCGATGAACTTGATATTTCTGAAAAGAATCTGCAAGCCTATAAGAGTTCAACCGGGGTAGTCAAACTCGACGCCGAGGCCACGGAGCTGATCCATAAGGTCTCGGAGATCGAGAAGGACCGGACCGAGGTCACCCTCCAGAAGAAGCAGATCGAGTTTGCTCTCGACGCCCTGAAGGAGGCGATGCGGAAGGGGGACATTTACACCCCGACGGTCTTGCGAGGCGATCCCCTCATCGCCGGGATGGCGGCGAAACTCTCCGAGCTGGAGGTGCAGAAACGGGCGCTCCGGACCGACTATACCGAGGCCTATCCGGCGGTGAAGGCTCTCCAGGGGCAGATAGACGAGGTGCAGAAGAAGATTCGTTCCACCTACGAGACCGGCCTGACCAATCTGACCAAGCAGCAGGGCGCCCTCTCCCAGCAACTGGCCCTTTACGAGGGTACAATGCGGAATCTCCCCGAGGCGGAGCGCGACCTGGCCCGCCTCACCCGCCTCTCCAGTGTCGCCGCGAACACCTACACCTTTCTCCTCCAGAAACATGGGGAGGCGCGCATTGCCAAGGCCTCCACGATCAGCAGCATCAATATCGTCGATCCGGCCATCGTCCCCGGGGTTCCGATCAAGCCCAAGAAGCGGCAGAACCTGCTCCTCGGACTCATCGTCGGCCTTGCCCTGGGGATCGGCCTCGCCTTTTTCCAGGATTACTTGGACGACACCATCAAGGATGGCGATGAGGCGAAGCGGGTCATGGGACTGCCGCTCCTCGCGGTGATCCCCCATATTCCCCAGGACGAAACGGATGAGGCCGGGGCCGCTGCTCCGGAAACGGGGAAGCTCTTCACCCAGATGTCGCCCAAGTCCGTCGCCGCGGAGGCGTTCCGGTCGCTCCGCACCAACCTCCACTTCTCCGCCATCCAGCGGGAGAAAAAGATCATGCTCGTGACCAGCTCCTTTCCGTCCGAGGGGAAGAGCATCATTTCCGCCAATCTGGCGAACATCCTTTCCCAGACCGGGGCGCGGGTTCTCATTATCGACTGCGACCTCCGCCGTTCCTCCCTCCATACGAAATTCGGCCACAGCAAGACGCCAGGGCTAAGCGAGCTTTTGGCCGGGGACATAACCTTTACGGCGGCCATCCACGACATCGGGATTCCCGGCCTCGACCTGATCACCGCCGGGACAACCCCGCCCAACCCATCGGAGCTCCTTGGCTCCGAGGCCATGCGGCAGTTCCTGCTTGACCAGCGGGCGGCCTACGACAATATCGTCATCGACGCCCCGCCGCTCCTCGCCGTCACCGACGCCCCGGTCCTCACCGAGATTTCCGACCTCGTCGTCCTCGTCATGGAAGTCGGCCGGGTGCCCATCGCCGCCGCCCGGCACATGCGCGAGATGCTCGCGACGATCAAGGCCCCCGTCGCCGGGCTGGTAATCAACGACAAAACCGGCAAGGGTGAGGCTTACGGCTACGGCCGCTACGGCGGCAAATATTACCGCTACGGTAAAAGCAAGGGCTATGGGTACGGTTATGGATACAGCAGCGGCTATGGCTACTATTCCGACGAAGACAAACCCCACAAACCCAAGAAAAAATCCCCTTGGTGGAAGAAAATCGTGGGTAAGGGATGGGAGAAATTTGTTTCAAAGAGGTGGAAAAGTTTGGTTGATAAGAAATAACCTTTGTCATTCCCGAAGTTTTTAGTCGGGAATCCGGTCCCTGACCGCCGGTCACAAATTGACCGCCTAAATTTTCGGAACGTACCATGAATACTAAACAATAACAAGTACTTGCTGAGCGTTACCCCCGCAACAATTTTTGAAATCAGGACTTCGCGCCGCAGAACAGACAAAATAAGCGTATTATTTTGGCGCATTATGCCGATTCAGTCCTGTAAAATGGCCGGAAATCACAGTTTCACAATCACCAAGCCGTCTATATTTAAAAGGAGACCCACTATTGTATGACTGAACCAATCCTAAGCACCGCCCCCAGCGGCGAATCTTTCCCCCTTCCCCAAGCTGAAGACTATGCCAAGGAACTTAAACGCCTCCAAGCCCTTGTCAAAAAACACCGCAAGGAAGGCCGCGAAATTGTCGTCGTCATGGGCGTCGGTTTCGTCGGGGCTGTCATGGCTGGAGTCGTTGCCGATTCCACCGACAAGAAGACAGGTAAACCCAACAAATTCGTCATCGGCATGCAGCGGCCTTCGCCCCGCTCCTTCTGGAAGATTCCCCTCCTGAACCGCGGCGTAGCCCCCGTCGAATCGGAAGATCCCGAAGTCGCCCCCCTCATCGCCCGGTGCGTCAACGACAAGAAGACCCTTACTGCCACCTTTACCTACGACGCTCTCTGCCTGGCCGATGTCGTCGTCGTGGATGTCCAGTGCGACTACTTCAAGGAAACACTTGGTAACTGTCGCCAGGGTCACGCAGACATTGCCGCCCTTGAAGACAGCCTCAAAATCATTGGCGAGAAAATCAGCCCCAACTGCCTCGTCCTCATCGAGACCACCGTCCCCCCGGGAACCACGGAATATGTCGCTTATCCCATTATAAAGAAAGCCTTCGAAAAAAGGGGCATCGCCTCCGAACCGCTCCTCTCCCATTCCTACGAGCGGGTCATGCCGGGTCGGGAATACGTGTCGTCCATCCGGGACTTCTGGCGGGTTTGCAGCGGCATCAACGAGACGGCCCGCGCCCGGGTCGCCACGTTCCTCTCGGAAATCCTCAACGTCGAGAAATTCCCCCTCACCGTTCTGGACCGCCCCATCGAGAGCGAAACCTGCAAGATCGTGGAGAATTCCTATCGGGCCACGATCCTCGCCTTCCTCAACGAATGGAGCCTCTTCGCGGAGCGGAACGGCGTGGACATCATCAAGGTGATCAAGGCCATCAAGGTCCGCCCGACCCATGCCAACATGATCTTCCCCGGTCCAGGCATCGGCGGCTACTGCCTCCCCAAAGACGGGGGCCTCGGCGTCTGGTCCTACCATAAGCTCATGGGCTTTGAGGACGACATATTCAAGATCACGCCGCTCGCCATCGACATCAACGACACCCGCGCCCTCCATGCAGCCGAACTCGTCCGGGACGCCCTCCGCAACATGGGCAAGATCGTCGCCGCCTCCAAGATAGCCGTCCTCGGCGCCTCATACCGCGAAGACGTCGGCGACACCCGTTACAGCGGTTCGGAGATCGTTGTCCGCAAGCTCACCGAAATGGGCGGCGACGTCATTATCCACGACCCTTACGTGCAGCACTGGTGGGAACTCGAAAAGCAGGATACCTATCCCGCCCCGGGCCATTCCTGGTCCCGCTTCTTTCGGAACCAGGGCAAATTACAGGAAACGGCCGTACAGAATGACCTTGCCGCCACCCTCAAGGGGGTTGACGCCGTAGTCTTCGCCGTCCGCCACGAGGCCTACCTGAACCTCGACCCCGATGAGATCATCGCCATGACCGGACGCCCCGTCGCCGTCATCGACTGCTTCGGCATCCTCGCCGACGCGGCCATCCGCCGCTATTTCGAACTCGGCTGTGAAGTAAAAGGCCTCGGCCGCGGCCATGTAAAGCGCATCAAGGACCAGGTAAAGGCAGAAAAATGACCACCTATAAATTAAAAAAACAGGGAGAATAGGACTTGGATTTTATCGATCTTAAAACACAACAGGCAAGAATAAAAACACAACTCGACGAAAACATTCAGAAGGTTCTCGCCCATGGCAACTACATCATGGGGCCGGAAATTAAGGAACTCGAAAAGAAGCTTGCTACCTACGTTGGCGTTAAGCACGCCATTGGCTGTGCGTCCGGGACGGACGCCCTCCTCATGGCCCTCATGGCATACGGAGTCGGACCGGGCGATGCGATCTTCACGACGCCTTTTACCTTCATCGCCACGGCGGAGGTTATCAGTCTCCTCGGCGCCACCCCGGTCTTCGTGGACATCGACCCCATTACCTTCAATATTGATCCAGCCAAACTCGCACAGGCCATCATCGCGCTAAACGCCAATGACCCCTCTATCCACCCTTTGCCGCATCATGACGTAAAACCTAAAACCTCAAACGTAAAACTCACCCCCAAAGGGGTGATTCCCGTTGATCTCTTCGGTCTCCCCGCCGATTATGACGCCATCAACGCCATCGCCCGCGAGCATGGCCTCTTCGTCATCGAAGACGCCGCTCAGTCCTTCGGCGCGGAATACAAGGGTAAAAATGCCTGCGCCTTGGCTGATATTGCCTGCACCTCCTTCTTTCCCGCAAAACCCCTGGGTTGCTACGGTGACGGCGGCATGTGCTTCACCGATGACGACAGCCGTGCCGCCACACTGGAATCCATCCGCGTCCACGGCAAAGGATCGGATAAGTACGATAATATCAGGATCGGCATCAACGGCCGCCTCGACACCCTTCAGGCGGCGATCCTCTTGGCCAAATTCGCAATCTTTCCGGAGGAAGTGGAACTCCGCAATCAGGCCGCCGCCCGTTATTCCGAACTCATTCAAAACAGCGGCGCCGCCTCCCCCGTGACCCCATATATCCCCGCGGATTGCAAAAGCGTATGGGCGCAATACTCACTGCTTGCCAAAAATGAGGCGCACCGGATGGCGCTAATGGATAAACTCAAGGCGGCGGGCATCCCCACTGCCATTTACTACCCCAAGCCCCTGCATCTGCAGACGGCCTTCGCATCTCTGGGTTATGCGCCGGGCGCGTGCCCCATCAGCGAAGACGCGGCAAGCCGGATCTTCAGCCTGCCCATGCATCCTTATCTTTCAGAAGAAAATCAAATGAGTATTGCGCAAGTGCTTAAAGAGAGGGCAGAAAAATGACAATAAATGTTGCCGTCATCGGCGCCGGATACTGGGGCAAAAACCTTGTCCGCAATTTCCATCAATTGGGCGTACTAAAGGCAGTATGCGATGCAGATAGCAAGACACGAAAACAAATGGCGAAGGAATATCCGGAGATACGGATTGCCGCAAAAGAAAAAGAGATATTTGCTGATAAATCGATTGATACCGTGGTGATCGCAGCCCCGGCAGTTGCCCATTATGATCTTGCCAGAGAGGCATTAAGCGCCGACAAACACGTCTTTGTAGAAAAACCGCTATCGCTGACTTATGTTGATGGACAAAAGCTGGTTGATTTGGTCCGTGAAAAAGGGAAGACGCTTTTCGTGGGTCACATCCTTCATTATCATGCCGCAGTCATCAAACTGAAAGAGATGATCCGGGCCGGAAAGATCGGTCGTCTTCAATACATCTATTCCCGCCGCCTCTCCCTCGGCAAGATCCGCCGGGAGGAGAACATCCTGTGGTCCTTCGCACCCCACGACATCTCTTTGATCCTGAGCATTGTCGGGGAAGACCCGCATTACATAGATGCAGTTGGCAACAATTTCCTCCATGCGCAAATTCCCGACGTCACGATGACCAACCTGAAGTTTCCCTCTGGAATCGGCGCCCACATCTTTGTGAGCTGGCTCAATCCCTTCAAAGAGCAGCGCCTTGTCATCGTGGGCAGCCAGGGGATGCTTGTTTTCGATGACACCCAGTCCATAGATCAAAAACTTGTGTTGTATCCCCATACAATCAATTGGAAAGACGGAATTCCCACCCCGGAAAAGGCCGATGCCGAGGCAATAGGATTATCCGAACAGTGGGAAGAACCTCTCAAAGCCGAGTGCCGAGCCTTCCTGGATGCCATCACCACCGGCCAGCCACCCCTGACAAACGGCGAAGAAGGCCTTCGCGTATTAAAAATACTGGAAGCCTGCCAGCACACAATAGAACAAAAGGAACAAGGCAGTGCACCGTTCACTATTCACCATTTACCATTTACTGATGACTATTTTGTCCACCCCACCGCCATAACAGACGAAGGCGCAGAAATCGGCAAAGGCACCAAAATCTGGCACTTCTCCCATGTTCTCTCCGGCTCCAAGATCGGCGAGAACTGCAACATCGGCCAGAACGTCGTCATTGGCCCAGACGCCACCATTGGCAACAAGTGCAAGATCCAGAATAACGTCTCCGTCTATAAAGGCGTTACCCTCGAAGATGGCGTCTTCTGTGGCCCCTCCATGGTCTTCACCAACATCTACAACCCCCGGGCAGAAATCTCCAAGATGGACCAGGTCCGCCCGACCCTCGTCAAACGCGGCGCCACCCTGGGGGCCAACTGCACCATCGTCTGCGGCCACACCATCGGCCGCTACGCCTTCATCGGCGCCGGCGCCGTCATCACGAAAGACGTCCCCGACCACGCCCTCATGGCCGGCAACCCCGCCCGCCAAATCGGCTGGATGTGCGCATGCGGCGAGCGTTTACCTGAAAACCTGCAATGCCCTGTATGCGGAAAGACCCTCAAGGAGGAAGCAACACAATGACAACCTATAAAAAAGGCCAACTCTACCATCTTTCCCTGACCGACCTGCAGGCCGATCCCAATCAGCCCCGGAAGTACCTGGACCCCCAGGCCCTGGAGGACCTGACCGCCTCTGTTGCCCAGCACGGCGTCCTGACGCCCATCCTCTTCCGCGTCTCCTCCGATCCCGCTCCCCCTGGGCCGGACCAAGAACCATCCCTCTTCATCGTCGCCGGCGAGCGCCGCTATGAGGCCGCCAAAAAGGCCGGCCTCACCACCATCCCTGCCATCCTTGTCGAGGGCAAGACCGGCGAGATCGCCCTGGTCGAGAACCTCCTCCGCCAGGACCTCACCGCCGTGGAAGAGGCCGAGGCCCTGGACCGCCTCATGAAGGAGGAGAGCTACACCCAGGAGCAACTGGGCGTCATCATCGGTAAGGCCCGCACCACCGTCACCGACATCCTCACCCTGAACAAGCTGCCCCAGGAGATCCGGGACGAGTGCCGCGCCAACACCAGCGTCACCCGCAAGACCCTGATTTCCATTGCCCGCAAGAAGCAGGCCCGCTCCATGATCACCGCCTGGAACAAATACAAGGAAAAGGCCGCCAAGGAGGCCGCCGGCAAGCAGCCCCGCGTCAAGAAGCAGGAGAGCCCCGAAGACGCAGTCAAATGGCTGGCCAAGGCCATCACCAAACTGGACGGCCTGGACACCGCCGCCTGGACCACCGACGAAAAGACCGCCCTCCACCAGGCCCTCCTGGATCTCGAAGAATCGCTCCAGGGACGGCTGAATGCATTGGAGAGCGGCGGCGACGCACCGGAAGGGACGGAAGAGGCGTGAGGCAAAATGAGCGGCCACTCATACAATATGCTTTACAATTCAATGGCTTGCAGATGCCGGTTGACCGGCATACAATTCTTGAGTACGTACATGAAGCTTATAAACCCTCCCAACGGCATGAACTTGAAGGAAACATTGCGCAATAATCGTTATTTCTCAGGTATAATCAATACGTTGTCTTTGAATAATCGACTTTCCAGCGATGGCTGGTGACAAACCGATGAAAACCTCGACTATCTGTGAAAAAGTCTCTTCACACGAATCTGTCCTCATCATTGAGCCCGGCCGTACAGAGAAAAACTACTGGACCGATCTCTGGCGCTACCGCGAGCTATTTCTGATCCTTGCCTGGCGGGACATCTCCGTACGATACAAGCAGACCATCATAGGGATTCTCTGGGCAATTATCAGGCCCTTTCTTACCATGGTCGTCTTCACCGTTATTTTTGGCCGTATTGCCAAGCTTCCCAGCGACGGACATGCCCCTTATGCCCTGATGGTCTTTGCCGCCATGCTCCCGTGGACCCTTTTCTCCAATGCTCTGAGCGAATCGGCCAACAGCCTGATCGGCAATGCCAACCTCATCGGCAAGGTTTACTTCCCCCGGTTGATCATCCCCGCGGCGACACTGGTGACCGCTTTCATCGATTTCCTCATCAGTTTCGTTATCTTGGTCGGCATGATGATCTATTATCAATTCGCACCCGGTTGGCACATGCTGTTGCTTCCGCTATTCATCATACTGGCCTTGTTGGCCAGCCTTGGACCCGGTCTCTGGATTACGGCGCTTAACGTGAAGTATCGTGATTTCCGCTATATCATCCCGTTCGTGGTACAGTTCGGTCTTTATGTTTCTCCGGTAGGATTCAGCAGCAAGATTGTCCCGGAGCAATGGCGACTGCTTTACAGCCTCAATCCCATGGTGGGGGTGATAGACGGTTTCCGCTGGTGCATCCTCGGCGGCAACAGCCCCATTTACATACCCGGCTTCCTGCTTAGCCTCGCTGTCATTGCCATTTTCCTGTACCTCGGCGTCTCCCGCTTCCGTAAAATGGAAAAAACCTTTGCAGATTTGATCTAATAGTGAAAGATCAACAGTGAGAGGTGACTGTATGATTTTTTTAATGATATAAGCGCTCCAAATAGAGACTTTCTTTTTTAACTATTTACTTTTCCCTTTTTTACTGGTTCTTATGTCTGACATCGTCATCAAAACTGAAAACATTGGTAAAAAATACACCATCGGACACCAGGCCGAAACAGGCGGCTATACGACTTTCCGGGATGTGCTTGTGCAGAATGTACGGACCCTATGGAGCAAGGCAAAGGACCTCGCAACGGGGAAACCCATCATCCATGGCGACACGATGGAAGAGTTCTGGGCGCTCAAGGATGTTAATTTTGAGATTCGCCGTGGTGAAGCCGTTGGAATTATAGGACGCAATGGGGCCGGAAAAAGCACACTATTGAAGATTTTGAGCCGTATTACCGAGCCAACAACCGGCCGGGCGACCATCAAGGGCCGTGTGGCCAGCCTGCTGGAGGTGGGGACCGGCTTTAATCCGGAACTATCCGGGCGGGAAAACATCTATCTGAACGGTACGATCCTCGGAATGACCCGTAAGGAAATCAAGCGTAAGTTTGACGAGATCGTTGCATTTGCCGAGGTTGAGAAATACCTGGACACACCGGTCAAACGGTACTCAAGCGGGATGTATGTGCGCTTGGCTTTTGCTGTAGCCGCCCACTTAGAGCCAGAGATTTTGGTAGTGGACGAAGTCCTGGCGGTAGGGGATGCACAGTTTCAGAGGAAGTGCTTAGGGAAAATGGGCGATGTGGCACATGAAGGAAGAACGGTGTTGTTTGTGAGTCATAATATGGCGGCGGTGCTAAACCTTTGCACTTCTTGCGTCATCTTAAACAAAGGACAACTGGTAGTCTACGGTAAAACGGATCAGGTTATACAGACGTATTTGTCGACCGGCAAGAGCACACATTTCTCGGATCTGACGAGTCATACCAATCGTATATGCAGGGGCAATAATGCACTTAAATGGATTGCAATTGAAGGGCTACACGACCAGTCCTTGGTCACCGGTCAACCCGCACTTATAACAATCGGGTTTAGTCGTGAACAAATAGGTTCGCTTCCGGAGGTGAGTTTGACTGTGGAAACGCTCTCTCATCAAAGAATTTTTAGTTTCACCACCTATTGGACAAAGCGAACACCAGAAATGAATTTCATGGACGGCAAAGCGTTTTGCCTGATTGATAAACTAACAATCTGTCCAGGCACTTACACAATTAACGTTGCCGTTGGCACGGTTAGCAATCCCATGCAAGACCACATTCCAAATGCTTGCCAATTCGAGGTCGAAGCCACCGACTACTACGGAACAGGGAAAATACCTTCCTCCAATCATGGGGTTATTCTCGTTGACGCATCGTGGCATGCAAATCGACCAGGATAGCACAATCTCTCGGCCTTAATAAAATGGAAACCATCACCAATGAACAACACTGAGATAAAAATTGAGTTTACAGGCGAGTTTTTCGTGCCTGGCAAATCCGGCGAGCGCATTGAGTCGGACCATATTGAAAGATATGCCTTCGCGTGCAAATATGTAACAAACAAGGCTGTTCTCGACATCGCGTGCGGTGTCGGTTACTCAGCGCCGCTAATGGTTAGAGCCGGTGCCAGGGAATACGATGGCGTGGATATCAACAAACAACTTGTCGACAATGCAAACGGTCAGTACGGCGCCGCTGGAATTAAATATTACCAGGGGGATATTTGTTCTTACAACCCGAACAAATGTTATGATATCGTTACATGCTTCGAGACCATAGAACATGTACGTGATTATCGTGGGGCTCTGTCGAATATTTTTAAGTTATTGAAGGCAGATGGGATGCTGGTTATCTCATCACCTAACCGCCCCGTGACCTCGCCAGATGCACGTGATATTTCCGATAGGCCGTCGAACCAATATCATACACAGGAGTTCACAGTTCAAGAATTGAAAAGCGAGTTGATATCTGCTGGCTTTGTGGTGGATGCCAATGACGTTTATGGACAACGAATTAGCTTGATTAATGTCAGAAACAAACATATTCGACGACTTCTCTGGTTTGTCTTCGGTGACCCTAGTATCAAGTTCTCACCTAAGGTGTTGCCGCTGGGCAAGAAGGTCCCGCGCTACTTCATCATCGTTGCGCGCAAGCCTGTCCATCATCGGGCTTAGGTAGCATGGACACAGTAGTTGTTACCCTGAACTGGAACGGCTGGGAGGACACAATAAGATTGGTGTCCTCATTACTGGAGAGCGGGATATCTGCACCGATTTGGGTTGTTGATAACGGTTCGAGTTCGGACGAATCTCAACAGATTCACGATATCGACCCAAAAGTCACTATCGTTAGGCTTGAGAAAAACTATGGTTTCGCCGGCGGTATGAATCGAGCGATTCGAATGGCAGCGGCAGGCGGATTCAAGATGGTTTATGAAATAAATAATGACTGCATAGTCAATAGGGATTTCCTATCTCCCATTGTGAATGCCGCGCGGTCATTCCCGGAGATAGCAGTCCTCGGTAGCCGCTATCTTAGCCGGGACAATCGCGGTGGGTACACGATTTGGGGCTTTCATTCTGATCCGAGCGAAGGGGAAGCGTTCAGCAATGGAGTCCTTCGTTCCGATAGGGTCGTCGGATGCGGATTACTCATCAAGATCGATCCGTTTGTACAGGTGGGCGGATTTGATGAAAGGTTCTTCTGCTACGGCGAAGAGAATGACTTGTGCTGCCGGTTATTGAAGAAAGGATATCAAGTTGGATTCTGTTACGACTCATTGATATTACACAACCATCAAGGCAGCGATGTATCAGAAAACGCCGTCTATTATCGGTGCCGCAATCTCTATCTTATGGATAGGCTGCATCCGGAAAATGCCGATTACAAACCGAATCCGTTGGAGGTCTTGGACAGAGCTTCGGCGAGCTTAGGGAACTCAGAATACATGAGATTTTCATCGTATGTGGAGGGCATGCATCACGGATTACTGGGAAAATATGGCAAGAGAAAAAAGTCATTTCCTTTGCTCGTCGCTATGGTAGTGTTTCTTGTTTACTGGTGCCTCCATCTGCCGCTGCGAATCGTGCGGTTGATGAAACGATGCAGAAATATCCTCATTGGGAAATTGGGTTCAATGGTGCGCCAACAGAAGCTTTTGAAGAGATAATCAAGAAAGCCGGTATGACTTTGTTAAATTGTTGTCTTGATGTTGTTGATCATTATTTCCTGTATAAAATTTCCGGTGTAGAGGATACTATCCAGGCAAATTATCTTAATAATAACTGTAAGGAGGAAGGCTTTGTCTAATCAACAAACAGTATTAATCACAGGCGGAACAGGCTTCTTAGGAAAAAGGCTTGGCTTAGAGCTAAAAGATAAATATAATGTTATTCTTACCGGCCGAAACAATAAATCTAACATGTCTGCTCATAATTTTACTGGCTGCCAAGTCGCCCCGCTGGATGTAGCCAATATTGAATCTATACGCGATGCCGTGATCAGATTCAAACCTGATATCATTATTCATGCCGCAGCGACAAAATTTGTCGATTTAGCTGAAGAGCAGCCACTGGAGTGTATTGATGTAAATGTGGTAGGTTCACAGAATCTTTTACGGGTAGCCATTGATAAAGGGGTTGGGATTGTTATCGGAATTTCTACAGACAAAGCGTCGCCTCCTGTCAGGAACACATATGGTCTATCAAAAGCAATAATGGAACGTATTTTTTGTTCTATGAACGGCAAATCCGAGACAAAATTAGCTTGTGTACGGTATGGCAATGTTGCTTGGTCAACGGGTTCTGTATTCCCTATTTGGAAAAGAATGCACGAAAAAACAGGAATAATCGGTACAACAGGGCCGGAAATGCGTCGATTCATATTTACAGTTGGTGAAGCCGTGACGCTCGTACAGACTGCTCTTAAAAACATAGATGTATTACACGGTAAAGTACTTTCCAGAAAAATGAAGTCGGCACAAATAGACGACATACTAAAAATGTGGACTCAAAACAAAGGTGGCCGATGGGAAAAAATTGCAGGAAGGCCTGGCGAGCGAGAAGATGAATTTCTTATTGGCGATATTGAGATACCTTTTACATCGGAAATGACATTAGACAATATTGCACATTACATAATTTCATTCAATCAGAAAGTTGATAAACCTGTAAAATTTGGGCTTTCATCAGCCAATACTGAAAGACTTACTGATTCCGAGATCTTAGATATAATTTCAAATCCACCTGCTGAAGAATTATAGGAATGGAATGATAAAGATTAAACATGCGTTGATAATGGCCGCCGGCAGAGGTGCGCGAATGATGCCATTGACTGCCGTTGTACCTAAAGCAATGGCACCATATTTAGGTTCGACACTTATTATCGATGGAATAAAAAAGATCAAACCACATATCGATTATATCCACATAACAGTCGGTTATAAGGGTGCAACATTGGCGGAGCATGTAATGCAACAAGGCGTGAGTTCGGTGTTTAATACAGACGGTAGAGGTAATGCCTGGTGGATATATAACACATTGATGAAAAATATTAACGAACCGGTGATTATTTTGACATGCGATAATGTTGTAGATTTGGATATAGATCATTTAGCAGAAGACTATTTCTATTTCAATAAACCCGCATGTATGGTCATACCTGTGAAACCTGTTAGCGGGCTAGCCGGTGATTATATTTTTCATAAAAACAATGTTGTAACGAAACTTGATAGAAATACACCATC
>Ga0209749_1001650_pt1 | contig 18446 bp, 16 predicted proteins | sample EPASupsiteSAE347_FD_187267 | JGI IMG/M metagenome (GOLD analysis project Ga0209749, IMG submission 187267) | Bioremediated contaminated groundwater from EPA Superfund site, New Mexico - Sample SAE3-47 (SPAdes) (version 2) | ecosystem: Environmental > Aquatic > Deep subsurface > Groundwater >... | reverse complement strand
TCGTCGGAACCGTGAGGATACTCCTCGCTCCGAGGGTGGCCCCCAGGCCGACGAGTACGATGACGGGCAGCAATTCCGTCACGAAAGATGGCACCGCGTTCTCCTCGATGGTTCCGCTCGTCGGCCGCCTTCAGCGGACAACGGGGATGACTCCCTTTTTCAGGATGATATTGCCGTATTTTACCGTTTCGCCCGTCATGACGACGGCAAACGCTTTTTTCGTCCTTTCATAGAACGCGAAACGCTCCATCTTCGCGATCGCCGGCGTGTCGGGCCAATGCCGGTCGATCGCCGCGCGATAGGATCGTTCCACTTCGATATCGAGAGAATCGCCCGGAACGGGCTGCATCATTACCAGGGGAGAGTCGGCGAAATCGTCGAGATTGATGAGCCTGAGGATACCGTCGAGAAGCTGGGGGATCCTGATCCCGTCGGCGCGCACTACGCGCGCATTCAGGGCATCGCCCGTGAAAAAGGCGTCGGCCAGCACGATTTCGTCGCCGTGCCCCATCCTGAACAGGACAGAGAGAAGATCGGGAGAAATGCAGGGATCGATTCCGATCAGCATCGTCAACTCCTTCGGGCTATGCCGAGGATGGGATATGCGTTCGCGAGTTCGTCCAGCGAAGGCGGTTCGGCTCCCTTGCGGGTGCAATTGAGTGCGGCCGCGGCCGACGCGAATGAAAGTATCCCGCCGAGCGCACCAGAGTCCAGAGAACGCAGGGCGCTGCGCGTCACGGCGGCCCTGGACTCGAGGGCCGCAAGAATGGCGGCGTGGAAGGTGTCTCCCGCGCCGATCGTGTCGGCCACTTTGACCGGAAAGGCCGGAACAGCGGCGGCCGCGGCGTGAGTCGCCGCTGCGCTGCCTTCCGTCCCCATCGTCAGGACGACCAGATCGGGACCGAAGGCGAGAAGCTTCGATGCAAAATCTTCGGGCGATTCGGGGCCGTAAATCCATTCGAGATCGGCGGTGCTTGCCTTTACGATGGCCGCCTGCGCACAGAGCGTTTCGAACCGTCGCACGAAAGCGGCGCGGTCCGGGACGAGGGAGGGGCGTACATTGGGGTCGTAACTCACGAGAATGCGGCCCGATTCGCGGTGCATCATGCGTTCTATGGCCGATGCGCCGGGCTCCAGCACCAGGGAAATCGACCCTACAAGCAGAAAATGCGTGTCCGGAGGCAGGGATTCGGGAATGTCCCCGGGCGACAGGGAACGGTCGGCGGCGTCGTTCGCGTAGAACGCGTAATCGGCTTCGCCTGAGTCATTGCGATGCACGAAGGCCAGCGTGACGGGTTGGGGACTTCGGACCACGAGCCCCGTATCCACGCCGTTGTCCACAAGTCTTCGGAAAAGCGTTTCACCGAGAAAGTCGGATGCGATGCGACCCAGAAACGCCGTGGGCACGCCGAGTCTCGCGGCTGCGATGGCGCTGTTGTAGACAGATCCGCCGGGCCTGACCTCGAAACTCCCGTAGGGGGATGTGTCGGTTCCCGGAGGGGGAACCATATCGATCAGCGCTTCGCCGCAACAAAGGATCATCGCCCGCTCCGCAGTGTCGCCCGGGTACGCCCGGGGCCGTTTGCACGGCCCGGACGTACTCGGACGAAAAATCGGTTATTGGTACAGGACCGCCTGGATCTTGGGATCGTTGACGTTGGTTTTGTCGTAGTAGTAGAAGCCGGTGTCGATGTTCTTCGGCAGCTTCTCGCCCTTGATCGCCTTTATGGCGGCTTCGACAGTCTTGTAGCCGATGCCGACCGGGTTCTGGGTGATCGCGCCGGCCATTTCGCCGGACTTGATCGCCGCTATCTGCTGGGCGCCGGAGTCGTATCCGATCACCACGATCTTGCCGATCTTTCCCATTTCCTTGACGCCGTTCAGGACGCCGATGGCGGAGCCTTCGTTGGCGCCGAAGATTCCCTTGAGGTTGGGGTTGGACTGGATGATGGCCTTGGTGATGTCGGTGGACTTCAGGTGGTCGCCGGCGCCGTACTGGACGCTGACGATCCTGATGTTCGGATACTTGGATTTGATCCTGTTGACGAATCCGTCGCGGCGCTGGATGCCGGTGATGGAAGTCTGATCGTGCACGACGACGGCGATATCGCCTTTTTCACCGATGAGCGCGGCCATTTTGTCCGCGGCGAGCGCCGCTGCGGCGAGGTTATCGGTGGACGCGGTGGCGAGGGGGATGTCGGAATCGACGCCGGAGTCAAAGCCGATGATGGGGATGCCGGCGGCCTGGGCCTGTTTCAGGAGGGGAATCGCGGCCTTGCTGTCGAGCGCGGCGAATCCGATGGCCGAGGGTTTTTTGGCGATGGCCGCGGCGAGCATATCGATCTGCTTGTCGACCATAGTTTCGGACTCCGGGCCTTCGAACGTGATGGTCACGTTGAAGTCTTTCGCCGCCTGCATTGCGCCCTCTTTGACGGCCTGCCAGAACTGGTGCTGGAAGCCCTTGGAAATCAAGGGAATGTAGATGGTCTGCGCGACCGCGGTCCCCGAGACCGCGAGCAGCAGAACCAGCGCCAGAAGAACGGATACGATCCGTTTATTCTTCATAGCTCGCTCCTTCGATGCACTCTATCCGATCCCCTAGGGGGACCGGGGTCCGAACAAAATCCAACCCGCCCTCGGGCGGATCATTTCTTTTTTCTGCGCAGAATGTCGATGTAGACGGCGCCGATTATGATGAGGCCGGTCACGACTATCTGCCATTCCTGCGGCACCGACAGGATGCGCAGGCCGTTGGTCAACACCGAAATGAGGAAGGCGCCTATGACGGTGCCGAGCACGGTGCCTTCGCCGCCCGACATCGAGGTGCCGCCGATGACCACCGCCGCGATGGCGTCCATTTCATAGCCCTGCCCGAGCGCGGGCTGGGCCGAATTGAGCCGCGACGCGATCAGGATGCCGGCCACGCCCGAGATGGCGCCACAGGTGCCGTATACGCCGATCTTCCATCGGTCGGTGTTGACGCCCGAGAGCCGCACGGCTTCCTCGTTCGATCCGAGCGCGAAGGTGTAGCGTCCGAAGACGGTCTTGTTGAGTATTACGCTCGCCAGAACCGCGACGCCGAAGAAGATCAGGACTGCGTTGGGTATCTTGAAGTCCTTGATGAAGCTCAGGATCGAACCCATCGAAATTTGCGAGAAGGCGGGCGCGTCGGTGAAATAAATGGGCCGGTTCTGCGCCATGATCAGCGACATGCCCTTGGTGACCATCATCATGCCCAGGGTGGCGATGAAGGGAGGCAGTTTGAGCTTCGCGACCATGACGCCCGAAAGGAGGCCGCATACGAGGCCGGCCAGGATGCCCGCGAGGACGCCCACCGCGACCGGCATCCCCAGCTGCACCGTCACTTTGGCCGTGATGACTGCCGCAAAGGTCATCGTGGTTCCGATGGAGAGGTCTATGCCGCCCGTAATGATGACAAAGGAAACGCCGACCGCAAGGACGCCGTTCACCGCAGTCGCCAGCATGATCGCGATCAGGTTGTTCGACTGGAAGAAGTTGGGCGACGCGATCGAAAATACCGCCATCAGAATTATAAGGCTGGCGAAAGCGAGCAGTTTCTGTTTGGCGCCGGCCGATCCCGGTTTCGCCAGTGCGATTTTTTCCATTGCGTTGGACATCGACTCGATCCTCCCTATTCCTTCGCAGCCTTGGCGACCAGGGTCTCGCGCAGGGTGGCGAGCTGCATGATCTTTTCCTGGGTCGCTTCCGAAGCCTTTAGTTCACCCGTGACGCGGCCTTCGCACATGACGATGATGCGGTGGCTCATGCGCAGGATTTCGGGCAGTTCCGACGAAATCATGATCACGGCCTTGCCCGATTCGGCCAATTCGTTCAAAAGCCTGTAGATTTCCTGTTTCGCGCCCACGTCGATGCCGCGCGTCGGTTCGTCGAAGAAAAGCACATCGCAGTTGCGCACGAGCCATTTCGCGACGACCACTTTCTGCTGGTTTCCGCCCGACAGGAATTTCAGTTTCTGCTGGAGTCCCGGCGTCTTGATGTCGAGTTTTTCGACATGCTCCTGCGCGGTTTTGCGTATCGCGCCGGCTTTCACGAAGCCGCCCGCGCCGGTGAATTTTTTCATGGAGGCCATGCCGATGTTGGACTCGACGTCCATGCCGAGCGCGAGGCCGAAGCGTTTCCGGTCTTCGGACAGATAGCCGATGCCGTTTTTCACCGCGTCGAAGGGGTGCGTTATGCGAACCTTGCGCCCGTTGACGCGGATTTCGCCTTCGTCCACGGGGTCGGCGCCGAAGATGGCGCGCGCCACTTCGGTGCGGCCGGCGCCCATGAGTCCCGCGAAGCCGAGTATTTCGCCCTTGTGCGCTTCGAAGGATATGTCTTGCAGTTCTTTGCCGCGCGAGAGGTGCTTCACCTGGAGCGCCACGGCCTTTTCGTGGAAGGCCAGGTCCCTGACGCGGTTGGTTTCGAAAAGCGTGCGGCCCACCATCAGGCTGATGATGTGGTCCAGGTTGGTGTCCGCGGCGCGCATCGTGTCGATGTATTGGCCGTCGCGCATGACGGTGATCCTGTCCGCGATGCGGAACAGCTCGTCCATGCGGTGCGAAATGTAGACGATGCCGACGCCTTTGCCCTTCAGCTGTCTGATGGTGCCGAAAAGTTCTTCGATTTCGGCGTCGTTCAGGGCGGCCGTGGGTTCGTCCATGATGAGGACGCGTGCGTCGTAGGAGAGGGCTTTTACGATTTCGACCATCTGCTGCTTCGCGATGGTGAGTTCGCCGATCCGGAGGCGCGGGTCTATGTCGAGCTTGAGCAGTGCGAACAGTTTTTTCGCTTCCGCGTTCAGCGCTTTTTCGTCGAGCAGAAGCCCGCCCGCCTTCCTTGGCTCCCGGCCGATGAAAATGTTCTGCGCCGCGGAAAGGTGGTTCATCAGGTTGAGTTCCTGATGGATGATGGATATGCCCGCTTTCTGGGCGGCGCGCGGGTTGTGCAGGTCGACCGGCTTGCCGCCGACCAGGACTTCGCCGGAGTCTTTCTGGTATACGCCGGCGAGCACTTTCATGAGAGTGGATTTTCCGGCGCCGTTTTCGCCGACGAGGGCGTGCACTTCTCCGGGGTAAAGATCGAAGCGGGCGTTCTTCAGGGCCTGTACGCCCGGAAAGGACTTGTTGATGTCCCGCATGACCACGATCGACTCGGCCACGACCTTTCTCCTTGCCGCACCCTTTTTCCGGTTCGGGTTGCGGCATGCCCGCGATATGCCTTCTTATGCCTTCATGGAGGCTGATCGCGGCGAATGTAATCGTTTACCGACTTTCCAAATCTGTCAAGAAAAAAGTGTAATCGTTTACAATTTTTTGTCCGGCCGATCTGCGGCCCGTTTCAGGGGTTTCGGAATGTCACTGGAGGGCGAGGTCCAGGATGCCGCGGGCTTCCTTTTCGCCTATCGGCACGAAGTGTCCGACGGTTTTCGTTCCGCCCGAACTGCACTTGGCGGCCATCTCGGCGAGGCGATCCCGTCCGACGCCGAGCGCCGACAGTCGGGTAGCGAGCCCGATGGAGTTCCAGAAGGATTCGAGCCTTGCGATGCCGGCCAAAGCGGTGCGTTCGGGATCGTCGAAACTCTGCTCGACCCCCCAGACTCGGACCGCATACTGCGCGAACCTCGCCACATCGTGCCTGTACACGAATTTCATCCAGGCGGGGATGATGGCCGCGAGGCCCGCACCGTGGGCGACGTCGTAGATGCCCGACACTTCGTGCTCGATGTCGTGGGACGCCCAGTCGCCCTCGCGACCCGTGCTGAGGGAGTTGTTGTGGGCGACGCATCCCGACCACATAAGCTCCGCCCATGCGTCGTAGTTGTCGCGTTCGGCAAGTACGCGCGGGGCGACGTGAATCACCGTCCGCAGGGTGCCTTCGATCAGCCGGTCGGTGAGTTCCACGGGGCGCGAATTGGTGAAGTAGCGCTCCATGAGGTGGGCCATTATATCGGCGACGCCGTTGGCGATCTGTCCCGGCGGGAGGCTGAAGGCCAGTTCGGGATTCAGGATGGAAAAGCGTGGATAGAGCAATTCGTCGTCGAGGGCCCGTTTGTACCACCCTTCTTCGTTGGTGAGGACGGAGCCCGAACTCGCTTCCGAGCCGGCGGCCGGGATGGTCAGGACCGTCCCGACGGGAAGGGACTCGGACGGTCTGGCTTTGCCGGTATAGAAGTCCCACACGTCGCCCGAGTATGGAACGCCGACGGCGATGGCCTTGGCGGAGTCGATGACGCTGCCGCCGCCCACCGCGAGGATGAGGCCGAGGCCGCGCTCGCGGCAAAGCGCGATCCCCTGGTGGACCAGGGAAAGCCGCGGGTTCGGGACGACGCCCGGAAGTTCGACCCATTCGACGCCCGCAGCCTTGAGCGAGGCGCGGATACGGCCCAGGAGGCCCGATTTTTCGGCGCTGGCGCCGCCGAAATGCAAAAGTATTCTGGATGCCGCGGCCAGAGCCTCTTTGCCCACGCCTGTTTCGGCGTTGCGGCCGAAGATGATTCTGGTCGGGTTTCTGAAGACGAAATTGTCCATGCCGTTCTCCTGTGCCGAAATTTACTTATCGGCAATTGAGCCAATTTCAAAAGTCGGTTACTTTTGAAATTGGCTCGCATTTGCTCCGGTTTCTACGAAACCGTGTGCAAATGCCGCAAGTTTTGGTAGCTTTTTCAAAAGTCTTCCGACTTTTGAAAAAGCCTCAATTGAAAAGCGATATCGGCGGCCACCGCCGGTTCGAAGAAATCGAGATCGTCGTCGCCCGTTTGGGCGCGGAATACGACCATGAAACGTACATTCGCCGTACCTGTCGGATAGGGGATCCAGTGCCAGGTTCCGGCATCGAGCACGACCGACTGCCCTTTGCGCAGGATCAATGCGCGGAGGCCCGAAAGGCCGCCGCTTCCGGGCTCCTGGGGCGGGGCGACGCAGAGCACCGCATCTCCGTCCACCGCCGAAAGAAGTTCGGGCGTCCGGAAATGCCGTTCCATCTTCGCGAGGCGCATGGGGCGCGCCCTGCACTCGAGTCTGCCCGCGCAGAGGCCTGCCGGCATTCCCAGGTCCGGGACCGCGGTCGTCCATGAAAAATCCTCGCCGGGGGCCGGCGGGTTGCCCGCGGCGGGCGTAACCAGAACACCTATGCCTTCGAGGGCTTCCTGTGTCGTTTCTATCGCTTGAAGAATCACGATTCTCTCCCCCTCATATGAAGCGCCCGGAACCCCGAAGCATCCGGCGGGCCGCCTGTCATGGCGCGTGCGCGAAAGCCGATTCCGTGGCGGACTGTATATCGTTTCGATGGCGTTCCATCGATGCGATGAGGGCGGCCTGTGTCCTTGTCCTGTCCAGATTATGGCCGGGACGATCGATGTGATAGTAGACGTCGCCTTCCAGATAGTCCGTGAGGAAGCGTACACCCATAAGCATGGCGAGAATCTTTCCGCCTTCCGGAAGGAGCGCCCTTTCGGCGGGAGAAAGGAAGCTGTCCTTGCCCCCGGGAACTCTCGTGCCCTCGGCATATCCGCGCGCAATCGACTCGTACATGGCAGGGAGAAAATGCATTCGCGACGGATCCGGATCATCTTCGGCCGCGGACGATGCGGCCGTCCGGGCGAGATCGCCGAAGTCGTACACCGGAGTGCCCGGCATGACGGTATCGAGGTCGATGATGCAGATCGCTTCGTCGGTTTTCCTGTCGAAGAGAAGATTGTTGATCTTGGTGTCGTTGTGGGTGATTCTTTCGGGGATTTCGCCGGATTCCATCGCCCCGATCAGCCGGTCGAATCCTTCGCGATGGGCCTTGTAGAAATCGATTTCCTCCGCGACGGACGCGACCCGGCCCGCTCTGTCGGCGGCTATCGCACGCTCCAGCGCCGCATAGCGTTTGCGCGCGTCGTGGAATCCCGGTACTGTTTCGACGAGGCGCGGTCCTGGAAGGTCCGACAGAAGGCTCTGGAACCTTCCGACGGCCCGGCCGAGCGATGCCGCCCTGCGCGGACTGTCGCAGACCTCGCAGGCATAGGCGTTTTCGACGAAACGGAATACCCGCCAGAAGCCGCCATCCGCATCGACGTGGTAAGGATTGCCCGACCGGGAGCGATAGACGGCGGGAGCGCGGCGAGCGATATCCCCGACACCCTCGGCGGCCAGGCGGCGGGCTATGTGTTCGGTCACCCGGACAATATTGTCCATAAGGCCGAAGGGTTCGCGGAATGCGAACGTGTTGAGGAGCTGCAAAAGATACGTTCGTTTTCCTGATCCGGCGGCCGCGACCGCATAGGTCCGGTTTATGTGCCCCGTGCCGTAGGGCTCGGGTTCCCCGACTTCGTCCTCCAGGAGGAAAAACCGGATCGCGCTGCGCGCCCGAGCGAGCAGGGCCGGATCCCTGGCGTCGGCGGGGGGCGGGCTTTCCGTCAGGGGGGCGGGAGAGGGTGGGGAAGATGGAGATGGAGAGTGAGCGGCGGAAATGCGCCGGATATCGTTGTTCATCGCAGCCTGACCATATACCCGCCTTCTGGTCGACGGAAGTAGCCTGCGGCCCGGACTCTTCGCGCCGCGAATGCGCCGGACCCTGTGTGGATTGACGCTCCGCAAGGGTACGGGTACCGTAGTTCCCGATGGAATCCGTCGTAATCATTCTCGGGGCGGCCAATGACGCAGACGGCGCGCTCACCTCTTCCGCGCTGGCAAGGCTCGACAGAGGCATACGGGAATACGTTCGCCGTCCCGGTTCCCTTATCATGCCCACCGGCGGATACGGCGATCACTTCAATACGACGGCGAAACCGCATGCCGCCTATGCGCGCGAATATCTGCTGGCCAGGGGAATTCCGCCGGACAGGATACTTCCCTGCGTCGAAAGCTCCAACACTGTCGAGGACGCATTTCTCTCCGCGAAAGCCCTCGCGGGCGAGGCGGCGGGCGAGATAGTCATCGTTACGTCCGACTATCACGTTCCGCGCGCGGAATTCCTGTTCGGGATAGCGTTTGCGGGGAAGGCCCTTACCGTATGCGCGGCGGAAGACAGGCTTGATCCTTCCGAGAGGCGCATCCGGGAAGAGCACGAACGGCGGGCGCTCGAAGCCCTCCGCGCGAACGGCGTGTCGTGGGGCGGAAAGATCCTGCGCTGATCGCGAGCCCGGGAGCCGGTCAGGAAAAGCGGAAGGCATATCGCTCCATCGCATCCATGGTCGCTTCGACATTTTCGCTCGGGGTGCCGGGATAGAGTCCGAAGACCATCATGAGGCCCCCTTCTTTCCTGCCCAAGGTTCCGGTTTCGAGGTCGATCAGCGCGTCGATGTCACGCGGACTGCCCGAGGCGGTAACCGATTGACGGTCGACATCCAGTTCTATGCAAGTCTTGCCGGCGAAGCGGCCGGCGATCCAGTCGATTCCGTTAACGAGGTCCTGCAGGTTTATGAGGTCCACGCCTCCCGACACGAGAAGGTCGGCCAGCTCCCTGATGTCTCCGTCCGAGTGCATATGAACCGGCACGCCTTTTGCGCGGGCGGGTTCCATAAGTCTCGAATAGCTCGGCAGGATGTAGTTCGTGAACATGTCCGGCGAAAGCATAGGCCCTTTTTGCATGCCGAGGTCTTCCGGATACGCCATGATATCTATGTCCAGGGCGAGATAGCGCCGCACGATTCCGAGATTGAATTCCTCGATCATGGCGATGAGCCGGTCCAGCCGCGCTTCGCCGTCGACCATGTCGAACAGCAGGTTTTCGTAACCGCGTATGTCGCACAACTGCAGGAAGGTATGCCCATGCCGCAGGCTTCCCATGGCCGGGCGTCCAGCCGCTTTTTCCCCTTCCAGGCGCGCGGCTTCGTCCTTCCAGTCGAAATGTCCTATGCCCGAACATGTTTCCGGATCGGGAGCCTGGTATGATTCGAAGTCCTTCCAGTCCGAAAGGGGGTGCCTGGTGACCACGCCGGTAATACCGTCTTCCGCGGTATGCCAGAGGCAGCCCCAATCGTCCAGGAAAGGGCTTTCCCTGCGCGCTATCGCCGCGTAGTCCGGCACGTAGGGCAGTGAAGGGCGTGTGAATCCGGGGAAGAGGAATGGATGCCCTTCCATGAGATCGCAAAGCATGTCCTGAGGATAGGCATGCCAGCACGCGTCGTTGACGTGATATCTCACGGGGATGTAGTCGGGCGTTTCGAAGCGTATCGCCCGGAGCATGTTCTCCCTTGGTGTCATGGGTTTTCGGGCGCGCCCGGAGCTCCGGGCGCCCGATGGAGCATCGTTCCCTTTACCATCGTAGCCTGCACACGCAAGTTTTTGTCCAGCAGAACAAGATCCGCCCACTTGCCCACGGCGATCGAACCGGTTTCATGCTCGATGCCGAGTGTCGTCGCGGGATTGAGGCTGCACCAGCGTACGGCTTCTTCCACGGGAAGGTCGGCGTATTCCATGAGCCTCCTGAGCGCCAGATCGATGGTGGCGGCACTGCCCGTGAGATTTCCGTTCACCTTCGGGTCTTCGTCGATCATCCGCAGCACGCCGTTGTCCGCGTATACCTTGCGGCCGTCCCTGTAGGTAATGACGGAACCTTCAGGCATTCCCGTACCCACGAGAGAGTCGGTGACGATAACCTTTTTGTTCGCCGGCTTCACCTTGTCCACGAAACGGAAAAATGGCTTGCGCACATGTATCGGGCAACCGATCAGCTCCACGCTGACTTCATCGTGCAGGTACAGCGCGGTTTCGTGCCCCGGAAGGAGGACGAGGGCTTCGTCGGGGTCTTCCCTGTAGCCCAGATTGGTGTCGTAGAGATGGGTCGCGTGTCGCGCGCCGGCGCGGATCGCGTCTTCCGCCTGTTCGTAGCTGGCTTCGGTGTGGCCCATGGAGGCCACGATGCCCGCACGGGCAAGGCGCTCGACGAGGCGCAGACTGCCGGGCAGCTCGGGGGCGAAGGTTACCGTTTTCACGGCGTCCCCCGCCTCGCCCAGGAGAAGATCCACATCGGCTTCGTTGGGGGCTTTCAGGTATTCGAGCGCGTGCCCTCCCCGGCAACGGGGCGCGAGCCAGGGCCCTTCGATGTGCACGCCGTGCAGCACCGCGCCGAATTCTCGGCCTTCGCGCGCCCTGCCCAGCAGCTTCGCCTGGGCCACAATGGTGCCCATGGGATTCGCGAGGGTCGAAGCCACTACGCGGGTAACGCCGTGCGATACATACGCCTGCAGGGCGCGCCCCACATCCTCGTCGCCGCATTCCATGAAGTCCACATCGAGGATGCCGTGGGTATGCATGTCGATGAAGCCGGGGGACAGTACCAGGCCGCGCGCGTCGATTTTTCTGCACTCGCGGCCGCCCAGTGACGCCATGGCTGCAGGGTCGGTCCCGGGAGCCCCTTCGGGCCCCAGAGACAGGATTCGCCCTTCGTCCACCAGGAGCCATCCGCAGGAAATGACACCGCTTTCCGCAAGTATTTTCGCGTTGCGGAACAGAATCGCGCCGGTCATGCCGTGTTTCCTCTCAGTTGACGTCGGCTTCCAGCGGGCCGGCCAATGGTTTGATGAAGAACAGTTTCCCCGGAAGCTGCGGCATCACGGACGAGGGGATCCACATGTCCGGCCCGTATTTAAGAGTCACCCAAAGCGTCATGCCCTGGTAGATCATGTTGCGCACGGGAAGGAATCCGTCCACGCCTCCGATCGTATAGTCGGCCTGCATGAATATTCCCGGGCCGATGGTGTTCGCGCGCGCCGGAACCAGCGTAATCCTGCTTTTAAAGCTCGTGATGGAATTCTGGATGATGGTCATCGGGTGCAGTTTCGCGCCGACGCGGTGCGTGGCTTTCATCCATTCGTCCATGCCCGAATAATCGGCCGCGAAATGAGGCTCCCAGAAGGCCACGTGGAAAACCCAGCCGATGCCCCAGACCAGCACGAATTTCGCTCCGTGCGCCCGCAGGTCGGCTATCTTGGGCGCGTATAGGGGCAGTTCGTCGCGCGTGGCGAAATGGCGCTGCGCCGGCGGCACGGTGAGATCTCCGAGCGGACCGTAGAAGGCCGTTTCCATGGCATTGCGGAACGCGCCGGGATTGGATGCCGGCAGAGTGTTGCCGTCGGCATCGCTCCACTCGTCCATATTGAATCCATGGACATGTTTGCAGTCCACGTTCCAGCGTTTGAGGAATTCCACCGCCCAACGGTACATTCCCATGGGGCCGACCGACCAGATCATGATGAGCTGCCGCCCTTCATCCCTGGCGAGCTTGATCTGGTAGGCGATCTCGTGCCCCATGAGGGTGTTGAAATCTTCCAGCGTCTCGGCGCATACGGGCTGGAAATCCTTGTGCCACCATGGCTCGCGTTCGTAGACTTGCTCGGGCTTGCGGCTGCAGCACCAGTCGATTCTCTTGAGATCCCATGCCGCCGGGTAAAACCCTTCGAAATTGGAGCCGGATATCGTGTTCAACAGATCGATGCGTTCCATGGACCCTCTCCTAGCTGCGGTCGCCGGTGTACTGGCCGACCGTGACTGCGATGATGATTATTGCGCCCAGTACGACCTGGCGCAGATAGGGATTTACGTTCATGATTATGAGGGCATTGCTGATCAGGCCGATGAGGACAACGCCCAGGAACACGTTGAATGCGGTGCCTTTTCCGCCGGAAAGCGATACGCCGCCCACGATCACCGCGGCCAGCGAATCGAGGGCGTAGGAATCCCCCGTGGTGGCCAGCGCCGAACCGACCCTTGAAATGAGTATGATCGCCGCCAGCGCGTTGCTCAGTCCGACCACGATAAAGGCGATGAGCGTTATCTTATCCGTCTTTATGCCGGATACGAATGCCGCTTTTTTATTCCCGCCGATCGCATAGAGGAAACGGCCGTAACGCGTGTACTTCAGCACCACAAAGGCGATCGCTATCATACCCAGGAAGAAAAGGATCGCTATGGGAATGACCCCGAAAATCCTCCCCCGTCCGAGAAGCTCGAACTCTCCGAAAAGCATGTACGAAGCGCCGCCGGAAAGCAGGAGGGCCGCGCCCGAATAGACTACCTGGAATCCGAGCGTAATGATGAAAGAGGAAGCCTTCGATTTGATCACGACGATTCCGTTGAGCAGCCCCATGAGGGCTCCGACCAGGAATGTGCTGAATATGGCCAGCGGTACCGCCGCCGCAAGCTGCCACTCCGGAACCGCCTTTTCGGGAAGCCCCATCATTTTCTGGATGATCATCGCGAACAGCACGCCCATGAAAGAGACTTGCGTACCGACGGAAATATCGATCTGGCCGGCGACCAGAAGCATTCCCACTCCCGATGCGACGATCCCCAGGATCGAAATCTGCTGGAAAATGTTGATTATGTTCTGGATGCGGAGGAAGCGGGGATTCACTATGGCGGTCACCACACATATCACCGCGATGATCACAATGAGCACGAGCGACTGCGTAAACTTCGGCAGTCCGCTTTCCTTCTTCAATGTCCTGGTTTCGTTCATTTCCGCTGCCCCTCTCCGACGCCCATGGAATGGCGGAGTATGTTTTCTTCCGTGACTTGCTCGCCTTCGAGCACCGTGACCAAGCGCCTGTCCCTCATGACGCCGACCCTGTCGCAGACGGCCGCGAGTTCGGGATTGTCGGACGAAATCATGATAACAGCCTTTCCTTCCTTCGCGAGTCCGTCCATCATCCGGTAAATCTCGCCCTTGGCTCCCACATCGACGCCTACGGTGGGTTCATCGAAAATGAGCACTTCCGAACCCGCGAAAAGCCACTTGGCGAGGACGACCTTCTGCTGGTTCCCTCCGGAAAGATTCACCACGTATTGGCCTATCGACGGTGTCTTCACATCGAGTTTTTTGGCTATCTCCGCGGTTTCGCTCTGTTCCCGCTCCAGCTTGAGCAGGAAGGCTTTTTCCTTGGCGAGACGTGCCATGGAAATATTTTCGAAGATGGGACGGCCGAGGACCAGTCCGTCGCCCTTGCGATCCTCGGTCAGGTATCCTATCCCCTTCCGTATCGCGTCATCCGGAGTCCGTGCGGTAAGATCCTTGCCTTTGTAGAGCAGCGTTCCGGAATCCTTGGGGTCCATTCCGAAAATCATCCGCGCAAGTTCGGTCCTTCCCGCGCCCACCAGGCCGCCCAGGCCGAAAATCTCGCCTTTGCGTACCTGGAAGGAAACATGGTCCACGACTCCTTCCCGTGAGAAATCGCGTACCTCGAGAATGTTTTCCGTGGCGGCCGCGCTGCGGTCGCGATTGTAGAGCGTAGCGCTGGAGCGGCCGATCATCTGGTGGACGAGCAATGACACGTCCATGTCGCAGGCGGCGTGGACACCCACCTTTTTGCCGTCCTTGAAAACGGTCACCCGATTGCAGACTTCGAAAATTTCGCTCAAGTTGTGCGATATGTAGATGACGCTCAAGCCTCTGGCCGCATTGCGCCTGATGATGTCGAACAGAATCTTCCGGCCGGTCTCGTCGAGCGAGGCGGTCGGCTCGTCCAGAATCAGGATTTTGGCTTTGCGCGAACAGGCCTTGGCGATGCTTACAAGTTTTTTGTCGATAAAACTGAGATGGCTCAGTTTCCTGTCGGATCTGATCTTGATGCCGAGATTTTCGAGCAGTTCATCCGCCGCCCTCCGGCAGTCGCGGTTGTCGACAAAGCCGATTCTGGTCGCCGGCAGGTTATAGAGAAAGATGTTTTCCGCGACGGTAAGCTCGTCCACGAGCTGGTTTTCCTGGTGGACTGTCAATATGCCCAGTTCGATCGCCCGGGGGGGATCGAGCCACGAATAGGCGGTACCGTCTATGACGATTTTGCCCGAGTCAGGCCGCAGGGAACCCGCAATCAGTTCGATGAATGTCGACTTTCCCGCCCCATTCTGTCCGACGAGCGCCTGTACTTCCCCCGCAGCGAGGTCAAAGTCAACGGAATCGAGCGCCCGGACACCCGGGTAGGTCTTGGTGAGCCCATGCGTTTCCAGGATGTTGATTACTGCCACCCGAATGCTCCTCCATGGCAGGCTAACTTGAAAGAGGCCCCGGGAGTATGCTCCTAGGGCCCCTTCGCGAGCAGTTTGACGCCGAGGTTACTTCAGCATTTCCGGCTTGTAGACGCCGGTCTTGACGAATTCATACACCAGGGGGAGCCAGCTCTCGTCCACTTTCCATGTGATGTACTTCTGCTTCCAGTCGTTCTTGTTTACCCAGACTACGGGGGTATAGGACTTTTTCTGGTATGTCTGCTTATTGAGATAGGCGAGCATATTGGCGGCGCAGATCATGCCGTGGAGTCCGGGGGACTGGCTGATGGCGAAGTCCAGATTTCCCTTGAGGAAGTTGTTGATATCCATCGGGCCGCCGTTGACCGTGACTACGGTGACCGCGGAGCGCGGGATATTTTCTTCTTTAAGAGCCTGGATGATGCCTTCGGTTATTTCCTGACAGCCGCCGATGGCGACATTGAACTTCAGGCCGGACTGGATGAGCGTCTTCATTATATTGAGGGACGGAGCGGTCGCGTATTGGCCGTCCTGGGGGGCGGTGGCGAGCTTGATGCCCTGCAGTTTCGCGATCTCGTCCTTGAAGCCTTTGTCACCCTGCATGATCGGCGGGGTACCGGCAAAGCCCTGGAGCCAGACGACCGACAGATCGCCTTTCAGATCCTTTCGCAGATTGTCGGCGACCGTCTTGTACACATCGGCCCAGTTGAAGTCGATGTCGGCGAAGGGCTTGCCCTTGCCTTCGGCGATGCCACTTTCGGTGATCTGAATCGGGATTCCGGCCTCATTGGCCAGGCGGCAGGAGTATTCGGCGCTCTGCGGCGTTACCGCAGTGACGTTGATCGCGTCCACGCCTTGCGCTATCAGGTTCTGGACGGCTTCGGTTTCCTTGTCCGCCTGGTAGTTGTGATAGGCAAACACAAGCTTGACGCCTTGCGCGTCGGCGACTGTCTGAAATCCCGCATGGAACGAAGCGAACCAACCGATTTCGTAGGGAATGACGACACCGATGGTTTTCTGTTTTCCTTGCGCGAAAGCTGCTGGAGCAAGGGCGGTTACTACCGCGACCAGAATCAGGAGAGTGACAAACCTGCGTTTCATGTTGTCCTCCTTAAGCGATGCAGAACCGCGACGGGTTCCAACCTGAGTGGATATTATACAGGTCGTTTTCGAAACTTGTCAAATGTATTTTCGTTTGATATCATATCATTTTCAAATTCATGCTATTTAATCATTTTTTATGGCGTTTCGCCAAAATCGATGCTATAATCAAAAAACTTGCCAAGAGAGGAGGATGACTAGTTATGAGTCTGTACCCGCATCTTTTCGAGCCTATCACCATCGGGTCCATGAAAGTTCCCAACCGTATCTGTCACGTTCCCACGGATATCAGCTCCGCCCATAAAGACGGTTCCGTCAGCGAACGCGATATCGCCCATCACGCATCCCTCGCTCGCGGCGGCACGGGCCTCATCATAGTCGGAGCAACGTCACCCAATGGCGCCACCAATCGCTCCACCGTCACAAACCTTGTGGCCGATGACGACACCTATATCCCCGGGCTCGCCAGACTCGCCGAAGGCATGCACCGCTACGGCGCGAAATGCGCGATCCAGCTGCAGCATGCGGGACGCCAGGCTTCCCTGCCCCGCGACGGCAAACTCGCGTCCAACGACCAGGCCATCAATTTCGCATGGTCGCAGAGTCACGCGATCGTCTATGCCAACGCCGACGAAAAGAAAAAGACTGTGCATGTGCTCACCACCGACGAAGTCATCACTATAGTGGAAGAATTCTCGGAAGCCGCCTGGCGAGTGATGCAGGCGGGGTTCGATGCGGTGGAGCTGCACGCGGCGCACGGATACCTTCTTTCGCAGTTCATGAGCCCGCTCCTGAACCGGAGAATCGACCGCTTCGGCGGCAGTTTCGAAAACAGGATGCGTTTCCCCCTGGCTATCGTAGGTTCGATCCGTCAGAAATGCGGCAAGGATTTTCCGATCCTCGTGCGGTTTTCGGCGGACGAATGGGTGCCCGGAGGGCGCGAGCTTCCGGAATCGCTCGAAGTCGCGAAGTGGTTCGAACGTGCGGGCGTCGATGCCCTGGATATCAGCCAGTGCGTCCAGGAGAGCCCGGGCGCGGGTTTCGACCCCATGTATTACCCCGAAGGCTGGGCCACCTTCACCGCCGAGGCGATCAAGAAAGCCGTTTCCATTCCGGTGATCACAAGCCATTCCCTGCGCAACCCCGAATACTGCGAGAAGATCGTAGCCGAGGGCAAAACGGATATGATCGGGCTTTCCCGCCAGTTGCTGGCCGATCCCTACTGGCCCGTGAAGGCGAAAATGGGCAGACCGAAGGAAATCCGGCGCTGCATTTCCTGTCTCACCGGATGCTGGCAGGAATCGATGATGGCCAAAAAAGAAATCGCATGCGCCATCAATCCGGCTTGCGGCAATCTCGCCATGGAACGCATGCAGAAAGCGGAAAAACCGCTGAAAGTCGCGGTCGTAGGCGGCGGACCGGCGGGCATGGAGGCGGCGCGCATCGCCACCGAGCGCGGGCATTCAGTGACCGTGTTCGAAAAGACCGGCGAGCTGGGCGGCGCGATTCTCGGTTGCTGTCTCGTGCGGGGCAAGGAAAAGATGAAGTGGTACGCGGACTGGATAAGGACACAGGTTGCGGAACTCGGTATCGATGTACGTCTGTGCACCGAACCCTCGGTCGAGGATCTCGGAGCCTACGATACGGTGGTGAACGCCACCGGTGCCCGGTCTTTCGTTCCCGAGTGCCATGGCGACAGGGAAAGCGTCATTCCCTTCGAGGAAGTGATGGCATGTCCCAAGGTATCCTGCGAATATCACCCCGGTGATCGCAAGCCCCGCAAGCTCGAAGGCAATAAGGTCATCGTGTGGGGAGACCATTACGCGGCGGTCGACACGGTTTCGTATCTGGCCGGAATAGGAAAGGAAGTCACCGTGGTAACGGACAAAAAAGAGTTCGCCGCGGCGGTCGAAGTCGTCCATATGTACGTCATGCGCAAGCGGTTCAAGCTGGAAGAAGCCGAAGCGCTCGAACCCAGGCCTTTCAAGTTCCCGGTGACAGTTCTCGAATCCTGCACCGTCGACGAAATCCGCAAGGGTGAAGTCGTGCTCCTGGACAAGGAGTTCGGGAGAAAGGTAGTCGCCTGCGACCATGTGGTTACCTGCTGGACCCGTCCGAATACCGCGTTCCTGGACAAGCTCCGCGCGGCCGGCCTGCCGGCGGTGAATGTGGGCGATGCGGTCAAGGTCAGAAACCTGCACGCGGCCGTTCGTGAAGGCGCGGGCGCAGGGCTCGCCATTGACGGCAACAGGCTTTTCAATTCCAATGATGCTCCCATGGACCGCATTCCCCTGGATGTGCTGGGTCAGCTTACCCGCTGAAAGGAATAACGAGGAGGCTGACCCAGCACATCCAGGGGAATGCGGTCCATGG
>Ga0209749_1001647_pt1 | contig 18468 bp, 18 predicted proteins | sample EPASupsiteSAE347_FD_187267 | JGI IMG/M metagenome (GOLD analysis project Ga0209749, IMG submission 187267) | Bioremediated contaminated groundwater from EPA Superfund site, New Mexico - Sample SAE3-47 (SPAdes) (version 2) | ecosystem: Environmental > Aquatic > Deep subsurface > Groundwater >... | reverse complement strand
AAAAAAGAAGGTATCGTATCATATAGCTTCCAGGGGCAGGAGAAAATGGCCGGATTCTCTCCCTGCCGCCATGTAAACTGGACAATTGTTGCTACGGTTTTCAAGAAAGAACTCCTTGCGAAATCCAACCGTCTGTCTATGATCAGCCTTGGATGTTTTATGCTGGGCCTGACGGCCATCATCCTTTTGCTCTATATGATCATCCACAACGTGACCGTTCCGATCCAGAAGATCGCCGCCGGTCTCAGCGCCGGAGCGGTCTCCGGAGCCGCGGCCTCCTCACAGGTGGCTGCGGCAAGCCAAAGTCTGGCGGAAGGGGCCTCCGAACAGGCCTCCGCCCTGGAAGAAACATCGTCTTCTCTGGAGGAAATATCCGCCATGACACGGCAAAACGCCGACCATACCCAAACCGTCAAAGAGATGATGGTCCGGGAGTTGATCCCCAATTTCGAGTTCATTCAAGAAAAAATCGGCATTATGGGACAGGCCATGCGGGACGCCCTTTCCGCCGGGGAAAAGACATCAATAATTATCAAGACCATTGATGATATTTCCTTTCAAACGAACCTATTATCTCTAAACGCTGCTGTGGAAGCGGCCCGGGCCGGCGAGACGGGGGCGGGTTTCGCCGTTGTGGCCGACGAGGTGCGTCGCCTGGCGATGAGCGCCACAGAGGCGGCCAAGACAACCCAGGACCTCATCTATCACTCGAACGTCATGATCCGGGATGCTGCGACCGTCTTCGATGATGTCTCGGCTGGTGTCAGTAAAAATATGGTCTTGGGTGGCAAGATGCATCTGGTAATCGAAGAAATTTCCATTGCCTCTCACGAACAGGCCCAGGGCATCGCCCAGATCAACCAGGCCGTTGCGGAAATGGATCGTGTCACTCAGCAAATCGCTGCCAATGCCGAAGAATCAGCCGCTGCTGCTCAGTCCATGGATCGCCAAGCGGTAGAAATAGCCGGTGCCGTGGAAGACCTTGCGGCAATCATCGACGGAAAGGACCGTGAAAACGGCAGGCAAAGGACTCTCCGCCCTGACTCTGCCCCGCTGAGACCCTTGACCGGTCCGCGCCTCGAATGGATGCCTTCCTGCCCCGTCCGGGCGGAAACATCCCTGGGTTAACACCCGCCGCTGTTGATGAGACCAACGGATCGAGGCGCCGTTCCAGGAGATCGTCGCCTTGATCCGGATGCGGTTTTCAAAAATAAACTCAAAACGGCCCCGTCGGCTTATTTTACAAGAACTTCACATCCTTCCGAGATTCTATTCCAGGATCACAGGTTTACAAAGATATTTATCATCCTTTGCCGACCGGGCGCACTTCCTGCAGATGAATTTCGGATTCTTGACAATCTGTTTAAGGGTCTCCAGGTTTTCTTCGATTTTCTCTTTCTTATCCTTGCACAGGGTTTTTGTATCAGCGGACATTTGACCTATCTCACTTTCATAACTGATATGGCATAATCGTTCACATTTCAATCCACGGCAGTGGCCCTTTGCCATTCAAGCTCGATGGTCATCTGTTGTTCCTGGCGGTTCTTCTTCTCCTTCTGTACCTCTGCCTCAATCTTGATTTTCATGGGATCAACCGGTTTCATCATGATCAACCGGTTTCTTGATTCAATGATAATCCGGCCATTTTTCAGAGCAGCGACGAGGTTTTCCAGGCGCCGTATAGTCTCCATGAGGCCGATGGTTGTCTTGACCTTCAGCCGCCCCTCCTTCAGGGGAACCGGCCTCATTATTCCGTCCTTGTGCAGGGGAAGATTGCCGACCGGCATATCAGCAACCGTTGTCCCTCCGTCCGGCGTCTCGCCGGCCTTCGGTTCAAATTCAGGGATGCCGTCATCCCCATAAACGATTGTCTCCGCAGGCGTCGGCGTAGCGACATGGGTGGCCTCGAAGCACTCCAAGGGCAGGGTATTGAAGAACGCCATGATGTTCTCCGGGATATCCTCCTTCCGGTTGATGGGTACGGCCACGACCGCCTTGATGAAGGACTCCATGAGGTCGTCAAAGCCCTTTCTGTGGATAATGACCCTTGTTCCAAGGAGATATTCGTGCTGATTAAAGATCTTGCAGATATGCTTCAGATCGAAGTAGCTGACATTACAAGTCTTTTTGTTTGTCATTTTGGTTATTCCTTTCTAAATGGCAGGTTTCACCGATTACGGATAGGTCTATACCGAATAATTGTTACAGTATCATGATGTTTAGATGAAAATTTTACAAAAATTTCACATCCTTTCCATATCTCTGTCATAATTGTTTAGTTCAATGCCCCACAAAAAAGGAGGGTTCTTGAGAAAAAAAATCTTTGTTCTTGACACCAACGTCCTTCTACACGATCCCCGGTCCCTTTTTGCCTTTGAAGACAACGAAATCGTTATTCCCTTCAGCGTCATCGAGGAAATAGACAATCAGAAGAAAAGACAGGATGAAATCGGCCGCAATGCCCGGACAACGTCCCAGGAACTGGACAGACTCCGGGGAAAAGGGCGTCTGTCAGAAGGGATCGATCTACCCTCCGGCGGTCGTATCAAGATCGAATTGAATCACCGCTGGTCAGGGGAATCGTTGCCGGCGGGCATGGACAGCAGCAAACATGACAACCGGATCCTCTCCGTCGCCCATTATCTGCATCACTCTGAAAAAAGGCAGGTCTATCTCGTTACCAAGGACCTCAATCTTCGTATCATGGCCGATGTATTAGGTATTCCCGCCCAGGATTTCTTTAACGACAAGGTAGATTATGCGAGACTCTATAGCGGGATTGAAGAGTGGCACACATCGGGAGACCTGATCAAGACCTTTTATCGGGAAGGTTCCGTCAAGGTTGATGAGAGCCTTGATGCCCGTCCCAACCAGTGCATAATCATGCGTAACGGGTCTTCTCAGTCGGCGCTGGCCCGTTTTTACCGCGGCCATCTCCACAACCTTGCACATGGAGACAGCTCGAATTTCGGAATCCGAGCGCGCAACAAAGAACAGCGTTTTGCCCTCGAAATGCTGCTCAACGACACCATCAAGGTAGTCACCATGATCGGGCGCGCCGGTACGGGGAAAACCCTTTTGGCGCTTGCCGTGGGTCTGGAAAAGGTCGTGGAACAGAAAAGCTACGCCCGCCTCCTGATTACCCGTCCCGTCATTCCCATCGGGAATGACTTGGGATATCTTCCCGGCTCCAAAGAGGAAAAGCTCAGACCATGGATGCAGCCGATCTATGACAACATGGAATTTCTCTTCAGTAACAATGCCCAGCCGAGCAAGCTCGTTAATCATCTTATCGACACGGACGTTCTGGAGATGGAAGCCCTCACGTATATCCGCGGCCGGAGCATCCCTCGGCAGTTCATCATCTGCGATGAGGCGCAGAATCTATCTCCCCATATGATCAAGACCCTGATCACCCGGGTAGGGGAAGGGACGAAGATCGTTTTTACAGGGGATCCCGAACAGATTGACCATCCCTACCTGGACGCCAGCAGCAATGGGCTGAGTCATCTCGTGGAGCGATTGAAAGAGGAGGAAATTGCCGGCCACGTTACCCTCGTCAAGGGAGAACGCTCCCAGGTGGCGGAGATGGGAGCCCGCCTGCTGTAGATATCCTTGGCAGAGGGTTTAACGTATCTTTAATACAAACGCAACTGTTCCTTCATAAAACAGTTGTATAAGTCCCTTACTACTCGCGCAAGGTAACACTCTTTCTATGAAAACGGAAAAAGACGGGTTCCCCGTCTCAACAGAGATTACGGAATGGGAGCAGGCGGTCTATGAACGGCTCGTTTCCATCGATCTCAACCAGGAACAGGTTGAACGGATCATTCATCCCGCCACCATTCATGAAAAGGAAGACGCTGTTCTGGCCATTCATTGGCATCCGGAGATGGCGCCCCTGGAACTGGTGCGGAAACGCATTCGCGCCATGTATCCCAATGCCGTTCATACCCTGATCATCCCGACACAGCATAACGAGCTGATGATATACGATGACTATGCCGGGACAGAGGTTGATTGCCGCGCCACGGCATTCAACAGGAAGATTCAGATCCTCCTCCACTTCGCAAAGGAGAAGATCGCAGAGGCCCATGTCCTCAAGTCCATGATTGCCCATACCTATAAATACCGCCAGACTCAGTTCTTTGAATTCATGGACACGATCCTGGAGCCGGCATACGAAGAACGTCTCCAGGAAGCGGCGCGGCTGACCGGCACAGAAGCGGCGCTGGTGGACTTTACAAGGGATCATGCGCGCAAGCTTCACAAACTCGTTGTGAAGAACTTTTCTGCAACCCCGGAAATATCTATCAAAAATAAACTGCTGATCAATTATTTTCATGCCCTCCGGGAACATTACGAATCTCACACGGTGGAGAGGGCCGTAATTTTTCTGGCCGGGGTGAAGGAAATCGTCAAGAAATGCTTCCGCCTCGACTATTTTTATGAAGTCAATGAAATTATCGAGGAGACAAGAGCCTTGGGCGGAGGAGTGATTGTTCCCCATCCCGAGCAGTTCTGGCCGGTTCTCCTGGCGGATTACAATGTAGACGGCTATGAGGTCTGGAACCCCCAATCCCTGGAATTCACCGAATTTCTCATTCAGGTCGTGGTCAAGAAAAATAAGGAGCTGAAAGGCAGCCAGCGGCCTTTCCTGGTCGTCATGGGCGACGATACCCACCTGAGTGAAAAGATCCTCGCTCCGGCTGTTCAGCAGCCCGATAAGATGGCCCGTGAGGTTGGCTATCAGCCGGCGTGGCATGATTTGAACATCCGTAAGAGCCTCAATATGGGAGATTTCGAAAAACACAAGATTATCGAAGAGTACCGAAGCCGCCTTCAATAAGGGGCTGGAAATAGGAGGGTGATATGGAAGAAGAGAAAACCTTTCAGCATGAATCTGTCGAAGACAAAGATTCCATCGTGAAATACTTGCAGACGCTGTCCGAAGGATTCCGGAAGCGGAGGCTGGAATTCCAGAGTGGACAGGAGCAGATTGTGCTGGAGCCTAATGGACTCATCCAGGTTGAGATCAAGGTGAAAAGCCACAGCCGTAAATCTAAAATATCATTGAAGTTTGCCTGGAAAGATCAGCCCATCCGCCGCAAGGACCGCCATTTGAGCATCCAATCCAGCCATGACTAAATCCGCCATGTTTGCCTTTGAAGGTTTGAATGAGAATTTTCAGTTTCTCGTCCTCAAGATCCGCCAGCAGATGGAGGACACCCTCAAGACACTGGAATCCCACGAGCAGGTGATTCCTGCGGATGTGAAGTTCCGGGAAGACTACATTGACAATCTCAAGGTAATTATCGAGCGGAAAAGTTACAAGAAGATACTGAAGAGCCGGCCGGAAGAGAACCGCGTTATCCGCATCATGGGCTCCCTGAACACCGCCGTCAGCAATCTGGAGGAGATCGGCGATTATCTCGTCAGTATCGTTACCCAGACCCATTACTTCAAGGATCGGTTCTTTCTCGATCAGTTCGATTATCAGTCCTACTTCCGGGAAATACTGACGGCGACGGATCTAATCGTGGAGAGCCTTTTCCGGGGCAATATCAAGGACGCCCTGATCATCTGCCGTGCGGAAATCGAATTGGACCGCCTCTACAAAAGGGATTTCGACACGATCATGAGCATACTTCAGGAAGGCCGGGAGATCGGCGATGCGATAACGGCCCTGAATATCCTGCGCTATCTGGAACGGGTCGGCGATTCCCTGCTGAATATCGGCGAGGCCATCATCTCCGCCTATGCGGGGACGCGCCTGAAGATATTTGAATATATCGCCCTGAAGGAAACCCTGGATTCATCCAGCGAGGAATTCGTTCTCGAAGACCTGAACGTGGAAACCAAATCCGGCTGCCGGATTGAGAAGGTCGTCAACAGGCCGTCCCGGACGGATACCCAGGAGGTCATTTTCAAGGAAGGCGATGTGGGGAAACTCCAGCAGGAAAACCGTAAGCTGGAGGAATGGCAGTCCCTCATGCCGGGCCTGACCCCCAAGGTATTCGGATTCCAGGTCCTGGGAGAAAAGGCGATTCTCCTTCTCGAATACCTCCACGGCCATGACTTTCAGGATATCCTCCTCGGCAAGGACAGCGGCGTCCTGAACAAAGCCATCAGCCGCCTGACGTCATTGGTCGAGGTGGTCTGGATGAAAACAAAGAGCGATGTGGCTGTGCAGGCCGGCTTCGTCAATCAGTTGCTGAAGAAGCTACCCGACGTCTATCACGTGCACCCCAAGTTTTTCACCCAGACGAAGGTCATCGGCGACCTGAAGCAGTCCTCCTTGCAGGAGCGCCTGGCAAGGGCCGCCGCCATCGAAGCGGAGCTGGCCGCCCCTTTTTCCGTTTTTATTCACGGCGATTTCAACGCCGATAACATCATTTTCAATATCCAGGAAGACAAGATCTACTATATCGATCCCCATCGATCCGTACAAATGGATTACGTCCAGGACGTGTCGGTATTCATGGTCTCCAATTTCCGTATTCCCGTCTTTGACGCCAACATCAGGGAACGCCAGGCTTGTGTCATCGATAATTTTTACCGCTTTGCCAAGTCGTTCGCTGAGCAGAATCAGGATGTGAACTTTGACGCCAGGCTGACTTTGGGTATTGTCCGCTCCCTCGTTACCTCAACACGGTTCATCGTCAAGGAGGAATTTGCCAAGATGCTGTATTTCCGAGGGTTGTACCTCCTGGATAAACTTCTCGATCACGAGGGGGCTTCCTGGGACACCTTCAGGATTCCCGATGACGTATTCATGAGTTAGCGGGTGTCGGCCCCACAAAAGTGGCGCGTTCAAATCAATTTACGAGGTGACGCTGTATGATCAAAATCGGTGTGGTGGGCGTGGCAGGGGGATGGTCCTCCGAGGAGATTGCCAATACTCTTGAGGAACAGACGGGATACCGCCTGCTGGTAGAGATGGATCGTGTGAAATACTCTTCAGAGCGGGAGAGCATGTTTTTCGGAGATGTGGATCTCATGAGCCTCGACGGGCTTATTGTCAAAAAGATCGGCGCCCGTTACAGCCCGGATCACCTCCAGCGCCTGGACATGCTGAAGTATTTATACAAGCGCGGTCTGCCGGTTTTTTCCAAACCATCCGCCATTGCCCACTGCCTGGACCGCCTGAGTTGCACCCTAACCCTGCGGAACGGCGGGATCCCCATGCCGCCGACGGTGCTGACCGAGGATGTCGAAGAGGCGGCAGATACGGTCAAAGAGTTCGGCCGGGCTGTCTTCAAGCCCCTTTTTACCTCCAAGGCGCGGGGTATGCAGGTAATCTCCGGAGACGATGCAAACCTGTCCGCCCGGATCAGGGAGTTCAAAAACATGGGTAACTCGGTCATGTATATCCAAAAAATGATCCATATCCCCGGTCGCGACCTGGGAGTGGCTTTTCTTGGCGGCAAATATATCGCCACCTACGCCCGGGTAAGCAACGGCCAGTCCTGGAACACGACGACCGCCAACGGAGGAAGGTACGAGGCCTGTGAGCCGGAAAACGCGGTCATTGAATTGGCCCGCCACGCCCAGGAGCTGTTCCGCCTCGATTTCACCTGTGTGGATGTCGTTGAGACGGTGGACGGACCCATGGTCTTTGAAGTGTCGGCCCTGGGAGGATTCCGTGGTCTCTGGGAAGCCCGGCGCATCAATGTTGCCGGCATGATTGTTCATTCCGTATTAGAGAGTATTGGTCATGGAAAGCTTGATTGATGTAAAATGGCTGAAGGAATCCCTGCTGGGCCGTTATTCGTTGAAAGCGAGTCTGTTTCTCGGTTTGGGGGATATCATCATCCAGGTCAAATCCAATTCCGAGATCCTCATTGCGGACCTGCGCCGTTATTTTCGTGAATTCATCTCCTGGGAGTCCCACGAAAACATCCTGATCTATGCCATCGAGACGGATCGGGAATCCTTTTTTCTGCCTTTTCAGGAAAAGGAACCCGATCCCGGCAAAACGAAGATCAAGGAAGAATACTGCGATCTTCCCGATGGACGTATTGTTCGCAAGCGTCTGACGGGAATTGTCCTGATCTTCAACGGCCAATGCAACCTGGCTGTTGGCCCCTGCACGGCCAATAGTAATCAGATCGTCAATTTTATCAATAACCGTTTCATTGAGTGGATGCTGCGCCGGGGCAGCCTGCTGGCCCACGCCGCCGGGGTATGTCTGGGCGAGCGGGGACTGTCCATTGCCGGTTTCTCCGGGACGGGGAAAACTACCCTTGCCCTGCATCTTCTTACCCACGGCGCAACCTTTGTCAGTAACGACCGTCTCCTTGTCGACTGCCATGATAAATTGATGCGGATGTACGGCGTTTCCAAGCATCCACGCGTCAATCCCGGCACACTGCTCGCCATTCCGGGACTGGAAACAATCATGTCGGAAGAGGAACGGGAGGACTTTGGCCTTTTGGAAGGAGAAGATCTCTGGGCCTTGGAACACAAATATGATGTCATCATTGACGAGGTTTTTGGAAAGAAGAGATTCAATTTGAGCGCCCCCCTGAACGGTTTACTGCTCTTGAATTGGAAACGGAACGACGCGCCCCTGACTATCCGCCCTATCGATATCGCCCAAAGGCCTGATCTCCTTGCCGCCTTTATCAAATCGCCGGGCCTGTTCTTTCTCCCCGAAAGTGCTGTGGCGCCTCCCGATCTTTCCCCTGATCGCTATGTGAACATCCTGAAGCGCTGTGAAGTATTCGAAGCTTCGGGAGGAGTTAATTTCGACGGGGCGGTGGATTTCTGTCTCGATTTTCTCAACCGGGAAGGAAGCGGCCATGTCGGAACCTGAGCGCACAGGCGTCCATAGCGAAAGGCAACGGATCATGATCCCTCATACATCAATCGTTCCCGACGTCGGGAAACTGGCTCGTTATGAGAAGACTCCTGAACTTGGACCCCGCCTCCTCTTTTTCAGCGGCGGCTCCGCCCTGAAACGGGTCAGTAAGAACCTGATCGATTACACCCACAATTCCATCCATATCATTACGCCCTTCGACGACGGCGGGTCTTCGGCAATGATCCGCAATGCCTTTGCCATGCTCTCCATCGGGGATTTGCGAAACCGCCTTATGGCCCTTGCCGATCAGACCGTTAAGGGCAACCCGGAGATCTACCGCCTCTTTTCATATCGCCTGCCTCAGGAAGGGCAGCCCGAGGCGCTGAAATATAAGCTGGGGCATATCGCCGCCGGTTGGGATTCCCTGATCGATAAGGTTTCCGTTCCCATGAAGGATATCATCTGTAATCATCTCCAGAGCTTTCTGGAGCTCATGCCCGAGGAATTCGATCTCCGTGGGGCCAATATCGGGAATCTGATTCTGACGACGGGTTATCTGAACAACCGCCGCAACATCGGGGCTGTTCTTTTTCTTTTTTCCCGCCTTGTCGAATCGCGGGGGATAGTCAAACCGGTCCTGGCCCAGGATCTCCACCTGGCGGCGGAACTGAATAATAGCCTGATTATCGCCGGGCAGCACCGGATTACCAAGGGGGATCAGATTCATCAGGCCGGAGTCCCCATCCGGAAACTGTTTATAACCTCTTTCCGGGAAGCGCCCACAGAGGTTCATCCCGCCGCCGACCCCGATGTGACGGCCCTGATCGGTACGGCGGAAGTGATCTGTTACCCCATGGGGAGCTTTTATACCAGTGTGATGGCCAATCTGCTGCCCGTCGGCGTGGGGGAAGCCGTTGCGGGGAATGTCTGCCCCAAGGTATTTGTCCCTAACACCTTTTTCGACGGCGAGCAGTTCGGCATGAGCCTGGGGGATGCCGTAGAGACCATCATCGGTTATCTCGCGGCGGATGCGCCCGGCAGGGGGCCGACGGATTTCCTCAATCTCCTTATCATTGACAGCCAGATCAGGTATCCCCTCGATCTGGAGATGGACCGTATCCGCGCCTTGGGCATTGACATCCTGGATGTCAGGCTTACAACCCCGGATAGTTATCCCTATATCGATCCCCGTTGCCTGTGCGACGTATTGTTGTCCCTAACATAACCCAAAACCATTTAAAAAGAGGAGGTAAAAGCGTATGGCCAGTCAGAATTTAAAGATTAAATCCACCGCAGGTCTTCTGGAGATTGTCCGACATCTGGATAATCTCATCGCTTCTTTCAAGGAAGGGACGATCTGCATCAGGAAGGACGACGAGTCCATCATCCTGAAACCCCAGGAGCCCGTATCCCTCGAACTGGATGCGGAGGTAAAGTTTGACAAGGAAACCCTGCGGGAGAAGCTCACTATCGAGTTGAAATGGAAGAAAAAGGAGACTGCGGCAGAAGAAAACGTCTTTTCCATATCCCACGAAATCCCCCAGTAGGAGTGCTGAAACGGGTGGGGTCATCCAGAAAGGATCTGTGAGAATGATCAGAAGATACGCGCTTGACGAGTGCAGGCTTGCGGTTTGCGAAGACGCGGAAGGTGAGATTATTCTCTGCCTGGATCCGGATGAAGCGGAAAAAAGGATGCTCATCGAAAGGTACGCCCTCGATGAGCATACCTTGCTTTCCGCCCTGGACCCCAACGAACTTTCCCGGATCGAAACGGAGCCGTCGCATACGGCCCTGATTTTCAAGATCCCGAAAAATTACGATCCTAAGGGAGAATTTGAGTTTCATGTGACCTCCCTCGGTCTCTTCCTGTTCGAAAAAAAACTTATCATTGTTGCCTCCGAAGATATGATCCCCTTCACGGGCAAAGCCTTCGCACGGGTGGAGAGAATGCCGGAGATCATGCTGAAGATCCTCAATGCCTCCATCAGCCATTTCCGGGCCCATCTTCAGGTGATTGACCGGGTGTCGGAAGAACTCGCCGACAGGATCAATACAGCCATGGAAAACAAATATCTTCTGCGTCTCTTTGCCCTGGAAAAGAGTCTTGTCTATTACCTGAACGCCATGACGTCAAACAGCGGCGTGCTGGAGAGGATGAAGCAGTATGCCCAACGTCTGGGATTCCATCAGGATGACCGGGAGCTTCTCGATGACATCATCATCGAAAATCAACAGTGTTTCAAGCAGGCCAAGATGCATTCCAATATCCTGTCCAGCATGATGGACGCCCGGGTGTCCATCGTGAACAACAACCTGAGTATTCTCATGAAACGTCTGAATATCCTTACCATCTCAATCATGGTGCCGACTTTGGTCGTGAGTATCTTTTCCATGAATGTGGCCATTCCCCTCCAAAAAAACGAATTCGCCTTTTGGATCATCCTCTCCCTGTCCTTCCTCTCCATGGCCGGAGTGCTGCTGTTCTGGAAATTCAAGAAATAGGCGCCCATCTTTCTTTCGAACACTCCCGATTCAGAACAAGGCAAAACCCTATCATTTTAAGAGTTTATCGGATTAATTATTCTGAAGGCAGATGCATTCAAGGTGCTGATCAGGATGGCGAGGTCAAAGGGTGTGATGGTCAAGCATCGGGGAAGATTGTTGACCTTTGGCACCGGGTTTCTCATTATGGGGTGGAATACCTGTATGCGATCGTGAAATAGGCGTTTAAACTATGACGGTAAGGAATGGACGGAGAAGATGGCATCCGTCTTTATCCATTCCTTGATTTCGTCGCGGATAAGGCGAAACGCGTCCAGACGTTCTTCCGGCGTTCCCGGAGCTGAGGAAGGGTCCGGGAAACTCCGGTGCTGTCTTTTTGTTCCGCCGGGGAATATGGGACAGGTCTCATTGGCGTTGTCGCAGACCGTGACTACAAGGTCAAAGCTTTTCCCCAACAAGGAATCCACATGCTTGGATTGGTTTGCCGAAATATCGATGCCAATTTCCGCCATGACCGTGACAGCATAAGGATGGACGCCCCGTGGTTCCGTGCCGGCGCTGAAGGCCTCCCATTGCTCCCCGTGCAGGGAGCGGAGGAGTCCTTCGGCCATTTGGGAGCGGCTGGAGTTATGGGTGCATAGAAAAAGGGCTTTTCCCCTGGCCATTGATTTCTAAGAATCTGCGGGGGGACGGGCCACCGGAAAATAAAGGGATACCGTGGTTCCCTGTCCAGGGGTGCTGTCGATCTCCATGCGTCCGCCGTGGGCCGCCATGAGGTGTTTGACAATGGAAAGACCCAGCCCCGTTCCCCCGGAGTCCCGGGAGCGGGTCTTTTCCACCCGGTAGAAACGTTCGCCCAACCGGGGGAGATCATTTTTCGGGATGCCGATGCCTGTGTCGGCGATGCGAACGGCAACAGTCTCGCCGTCTTGTTTGGCGGCAGTTATCTTGATTGCCCCTGCGGGGGGGGTAAATTTTATGGCGTTATCGAGGATGTTCAGGAGGATCTGGAAGACCCGATCCCGGTCGGCACAGACCAGCGGGATGTCTTCGGGGAGATTCTCTTCTACGGTAATCTTCTTGCCCGCTGCCTGAGGCGCCATCGTTTTCAATACCTCGCCGATGATTTCTGCGATGGTAACCGCCCGGAACTGCATTTTTGTTTCCCCCATTTCGATGTTGGATAGGGTGAGGAGATCGTCAACAAGGCGATTGAGGCGTTGGGCGTTATTATGGGCGGTCTGGAGGAATCTGCCCATCTGTTCCCGATCATGAACGGCCCCCTGCAGCAAGGTTTCAATGTAACCAATGATGGCGGTAAGGGGGGTGCGGATTTCATGTGTGACGTTGGCCACGAAATCCATGCGCATCCGTTCGAGCTGTTTCAGGCGGGTGACGTCATGAAAGACCATCATGATTTTCCCTTCGTCGCCAGGATAACCTTTGATCGCGGAGATATTGACATCGAGGATCAGCGGCCTTTCGTCACCCAAGGCAACCTCCTGCCATACCGTTTCCCTCGTTTCCCGAAAACGGAGGAAGGACGCTTGCAAGTCGGCGCTCCGGAAGACCTCCAGGGGTGTTTTCCCCAATATGTCGGCTCGCCTTTTGCCGACCATTTTTCTCAGGCCCCGGTTGAATTGGTCGATGCGGTTGTCCCCGTCCAAGGTAAGGACCCCTTCCACCATGCCGTCGAAAGCTGCCTCCAACTTGCTTTTTTCTTCCGTTGCCAGGCGGATCTTTTCATGCTGCGCTTCAATAATAAAATTGATGTCCTGGGTCAGTCTGCCCAGTTCATCATCAGATGCCGCCAGCATGGGGGGCGGTTTTTCCCCGGCCCGCATCTTTTGGGTGAGCTCCATCAATCTCCGGATGGGAGAGGCGATATTTCTGGCAAACAGAAAGGCCAGGAGCAGGGAAGGGATAGTGATGATGAAGAGGGTCAGATAGATGGACCAATACAGATGTTCAATCGATAAGGATACTTCCTCGAGGGAGCGCGAGAGGCGGATGTAGCCTTGAATATGATCTCGTTCACGGACAGCGATGGCCACATAAAGCATGTTTTGCTGGAGGGTACGGCTGTAGCGGATGGCCGTGCCTTGCCCCTTAAGCCGTGCTTCCTGGACCTCGGAGCGGTTGAGATGGTTATCCATCTTTTGGTCCTTCCACGAGGAGTCCGCCAAGACTTTCCCGGAGGCGTCAATGATGGTGATTCGCGCCTCGGATCCGGCGGCCAGTTCCGTGACCTTCCTCAGCATCTCATCCACGGTCATGAGGGCCATAATCCGGCCGTGACCGATCATTCTTTCCATAACCCCTCTGGTTATAGTCTCACGGATCTTCGGCGTCAGGAAAAACTCCATGACGGCCATGACCAGCAGCACCAGTATGAGGTAAGTGGCAAAAATCTTGAAAAATAAACGACTTTTCATGTCTTGTGTTTCCGGTAAGCGACGGATGTTTCCTCTTTGCGTTACGTCTCCTGGCCTTCGAATGGCCATTGATGGCGTACATTCATTCCTGTGATCATGAACACTACCATGTCAGCGATGCTTTTGGCATGATCGGAAATGCGTTCCAACGTTTTGGAGATCTGCATGATCAGCAGGGATCTATGGATCGTCCGGTGGTCCTCCATCATGAAGGTCAGAAGCTCCCGGAAGATCTGTTCATTGAGGCTGTCCACGATTTCGTCCTCCCGGCGGACCTTGTTGGCCAGCTCCACATCTTCGTTTACCAGGGCGTCGAGACTCTGCCGGATCATACTCCGGGCAATTTCCGCCATCCGGGGCAGATCGATATAAGGTTTCAACTGGGGTTCTTCATTGAGGAGGGCGATCTTTTCACAGATCTTCACGGCCATGTCGCCGATCCGCTCCAGATGGCCGTTGATCTTGATGGCGGTCGTGATAAATCTGAGATCCCGTGCCGCCGGTTGCCGGAGGGCTAGCAGACGGACGCATTTTTCCTCAATCTCGTCGTCAAGTTTATCAATATTAACATCATTGGCAATTACCTTCCTGGCCAGCTCCGTATCCCGCTCCATAAGAGCCTGGATGCTGTCTTCGATGGCTTCTTGTACCAAAGCGCCGAGATAAAGGAGATTTTCCTTCACCTCCAGAAGCTCCGCCTCATATTGCTTGCTCGTGTGTCGCTTTGCGTCCATCTTCCCTCCTCTTGGTTATCCGAAACGACCGGTGATATAATCTTCCGTCTGCTTGACGTCGGGGTTGGTAAAGATCTTTTCCGTGGCATTGTATTCGATCAGTTTTCCGATGTAAAAAAAGCCGGTTTTGTCGGAAATCCGGGCCGCCTGCTGCATATTATGGGTGACGATGATGATAGTATAGGATTTTTTCAATTCGTCAATTAATTCTTCAATCTTTGCCGTGGAAATCGGGTCGAGGGCCGAAGTGGGCTCGTCCATGAGGAGGACGTCGGGTTTCATGGCCAGAGCCCGGGCGATACAGAGGCGCTGCTGCTGCCCTCCGGAGAGGGTCATCGCCGACCTGCCCAGGATATCCTTGACCTCGTCCCACAGGACGGCCTGCTTCAGGCTCTGTTCCGCCAAGGCCTCCAGGTCCGATTTATTTGCCGTGCCGGTAAGCCGGGGGCCGTAGGTGATATTATTGAAGATGGACTTGGGAAAGGGGTTGGGCTTCTGAAATACCATGCCGATCCGGCGGCGGACCTCCACGGGATCCACCTCGGGGTCATAAATGTTCATCCCTTCAAAGAGGACCTCTCCCTCCACCCGCGCCCCGGCGATCAGGTCGTTCATCCGGTTGAGGAGGCGCAGCAAGGTTGACTTGCCGCAGCCCGAAGGGCCGATCAGGGCCGTCACCCTGTTTTTTTCAAAGTTCATGGTGATGTCCGTCAGGGCCTTGAAAGGACCGTAATAAAAATCTATATTTTTTGTTTTTATGATTTCGCTGTCAAAATGGTTGTTTTCCATGGTTACCACCTTTTTTTCCTGCGCATGTAACTGCGGATGACAATGGCAATCAAATCTATTCCCAGGACTAGGGCGACGAGGACCAGGACCGTGCCGTATTGGATGGGGCGGGTCTGTTCAATATGGGTTCCGGCAGTGGCCAGGACATAAACGTGGTAGGGGAGGGCCATGACCTCGTCAAAAACGGACTGGGGGAGTCTGGGCGTGAAAAAGGCCGCCGCCGTAAACATGATGGGGGCCGTTTCCCCGGCGGCCCGGCCGATGCCAAGGATGGAGCCGGTTAGTATCCCCGGGAGGGCGCTGGGCAGGACAATCTTCCAGATGGTTAGCCATTTGGAAACCCCCAGGGCCAGGGATGCCTCCCGGAAAGTTTGGGGGACCCCTTTCAGCGCCTCTTCCGCAGCGCCGATGATGGTGGGCAGGATGAGAATGCCGAGGGTAAGGGCGCCGGCAAGGATGGAGGAGCCGAACTTGAGAAAGACAACAAAGAAACCGAGGCCGAAAAGACCGAAAACGACGGATGGCACTCCGGCCAGGCAGTTGACGCCTATTCGGATGGCCCGGACGATCTTTCCCTGCCGGGCGTATTCCGTTAAGTATATGGCCGCCACGACGCCCAGGGGCAGGGCCACACTGATGGCCCCCAGGGTGAGGTAAAGGGTGCCGAGGATGGCCGGCATGATACCGCCTTTAGTCATCGAATCGGTAGGGGCCAGGGTGAGAAAATCCCAGCTTATGACCCGGAAGCCGTTGATGACTATGTAGAAGATGAGACTGCCCAGGGCAATGGTAAGGATCAGGGCCGAGAGGCGAACGACGCCAAAGAAGAGCTGCTGCTTGATATATCGCCATTTCATGGTTCCGCTCATGGTCTGTTTCGTCATAGGGTTGCCGACCCCACTTCCTTGAATTTCTGGGAAATATAATCGGCGACCAAGTTGAAGGCCAGGGTCATGAGAAACAGGACGATACCGGTGGCAAAGAGGGCGTGATAGTGGCCGCTGCGGAAGGGGGCCTCTCCCATCTCCGCGGCGATACTGGCCGGCATGGGCCGGACGGAGTCAAAAATGCTTTCGGGGATGGCGGCGGCCCCGCCGGCGACCATCAGTACGACCATTGTCTCGCCGATCGCCCGGGCCATGCCGAGAATGACGGCGGTGGAGATTCCGGAAAGGGCGGCGGGGACGATAATGCGAGCGATGGTTTCGAACTTCGTCGCCCCCAGGGCGTAAGAGGCTTCCTTGAATTCACTGGGGACGGCGTAAAGGGCGTCTTCGGAGATGCTCGAGATGGTGGGGACCGCCATTACGGCCAGGATCACCGAGGCGTTCACGATATTCAAACCCGTGGGCAGGTCGAAGGTTTCCTGGAGCCAGGGGGCGATAATGACCATGCCGAAAAAGCCCAGGACAACGGAGGGAAGACCGGCCAGCAGCTCGATGATCGATTTGAGGACTTCCTTGATCGCCGGGGGCGCGATTTCCGAAATATAGATCGCCGCCAACACGCCCAGGGGAATGGCGATGAGAGAAGAGAAAGCGGTGACGATCAGGGAGCCGACAATGAGCGGCCAAATTCCGTAAGACGGGGGGGTGTAAGTCGGATACCATTCCATGCCGAAGAGGAAATCGCGCAGGGAGACTTCCCGGGAAACGGGGATCCCTTCCCGGAAAAGAAAAACGACAATAAGACCCAGAATAAAAATGGAGATAAGAGAAAAAACAAAAAATACATTCTTAATGATGATTTCTTTTTGATGTCTCGTCATAATGATGCTTTACCCTATGTTCCCTCCCCTTCAAGGGGAGGGTTGGGGTGGGGATGGGTCGGTTTTTTTTCGACTATTTAATGGGAACGAAGCCTTCCTTTTTCACGATTTCCTGCCCCTTCTTGCTGAGGAGGAATTTGATGAATCCCTCCGTATCTCCCTTGGGCGCTCCGTTAGTGTACATATAAAGGGGTCTGGCAACGGGATATTCCTTGGAGAGGGCCGTTTTGGCCAAGGCCTGGACGCCGCCCACGGTTACGGCCTTGACGGATTTGTTGATGTAGCCGATGCCGATGTAGCCGATGGCGTATCTGTTCTTGGATATGGCTTGGACGATGGCGCCGTTGGAGGCCTGAAGTTGGGCCTTGGGCGTTACCTTCGCGCCGTTCAGGACGAGATGTCCCCAGGATTCATAGGTTCCGGAGCTGCTGTCCCGGGAAATCACCACGATGGCCAGATTCTCTCCTCCCACTTCCTTCCAGTTGGTGATCTTGCCCTGATAGATCTGGCTGAGCTGGTCGGTACTCAGATTTTTTACCTTGTTCTTGGGATTGACGATCGGGACGATGGCGTCGATGGCCACAACATGAGCCATGGGGTTGACTCCCTTGCTTTTTGCCAGATCCGTTTCCTGCTTCTTCATTTCCCGTGACGAATTGGCGATGTCCGTGGATTTGTCGATGAGGGCCTTGATGCCGTCGCCGGAACCGCCGCCGGACAAGGAAATATTCACGTCCTTGTGGGATTTCATATAGGCCTCCGAAGCCGCCTGCGCAATCGGCAGCACGGTTGTGGAGCCTTTGATCACCACATTGCCTCCTGCCAAGGCCGCCGGGGCGGCTACAAGCAGGCACAACAGCCCACATACTAAAACCCTGAAAAATCTTTCCATTTTTTTCTCCTTATTTATCCCAAAATGGGTATTTGCAGCTAATATAGGCAACAAATGTTGCAGAATGATGACAGAATGATGAAAGATATGTGAAAGACGATCCCTTGGAAGACCGCAACATAAAATTGTCATTTAACGACATATGAAGTATAAGGAACATCGATTTGTTAAATAGGGGTTATTTCTATGCAAGCCATACCTATGAGAATCTTCCTGGTCTTGTTTGTCTTCGTTTTAATCTACCCATTTTCATTGAATGCAGCGACAGAGGGACAACAAGAGCAAAAGGGCACGACCCTCGCCATGGCGAAACCTCCCTTTAAACCTACGGCTGTAGAAACCGCCCGGGATGTTCGCTTCATCGCCTATGACGACGGCACCGTCCTGGACACGCGCACCGGGCTGATGTGGGCGGCGAAGGACAATGAAAGCAACATAACATGGGCGGAGGCGAGGAGTTATTGCAGGAATTATCGCGGCGGCGGTTACACGGACTGGCGGATGCCGACGCAAGATGAGCTGGCGGGCTTGTTTGATGAGGG
>Ga0209749_1001644_pt1 | contig 18483 bp, 10 predicted proteins | sample EPASupsiteSAE347_FD_187267 | JGI IMG/M metagenome (GOLD analysis project Ga0209749, IMG submission 187267) | Bioremediated contaminated groundwater from EPA Superfund site, New Mexico - Sample SAE3-47 (SPAdes) (version 2) | ecosystem: Environmental > Aquatic > Deep subsurface > Groundwater >... | reverse complement strand
TTTTTGCGCACTCCGCCCAGGCCGAAAATGACGCCGTTTTTCATGCCGGCGTCGCGGATGGCCATGGTTTCCTTCTCGAGCGGTTCCTTGCCTTTTGGATCCTTGACGAATTCCACGCCGATGTGCAATCCGGCCTGGCGCACATCGCCTATTTCCGGATATTTTTTCATCAGGGTCTGGAGATGGTCGCCAAGATATTGTCCCATCTTGCGGCAGTTTTCAAGTATGCCAACTTCCAGCATGGCAAGCTGTTTTGCGGCCGTCACCATGGAAAGGGTGGGGTTGGCGAAAGTATGCAGTTCCTCGGTGTCCGGATCAAACCCCTTGAGTTTGTCGGATATGATGATGGCGGCCAGGGGCAAGCCGGCGCCCAAGCCCTTGCCAAGCACGATTATGTCTGGAGTAACTCCGTAATAGTCGGCGGCAAACATTTCCCCGATGCGGCCAAAGGTTTGAATTTCGTCGAACACCAGCAAAGTTTCGAATTCGTCGCAGAGTTTGCGCAAGCCCTGCAGGTAACGCTTGGGCAGAATGATCTGCCCGGCGCTGGCCTGAATGCATTCCACTATCACGCCGGCAGGTTTTCCGGCTATGCCGCGTTCAAAAGTCTCGCGCGCCATGATCAGGCACATGTCAATATAGGTCTCCGCGTCAACATTGAAGGGATTGCGATAAGTATAGGCGTTGGGAATGCGGATAAAGGGACGCGTCAACGGAAGGAAACGGCTTCCTCCAATATATTTGCCGCAACTGTGCGTGGATATCCATGAGGCGCCCATGGATCCGAGGGTTGTGCCGTGATAACTGTCATACAAACAGACAAAATCACGGGAGGGCGAAACGTTTTTGGCGCATATTTTCATGGCCGCTTCTATGGCGGGCCCGCCGCCGACCGTGAATGAAACCCGATTCAGTCCTTCCGGCGCCAGTTGGGCGAGTTTTTTTGCCAGGTAAAAACGGGGCTTGTTGTCGAAGCCCTGGTGGATATGGGTCATGGCTTCAATGTGTTCGCGGATGACCTGGTTGATTTCATCGTTGGCATAGCCGAGATACAGGGCCCAGCTTTGGGATGTGCAGTCTATGTAGTCACGTCCGTCCGTGTCCCAGACGCGCACGCCCTTGCCGCGCGTCAGTACCGGCCCGCCGCGCGTGCCGCCGCCGAGCATGACGTGTTTGGCGCATTCTTCCATCTGTTTTTTGTCCAACGCATATATTTCCTGCAGTATTTTATCCATATTTTATTTCCTCTATTTTGCCACTATCAATTTATATGGTCCTTTTGCAAGTTGCCTGCGCTGGCTGGCGGAAATACCGGCATCGGTTATGACCACGTCAATATTTTTGTTTTCCAGGGCAAGAATGAGTCCGCTGGAACCTATTTTGGCGTGATCAACCATTACGATTTTTTTCGCGGCATGTTGGCTCATGGCCTGGAGCATTGATGCGCTTTCCTGGTCCGCGGCGTATCCGCCTCGCTCAGGGATCAATTGGTCGGCACTTATAAAGGCAATGTCCGCTGCAAACTGTGCCATGGCCGCCTGGGCCTGCTGGCCGTAAAAATCCAAATTGGCGGGCCTGAACTTGCCGCCGATGCAAAAAAGGCTAATGCCATCCTGTCCGCCCAATTCCTCTATGATGGCCAGCGAAGGGGTTATGATCGTGAGGGGTGTGATGTCTCTGATAAGCCGTGAAATCGTCCAGATGGTGGTTCCGCTGTCCAGTATCAGCTTCATGCCCGGTTTGATCAATTTCATGGCGGCGCGCGCCATGGCAAGCTTGGCTTCGTTCATGACGGTCCGCTTTTCTCCGAAAGTCCTGACGACAATACTGGGCTCATCCTTGGCCCGCGCGCCGCCAAACGTGCGCAGGAGTTTGCCTTCCTTTGCCAGGATCGTCAGGTCGCGCCGCGCCGTGGCCAGGGAAATCCCGAAGTTTCCTGTAATCTGCTCGATGTCGAGGGAAGTTTCCTCTTTCAAGAGTTTCAGAATCTGTTCGTGCCGGTTGTAATCCCTTACTCTCATAAAAATGCTCAAATTTTTTATTGACTGTTTCAATCATTAATAATATCTTAATGCTTGAAAAGCAAGAATTATTTTTTGTTTTTTTAGGGTGGCAGGGATGCAAATTGATTTTAATGACAAATCATATCTGGTCGTGGGGGGCGCGCGCGGGATCGGCGCGGAGGTCTGCCGCCGGATTGCGCGTTCCGGCGGTAATGTGGCCTGGACTCATCTGGGCAATGATGCAGACCTCAAGGGGACCGCCGAATTGCAGGCCGAGTTTAAAGAACTTGGCGTTGCCTGCGCGGCCAAAGCGGTTGACTGTACGGACAACCCGGGAACCGTGCAATTCTGCCGGGAGCTTGTTGCAAACTGGAAAATCATCTCCGGCCTGGTCTTTTGCGCGGGTTTTACAAGCCCAAAGCCTTTCCTTGAAATTTCCCCTGATGAATGGCGGAAATTGGTGGAAATAAATCTCAGCGGCGCTTTTTACGCGGCACGGGCGGTCATGCCGTATTTCAAGGCAGAGAAAAACGGCGCCATCGTGCTGATCGGGTCCGCGGCCGTGGCCACGGGCGGCGGCGGCCGGGCGGACTATGTTTCTGCCAAGGCCGGACTGGAGGGCCTGAGCCGCGCCATTACAAAAGAGTTTGCTCCGTTTGGCATCCGGTGTAATATTATCCATCCATCACTGATTGACACTGATCTGCTGCGGCAGCGGCATTCTGATCCGGAGAAGCGCAAACAGCTGGCTGCAGAAGTGCCTTTGCGTCGTCTTGGACGGCCGGAGGACATTGCGTATGCGGCTGTCTTTCTGCTTTCTGATTATGCAAGTTACATCACCGGCCAGTCGCTTTATGTGGACGGCGGCCGGACTTTCTGCAAGTGAAGGATAATATATGTTTCATGTCGCGATCGATCTTGGTGCCAGCAACGGACGGGTGTTTCTCGGAAAATTTTCCAGCGCCGCACCGGAAATCTCCGAGGCGTATCGCTTTGCCAATGCTCCCGTGTTTGAGCGCGGCCACTGGCGCTGGAACTGGGCGTATCTGCGCTCTGAAATTCGCTTGGGACTGCGCAAGGCGGCGGAACTTGCCGGCCATGAGCGCATTGTTTCCCTCGGGTGCTGCAGTTGGGCGCAGGATTTTGTCATGCTGGGTGCCAATGGCGCGCCATTGGAAAATCCCATTTGTTATCGCGATGAGTTTACCCGCAGACTGCCACAGGCATTTGCCGGTGTCGTTGCGCCCGCTGACCTTGTAAAACGCGTCGGTTGTTGCATCTCGCCGATCACCGCCCTGTGCAAATTGAAGGCCTTTCGGGAAAAATATCCGGAACTGCTGCAAAAAACGAAAACCATTCTTCACATGGCGGACATGGTTCATTTTGATTTGTGCGGTAAGGCGTTGACGGACTGGAGCTTTGCCACGGCCGGTCAAATGTTCAATATTGCGAAGCAGGAATGGGACTTTGATTTGCTTGAACGTTTGGATATTCCGGCCGGTATTCTGCCCCCGGTGGTTGCAAAACCTTCCGTGATAGGAAAAATATCGCCTGCGATAAGTCCGCACCCTGCGCTGAACAACGTGAAAATCGTTTCAACGGTCCATCACGATACTTCCTGCGCTACGGCGGTTTTACGTCCGCTCGCGGCCGGAACTTTTTTTATCAGCCTTGGCTCCTATGCCATGCCCGGCTTGGTTTTAAATTCGGCGCAATGGCCGATTGGCGCCAATCCGGAGGAGCATTCCCTGATCGGCATTGCGGACCGGCGCTGGGCGCTTTTTGCCGGATGCGCCGGCTTGTGGATCATTCAGGAATGTTGCCGATTATGGCAAAAAGAAGGAAGGCATACTGATTATGAACACCTTGCGCAGCTTGCAGGAAAGTCAGCTTATCAGGGCATCATTGATTTAAACGCACCGCATTTTTCCAAGCCGGCAAATATGGTTGCTGAAATAAAGAAAACCTGCCGCGAAGCCGGATTTGCCGAGCCCAAAGAAATTGGGGATATTTCAAAATTTGTTTTTGACAGCTTGGCGGCCGGTTTTGAGGGTAGTATTCGTAGCCTTGAAAAAGCAGGACAAACGCCTTGCAAGAAACTTTTTTTGATTGGCGGCGGAAGCCGGAATAAATACCTTGTCCGGCAAATAAAAGAGCGGATGGGATGTGACATCGAGGTTGGACCTGCTGAAGCCACGGCGATTGGCAATTTGATGTTGCAACGTGAGGTGGTTGATGTTTGAAACGATCTTACATCATTATCGCAGTCAATACCTGGCCTTGCGATCTGCCTTGCCCTGGCTGGATGCCAGTTATTACCCCGATGAAAAGCCAGACTTTGACAGCTTTGCATTGCCGGGCGGACATGCCATTGTTAAAGGAGCTGTTTTAAAACCTGATTCAATGGAAACAATTCGGCCGGTGCAGACCGAATCCGAAATATGCCTCTGGCGCTGGCTGCCTTCGGAGAGCGGTCCTTTGTCCGGACTTGAGTCCCTTATCGGCAGACTTTGCGAATGCAAATTGCCGCTTATTATCCGCCAGACCGATCTGGCTTTTCATGAGCTGGAACAATTTGCGCTGTCCCATCCGCGGCTGGCGGTAATTCTTGAGTCCGGTCCGCGCAAACTGCTTTACCATATTCACCACATTGAGGCAAAAATGCTCAAGTGCGCAAACCTGTATCTCTCGACTTATAATTTCTGCAACTGGCTCGGGCTTGAACGTTTCAAAGCAAAAGGACTTCTACCGCGGCTGCTTTTCGGTTCGCATGCGCCGCGTTTCAGTCCGGATGCCGCCATGGGGCCGATTATCATGGGCGATTTTTCGTGGGAGGAAAAATGCGCTCTGGCCGGGAACAATTTGCGCCGATTGCTTTCAATTCCCATCAGAATCCATCCCCCTCAGGAATATGAATTAGACGGCGCGGCCGGAGACCGCTGCCCTACCTTTAGCGACTGCCTGAATCCGTTGGTAGGGCGAGGGCATCCTTGCCCCGCCACATCTAATTTTATCATAGATGCCCATGCCCACAATGTCATGCCTGGCAGCAGGAACCTTTTCGGTTTTCCGACTCCGGACGAGGATTTTACGTCTGCGGACTGGATTGCCAACATGGACCGTTTTGGGATTGAAAGGTCATTTCTAATTCCAAATAATGCCCTGGTTGACAAAAACATCAGCGCAAAGGAATGCGTGGTTCCGCTGCTGGAATATGCTCCGGAGCGTATCAGGTATCTGAGCGTTTTTCATCCTTCCATGAATAAATCGCAATGCGCAAGAGTAGCCGGGGAATTGGCGGAGCCATCATGCGTCGGCCTCAAGATTCATCCGGCGTTTCATAAACTTGAGGCGGATCATCCGGATTACGCAAAAGCCTTTTCCCTGGCCGGTCGGGCAGGGAAGCCGGTGGTAACGCACAGCTGGGAAATTTCCGATTATAATCCCGTGCAGCAGCTTGCCCATCCGGACAGGTTCAGAAAGCATTTGGCAGATCATCCGGATGTGACATTGGTGCTGGGGCATGCCGGAGGACGGCCTTCCGCGCTTGATGCGGTCGTGGAGCTTTGCCGTGAATTTCCGAAAACCGCGGTGGACGTGTCGGGCGATTATTTTGACAACGGCGTGATTGATTGCCTGGCTGACCGGCTTGGCTCGGATAGAATCATGTTCGGAAGCGACGCGGACTGGATTGATCCGCGCTGCAATCTGGGGCCGATGCTGGTATCCCGACTGCCGGACAAGAACGCGCTGAAAATTTTACGCGAAAATGCGCAAAGGATATTTTTGAGGCAGGATGCATGAATTTCATTGAGATAAACAAAATGAGTGAACGGCAGAACAATTACGATTCATTTGATCTTGAGCAGTTGCGCGATCCACCGGCGATTTTCTGGCCCGGATACTTCTGGCTCATTAATGACCGGATGGAGGAAAAGGAGCTTGTGCGGCAATTGCGCGACATGCATTCGCATGGCGCGCGTTCGCTCTGTCTGCATCCTCTGCCGCCGGAAATGGGTTTGGAGCGTTTCAACTCGGCTATGTTTCCGCCGTATTTGAGCGGCGGTTATTTTGAGATGCTCGGAAAAATCGTCTCGGAGTGCGAACGTCTGGGGATGAACTACTGGCTTTATGACGAGGGGGGCTGGCCTTCCGGCGGGGCGGCCGGCCAGGTGTTTGCGCGCGCCCCGAAATCTCATGCCAGGCAATTCGTCGCATGGCATGAATTGCGGCTTGGTTGCGGCGAAACATACACGGTGCCGCATGAGGCGCTTTGCGCGGTAATCCGCGCTCCCGAAGGATGGAAATCTTTTCTTTCCGGCCAAACAATCCGGGGGCTTTCAGAAGGCTCAATGTTTCGCGTTTATTACGTGAAAAACTTCGATGAACGGTGCGCCAATCCTCCTTATGCGAACCTGTTAAGCCCCATGGCGGTGGAGACATTCATCCGGATTACGCACGAACGGCTTGCCGGACATTTCGGGCGCTGGTTCGGCGGAACGATCCGTTTCGCCTTCACGGACGAGCCTTCCATGATTTATTCAAATACTGAGCAGTTGACCTGGACTTCTGATTTCCGGGAGAAATTTCTTGAGTTAAAGGGGTATGATATTCTTCCCCATCTCCCCTCCCTTTTCGAGCCGGCTGACGGAAAGGATGATGAGCCGCGCGTGCGGGTGGACTATTTTGACGCGCGCTCGCGATTGTTCGTGGAACGCTACCTGCTGCCTTTGCGTGACTGGTGCCGGCGGCACAACCTGCTTTCCGGAGGGCATTTCGGCGGGGAAGACGATCCCAAAGGCAATGTCATCTACGGCTACGGGCACATTCTGCGCTCCCTGCGCGCGCTGGATTTGCCTGCCGTTGACGCCATCTGGCGCCAGCTTTTCCCGGGCAAACGCAGCCATCACTTCGTCAAATACGCTTCCTCGATCGGAAGGCAGATGCGTCAGCCTCTTGTCATGACCGAATCGTATGCCGTTTACGGCAGCGGCCTGACTCTTGCCGAGATGAAATGGGCGCTTGATCAGCAGTATGTGCGCGGCGCCACCATGCTTGTCTGTTCCAATTATCCCTATTCCACACGTGACCATTTCATGGTCGGCTGCCGGCCCCATTTCGGAGAATATCACCCGCTCTGGAAATATTTTAATTCCTTTCACCAATATGCCGCCCGGCTGGGATATCTTTTATCCCGCGGACAACCAATTTGCAATACAGCGGTTTATTATGACGTGCGGAGCATCTGGGCCGGCGGAACAGCCATGGAACAGGCCATTGAACGTCATGACCGCCTGGCCGAGGCCCTTCTGCAAAGCCAATGCGACTTTGACTTTATTGATGATGACATTCTGGCCGGAGAAGGCAGCCGGATGGAGAACGGCTGTTTAGTGGTCGGCCCCATGCGATACGACAAACTGCTTGTGCCTGCCACCAACTGGATGGACGAAAAAGCCCTGGCCGGCGCAGCCGAATTTGTCCGGAAAGGAGGAACGCTGGTTATCCTTGACGGTTCTCTAGCCGCGAACGGTGGAACCGTAAAATTGCCTGCCGATTTGCCTGACGGCGCAAATGGCAATTCCGGTCAGGGCCGCGTGATTCGGGCTTCCATTGCTCAGGCCGCGAAACTGGTGAAACCAGTGGTCCGTTTGACGCCGGCCTGCGATGCAATACGCGCCTGCGGACGCCGGGGCGATGGTTTTTCGGTTTATTTCATGACCAATGAAGCCGACCGGTCAATCCATATACAGGCGTTGTTTGGCGAGGAAGCCGCGCCGTGTTTATGCGATCCTGTAACCGGCGAACTGACGCAGTTGCCCGCCGCGCGCACGCCTGAAGGCGTACTCCTTGACCTTGATTTTCCGCCTTGGGGATCCAGGGCGATCATTTTCGGGATCAAGGCGGCTAAAACATGGCAAGGTTTTGACGTTGCGAATTCGCTGGAACTGGCGACCGGCTGGACATTGCGCCCGCTCCGGCAGTATGCGATCGGAGAACACAATTATGAAATTACAGAACCCAACGCCAGTCCCTTCCCCTGCGAATTGGGCGATTGGAGAAAGGCGCTCGGTCCCTGGTTCAGCGGGGACGCGCAATATGCCGTGGAATTTGAATGCGCGGCTGAGCAGGCGCAACAGCCGGCGCGCCTGGACCTTGGATGCGTGCGTTATGCCTGTGAAGTGGAGGTCAACGGCCGGTTGGCCGGTAAGCTGATCTGGCGTCCGTTTGAATTGGATCTAAGCGGTCTTTTGTGCGCCGGGAAAAACAGCTTGAAAATTACCGTGACAAACACGCTGGCCAATGCCCTGTACGATCCGCGAGTTGTGGAATCCTGGGAGAAGAAAAAGAAACTTCCGGGCTGGACCTGCTATGACGCCATAACCCGGAAGCTTGAGTCGGATAATCAGGAAAGCGGCCTTTTTGGGCCGGCGCGCATTTGCTTCGGGAATTTCAGCAAAGAATAAAACAGCAGACGAGGAACCGATATGTATAAATCTTTATATTTACTGTGGCTGGCCGCTGTTTTGCCAACATTGGCATGGGGCGCTGAAATCCGGGAATATCCCTGTTACCGGTTAACGTCGGAGCCGGTTATTGACGGAAAATTAGATGATGCCGTTTGGAGCACTGTTCCGCCATGCCACGGATTTCTTGTTCTTGGAGATGGATGTGTGCCTGTCGAGCGGCAGACTTCTTTCAGGATGGGATGGACAGGGAAGGGGCTGTTTGTTGCGATGGAATGCGCCGATCCTCATCCGGAAAAATTGACAACGTCGAATGCGGGCGATAGGCGGATTTGGGAAGACGACAGCGTGGAGCTTTTCCTGTTTCCCAAGGGGCAGGCAACCTATAGGCAGTTTGTGGTCAATGCCGCCGGAATTCGCTGGAACAGCGGGGGGGAATTATGTGATTGGACCGCCAGAACGGTTACTAACGAACATGGCTGGACGTGCGAAATGCGCATTCCGTTGGAGGTCTTACGGTCCGCTCCGCGTGACGGCGAAAAATGGCGTCTCAACGTGGCCCGCAATATGGTTGTCGGCACTGAACCGCACTCCTGCTGGGTTCGAAGCATTCACCGTTCATTTCATGAGGTGGATGGGTTTGGCGGTTTGATCTTCAGGGAAAAAGCCTTGTCGCAAGACGAGGCCTCAAGGCTGGGAGGACATTTGGGGCTGAAGCGGTATTTTCAGGAGCAGATTAAAATACTGGCCAAGGTTCGCATGGAATATAGAGATGTTATGGAACAAGGAATGCAATTCAAGGAATTCAGGCAGGAAGTTTTGGCAGTTCAACAGGGATGGGACTTGGCAGAGGAAATGGCGGGAAAAGAAGAACCATCATTGCAGGCGGTGTATGAGTGTTGGGAACAGTGCAGGATATTGGAAGAACGAACGCGAAAACTGCCGCTACGGGTGGATATGGAAAAACTGTTCGAGAAATAAATGGATTAAACGGGAGGAACCATCGATGAATTCGCGACTTGTACTGTTTGTGATGGCGGTCGTATTTGCCGCCAGAAGCTATGGTGTATCTGTATCTTATGGACCAAAGTATCTAAATCCGACGGAAGAAGTGGTGACGCCGCATATTGCATGGGCCAAACCCGGCGTTCAACGGCCGTTAAAGGTGTTGTTTGTCGCCAACCGGGGGTCCATGCGAGAGGCGGTGGAAATCAGCCAGCGCATGGATTTGGAATATACCTTCTTTTGTCCGCAACAACAGGAGAGCGAGTATACTCCGATTGAGGGCGCTCCGAAGTCGATCATGGATGAAGGATTACGGAAATTGGCGGGGGATTACGACGTGATTGTGCTGGGGAATATTGACTGGGGTAGAATACCGCTCGTCTTTCAGTATAAAATCCTACAAAAGGTCAAAGCGGGTACCGGCTTGGTCGGACTGGTAACCGGTTCGGACGAGTATTTAAAACGTGCCACGGCGAAGAAGAGGGCAATTGAGGGATCGTTTCTGGTTCCATACAAGGGGTTGCCGGCCTTTGCCGAATATAAGAATTATGACCAGTTTTTAAGCTCCACCCTGGAGACGTCAGAGTTCGGGAAGGGGAGCATTTATCTTTTCAAAGGGTATAAATCGACTTTGAATCAATGTCTGACCCCAGGAATGCCGGACACGCCGGATCCCAGGCTGGTGGAGTATGATTATTATCTGGGGTATGTGATTCATATATTGAACCTTGCGGCCGGCCGCCATGCCGCGGTTCGCATACAAGGCTCGTCCGACGCGCGCGTGGAGCGGGAAGGGACGCCGGTCGTGGAATTCAGCATGGAAACAGATGAGCCCAGGGACGTTGTTTGCCGCTTGGTATTGCGCGACATGGATAACGAAGAAATAAAAGTCGCGGAAAACAAGCTGACGCTGACTGCGGGAAAAACGATAGTTTCCTTGCCCTTAAAAGGGGTTCCCGCCGGAGGATATTTTGCCGATTTATGGGTCATGCAGAATGGAAGAGTGGTGGCATTCGGATCAAAATATGTTTTGGTTCAAAGCAAAGAAAAAATCGAAAAAATTGACATTAAGAAAACATGGCTTTGTAAAGAAGGCGTTCAAGGGACAATTACGGTTAAGCTGGATTCGGGTCCGGTCGCGCTCAGGATATGGCAGGAAGACACCTTGGGACGGATAACGGCAAAAACGGAAATGAAAGCGGATGGCGGCAGTTCCCGTGAGGTTGCCTTTGCCCTGCCTGCCACCCAACCACTGACCATTGTCCAGTATTTGAAGGCGGCTTTATGCCGCGGGCAAGAAATCATCGATTTCAAAAAAGCTATGTTGTCGTTTGAAGATCTGTATCCGAAAGATGATTTGCGGTATATTGCTTGGTGCTCCGCCATAAGCGTAGATTATCTTGCGTATCGGTATTGCGAGGAAATGCGCAAGGCGGGATTTGACACATTATATTCGAATTCATATTCTGATGGAATGATGCGTTGGGCTAATATGTTTTCGAATCCATATTTGGTTGAAATGCTTGGTCGGTACAATCTCAGAATTATAGCATATGCCACAAGAATTTTTGATACCAAGACAGATCATTATACTCCTCTTACGCGATGTAAAGACGACCACGTTCGAACGCCGTGTTTGAATGATCCTGCTTATCGGAAACTGGTGGAGTCCAGTCTTGCCAGGCAGGCAGTTCGCCTGAAACCATATTCAACGTTCGAATTTTCAATGGGGGACGAGTGTCACTTTGCCTCAATTATCTATAAACAATATGAACTATGTTTTTGTTCCAATTGTGTTTCAGGTTTTCACGGGTTCCTCAGGAGGGAATATAAGGACATCGCCGGATTGAACCGGGAATACGAGTCAAGTTACAGGGATTTTGACGAGGTGTGGCCGGTGACGCTGGCCGAAGCCCGCAAGGACGCAAAGCTGCGTCCCCTCTGGGTTGATTATCGGCGGTATATGGAGGATACGTGGGTTGATATCTACAGATTCGGCCGCGATGTCATTCAAAAGAACATACCCGGTGCCAGAGTCGGTTATGATGGAAGCGATTGGGAAATCGGGAATAGCTTCAAGGCCGTGAACTTCCGCAAGCTTATGCGGACATTGCGATTGAACAACGCTTACGAAGGTTATTATCAGCCGTATTGTTTCAAGGACTTCTGTCAACCCGGAACCTTGTTGGGATTAGGTTGGGACGGGGGATATAACATCGGTTTTCGGAGCGTTGAATCTCAACGATATCTCCCTTGGAAACACATCTTCCAAGGGGCCGATTCGTTGTGGGAGTGGAATGGGGAACCGGCCTGTCTGAAGGAAGGCATTACGGCGCCGGATTATTCGTTTTACGATTTTTTCAAGGCGAATCTAACCGAGGTGCGGGAACTTAAAGCTGGCGTTGGCAAGCTAATGATGAATATCGTCCGCGAGCATGACGGCATTGCCATCTTATATCCTGGCAGTAGCGTGCATGCCTCAACCTTGGCAGAGGGATTTCCGTTTATAGAAAAGGAATTGAACGCCTGGGTGGCGATGTTGTTGAAAACTCATCGCCAATTCAAATTTATCTCTTATGCCGACTTGGCCGCGGGAATCCTGAAGAAAGAAAAGTTTACCACGCTGATCCTTCCGTTCAGCCAGGCAATGTCCAAAGAGGAAGTTACCGAGGTCATTGGATTCGTGAAGACTGGCGGCGTCGTGATCGCCGATCTGCGGCCCGGGGTCTGTGACGAGCATGGCAAGGCATACGGCGTCAGTCCTCTGGATGAAGTTTTCGGCGTTCGTCAGTCGCCGCAGGAGGAGCAGCCCGTCAAGGGGAGCGTGCGGATCGATGCGGATGGATTCCCCACGAATATGCCGGAGACGGTCGCGGACAGGACGTTGACGGTGGTGTCCGGAAAGGCCTGCGCCGAGGTTAAGCAGACGCCGGCCTTGATCGTGAATCAGTATGATCGTGGCAGGGCAATCCTGTTGAATTTCGGCATGGGCGATTATCTCGTCAAAACGCTCGAGAAATCCAGTATCATGGAGGAAACGACTCCTTTATTGAAACCATTCGGCGAGGCGCTGTTTAAGCTGGCCGGTCATACGCCGCTGATCAGTATCAATCCTGACGTGGAGGACTTGCTGGTATATGGGTTTAAGTCAGGAGAGTTGTCCTATTACGGGCTGTTGGAGGAATTGCCGGAACCATTGCTGAATTATCAGAATCGGACCGCCAAGCCGCTGAAAGCGTGGAATGTGACCGTGAAGTTGGATGGCCCGGGTTATGTTTATGACGTTCGGCGAGGGAAATATGTCGGATATGTGAGTGAATTCGAAACATCCGTCAAACCCGGCATAGCACGGTTGTACAGCCGTCTTCCGTATTATGTGAGAACACTTGATGCGCGGACGCCCTGGATGGTGTCACAGGGGGATACGCTGAAATATGAGCTGATACTGAAAGCGAAGGGAAGGGCTAGGTTAGGACGGCATATATTTCATATAAAGCTTATAGGGCCGGATGGAGTGGAACGTTCCCATTATGCGGATAATATCCTGGCCGATGGTGGCAACATTTCCGGTGAAATTACCCTGGCGTGGAATGAGTCGCCCGGCATCTGGACGCTGAAGGTCAGGGATATAGCGACGGGGCTCAGCGATCAAAGTTGGTTCTTGGTAAGAAAGGCGCGAAAATGATCCGGATTCATATATTTTACAGCGCGTGTCTGGTCTGTGTCATCGGGCAGGCGAGCGAATTGGTGAGGCTGTCGGCTCGTGATCCCGAAGCATTGTCGGCAATTGCCGTCGGGACAAATTTGGCGGCGAATGCATCGATGGAAGAAGGAGCGACAAAACCGGTGCGATGGAGTTGGCATGGATGGAACAAGTCAAACGTCACCGGGAAATGGGAACAAAGCGAAAGCCATGCGGGGCAACGGAGCTTGGCCCAGATTCATGAAGGTGGGGATGGTTATTCCGTGTGGTTTTCGGACAAAGCCCTTGGAATTACGGGTGAAGTGTTTCTCATAGGCGTCTGGATCAAGACGATTGGAGAAGGCGTGGGTGGCGCGCGCCTTGAAGATCGCGGCAAGGCCGTGTCTGCCGGGCCATTGATACAAACGGACGGCAGGTGGCAATATATTGCCTGCGCAGCGCTGACGGAAGGAAACGCCCTGGGACATGTTGCGTTTGGCCAGAAGGATTTTAAGGGACAAACCTTTCAGGATGAAGTGTTGATTTCCCCCGGGTCCTTTGATAGTTTGATCGAGAATGAGATGCGTTTTGTGGAACGATTATCCGAAGACATGGAGAAGACTGAAAAAGGCGAGGCATTAGCGGCGGTGAGGCTGAAACTGCAGGATTTCAAAAAGCGTCAGGCGCGGCTTGCGCCATTATCGGCCGGCAAGTCAATACAATGGCGCAATGAGGCGGGCGCATTGCTTAAGGAAATAAGTCGTTTGCGCGAAAATTTGGAGGATCTGAGGGATAAAGCGCCCTGATTGGACTGTTTGATGAAAAATTAAGCAGGAGGTAATAAATCCATGAAACATTATCTGACCGGATTGACAGCTGTTTTGTTTATATGTTTTTCCGGTATTCGCGCGTCTGCCGGCGACACACATTACGTGGCCACAAACATGCTCAGCGTTGCGCCCTACACAAGCTGGGAAAATGCCGCCAGTAATATTCAGTGGGCGGTGGACGCGGCTACGGCGGAGGACATGGTGTTGGTATCGAACGGCGTTTATGATGCTGGCGGTATGACTAATTATCCGTTGGGTTGTGTGTTGACGACCCGCGTGGTGATTGCCAAAGCCATCACGGTGTTAAGCGTCAACGGCTCCTCCGTGACAGCGATCAAGGGGGCGTATTCTTCCGACGGACATACCAACGGTACTGACGCTGTGCGGTGTGTGTATATGTCCTCCCTTGGTTCGTTGATCGGATTCACGATTACGAATGGCGCAACTAGTACCAATTTAAACTCTGTCAATAGAATCGGAGGAGGAATTTATTGTTCGTCAACTTCTCCAATAATATCGAACTGTGTGATCACCGGAAATTCTGGGAGTGATCTGGGGGCTGGGGCATATTTTGGCGCGTTTTACAATACGATCGTCAATAACAACAATAGTCCTTGTAGTACTTTGTTTTATTCATTATTGTCCGGGTGTGTCGTGTCCAACAATGTCGGCGGCAGTGGAAGTGGAGGTGGGCAGAATTGTAATTGGTACAATTGTCTGATTACCGGTAATACTGGATATTATGGCGCAGTTTTATGCAACGAGGTCGGCCATTGGTTAAAGAACTGCACAATTGTGAGCAACAGAGGTGGATCCGCGTCTAGTGGAGGGATGTATGTGTGGGCGTATACGGTAACAGTTGAGAACTGCGTGATCTATGATAACCAATCCAAAAATGTTACTGCCGGAGGCGGTGGAGGGTTTATGTTCACAAACTGCTGTTTTACTCCGACAAATTCATCGGCGGTACTTCCAGCCAGCACGAACAACATCGAGTCCGACCCTCAGTTCGTGAACAAGGATGCCGGTGATTTCCGGTTGCGATCGTATTCGCCCTGTGTCAATGCCGGCACAAATCAATCGTGGATGACGAATTCTTTTGATCTGGATGGCCGCCAGCGCATCCGCTACGGAACCGTGGACATGGGCGCCTACGAGGCGATTTACGAAGGCACAGTCTACAGATTCGGCTTTTAACCCTCTTGATTGGCCATCATCAATAATGCGGTATTATCGACGGCGGAGCAGGTCGCGTTTTACATGTACTGCGCTTGCCGAATGGATCGCCCGGGTTGAAAGAACGACTTTGCCCTCCCATGCCAAAAAAATGATCTCTGAAGCCATTGCTTTTCTTGCAGTCCGGTGGTATTTGTTCTAGAAATTTGAAACAGTTTGCGGTGTGCCGTCCATAATAAAAAGGCGCTCCCATGAGTAAAATGGCCGGGACCGTTGAAAATTTGAAATCTTACTACAGTAGGCATCATCATGCCTATTTGAAAAACTGGCAAAAATCCAAGGCGGGCATATCGGACAAGGCGCCAGCGCCGTGGGAGCCGGTCAGAGTCGAAAACAAAACCGCGATTGTCTGGGGCCGGAAATACGTTTTTGACGACATGTTTTTGCCGGCCCGAATAATCAGCCAGGGCAAGGAAATGCTTGCTGCGCCGGTTGAAATGGTCCTGAGGGTTGACGGGCATGTTGTCAACATTAAGCCGGATCTAAGGCTCAAAGAGCTGAAAGCGGACAAGGCGGTCTTTGAATACAAGGCGGGAAACGGCAAGATTTCGCTGGAGGCCGATATTGAGGCGGAATATGACGGCATGATCAAGGTCTGCCTGAATTTCATTCCCAGGGGTGAAGTCAGCGTTGGTGAGTTCTCAATAAAAATATCCATAAAAAAAGAACTGGCCAGGTTGTATCATTTTTATCCGGGCAAATGGGGCAGCGCATATAACTCGGGCAAACTGCCGAAAGGCGGATTAAAACTTGAGTTTAAACCGTATGTCTGGCTGGGAAATGCTGAAATGGGGATGTCTTTTTTCACGGAGACAAATGAACATTGGCGCAATCTGAATGAAAACGAGGCGATCATGGTTGCCGAAAAGGAGAATGCCGTAGAATTGACGGTAAAACTGATCGATCAAGGTTACAAACTTGACAGGGAAACAAAGTATGTTTTCGGCATACAGGCCACACCGGTAAAGCCTTTTCCCGATGACTGGCACAGGCATCATTTTGCGCATGTGTGCTATTATGGAATTGATAGGCAGACTTGGAAAGGATCGGGGCGGATAAGCTTGAAATACCAGTGTGTTGAAAACATCAATCCGGACCAGGGCACGATAGATTTCCGGGTTTCCTTGAAGTTTGACCCCAAAAAAGAGATTGAGCTGCCCTCCCATCCGCCTGAACAGGAACTGACTTTGCGCAGGATTTTCCGCGGCATATATGCCAGGAAATTGATGACATTGCGTCTGAATAGAGAAGCGTTTCTGGGGCTGTACTGGTATGTGCCGAAAAAATACTTCAGGGTATACCTGGCTGTCAAGGGGCAGGGAGACATGACGGAGTTTCCGCTGATTCTTGATGCGCCGGTGAAATGGAAGCAGAACGAGTGGCACCATCTTGGCATTTCTTACGGAAAGAAAATCAGGGTTTACGGGGACAACAAGCTGCTGGCCGAAGCGGTTTTTCCCGGAATCAAAGACTTGATCGATGCCGGCAATATGTCGCTGCAATTCGGCGGGCATGAGGGCTGCGACTTTGCCATTGCCGATATTAGGACCGGGAAAGCTGAGATTGAGCGTTTCGACGTTGAGGGGCTATCGGCAGGCCACAACACGCTGCTTCTGGATCGTCTGGACAATATTAAGGAATCGAAAGGTAAACGTCTTACAAAACCGGAAAAAGCCGTCGGCGCCTTGAGAGGTGAAATAAGCGGTGAAATCAAAATGACCGGCAATCATGGCCGCAAAGGCCTTTTGCTCTGCGAGGATCGTCCGGCCAAAACGACGCTAGAGCATTTGAGGGACTATGGCGTCAACGTTCTCGTGTTTCATGAGCACTGGTCAAATATTCAGGATTATCCGGACTTTTATCACAGGCAAGAGATCAGAAAAATAGCCAAGTTCTGCCATGCCAATGGGATGAAACTCCTTTTATATTTCGGATTTTCAATTTCCGATCTCAATCCGGAGTGGGGTAAATATCATCAGAAGTGCCTGCGCAAATTGCCGGAAGAATCTCCGGATAGCGGGTACAGATGGCACCGGCATCCCGAACAGACGGCTTATGGAGTCTGCTATAACAATATCTGGCGGAACTTTATGGTGCACAGCATAGATAAGGGCATGCGGGACTTTGATATAGACGGCGTTTATCTGGACAGCACTGCCAGCCCGCTTGGATGCAGAAATTATCTTCATGGCTGCGGATACAAAGCCGAAAACGGCGAATATCAGCCGACGTATCCCATTTTTGCGGTGCGCGACCTGATGAAAAGGATTTATAACATCTGCGTTGGAGAACATCGGGGATTGGTCAGCGTGCATAATTCCACGTGCCTGGTAATGTCGACCATCGGTTTTACAACGAGCTATTGGGACGGCGAGCAGTTCAACGTGCCGCTCAAGGACGGTCCTTTGTCCGTTCTGCCGCTGGAAACCTTTCAGGCGGAATTCATGGGGAGGAACCACGGGCTGCCGGCGGAGTTCCTGACCTATGCGCCGTTTGTCTGGACGGTCGAGGAAGCGCTGGCTTTTGCCCTGATCCATGATGTGTTGATCAGGCCTATTAATGCGGGCCCAATGCTCGTCACCATGTCGAAAGTTTGGAAAATCCAGGATGATTTTGACTGTGACGGAAGTGAATGGGTTCCTTATTATCAAAAGCAGGAACTAGTGGGGGTGGAAGCGGGCGGCGACAAAATCAAAGTCAGTTATTTTTTCAACCGGAAGAACGGAAGGATTTTATTGATCGCGGCGAATCTGGATAAGGACGACCAGCGGGTCAGGATCAAGATAAATGCCGGCTTGTTCGGGAAAGCTATAAGCTCTGTCAGGGAATGTTTTCCTATGGAGGATAAAATCGGAATAAGGAATAATGTTATCGCAATGTCGCTGCCAAAATTAAGCATGAAACTGGCATTGGTTCGATAGGGGACGCAGCCCGCCTCGACGATCGCGCGCCAATCTGAATTTGCCTGATTTTCCTTTTTAACGTCAGGCAAGGATAAGGGCGGGAATTGGCGGTCGGGGATAATGCCGCCGAATTGCGCCCGTAAAATCATTTTTCATTTTTAAGGTTGACATTGCGGATTGTGTTGCTATTATAGCAACATGAAAAACAAAGGACCGTTCCCCGTTCAGCCGAATCAAAGCCTGATTAAAAGCATTTTATGCCTGCAAACCATGATTTTCGAGGGCCGGCCGATCGGCATTCGGGAATTGGCGCGAAAAGTCGATCTTGAGCTGACCGGCGTAAGCCGCCTGATGGGCACG
>Ga0209749_1001643_pt1 | contig 18512 bp, 13 predicted proteins | sample EPASupsiteSAE347_FD_187267 | JGI IMG/M metagenome (GOLD analysis project Ga0209749, IMG submission 187267) | Bioremediated contaminated groundwater from EPA Superfund site, New Mexico - Sample SAE3-47 (SPAdes) (version 2) | ecosystem: Environmental > Aquatic > Deep subsurface > Groundwater >... | reverse complement strand
TCCTTTTTACCATCTATTAAATCGTCTTCTTCCGTAATTGCCAAAGTGTGAACATTAGTTTGTACTGGATCCGTTATACCGGGCTTTATTTGAAATATTACATTTGTTCCAGTTACACCTGGCTTATCTCTTACGTTCAGTACTTCCCAAATTGAAACTGTTTGCTCTAATTTACGTACGGTCCATTTCTTCACTGAACTTGTAATTGTTTCAATAATTGACCATGCATTGTTTTTATATGGATCAGAATAATCATCACGAATCCATCCCGCTATATTGTCTTTTGTTATGTGATACCAATTTTCTTTCTTACCCGTACTTTGGTTTTCTATCGTACAAATCTCAGTAATATTGATCTGATCATTTTCTGCTAAGTCCCCGATTTTGCGTCCGTTTATGTAATTGTCATATACTTTTCTTTCGTCTTCTGTAGCTAAATCCCCAATAATTACATCTTGATTATGCCTTCTTATCGTGATAACTAGTCCATGCTCTTGTGTCCTTATAATTATAGTTCCATTCTGATTCATGTAATTGGGGTTTTCTTGAGTATATATTTCCATAGCAATCATAAGGTATATACATAGAGTGATCGGCGTTTTTCTTAGTCTCATTTCTTTTCCTTTGCCGCGCCAGCGGTCCGCCTAACTCCGCTGCGAATTGTAATCCGCAGCGATTGTTAGGTTCCCGGGTTGCTTTCGTAGCTCCGGATACACATGCCTCCAAGTTTTTTCCGTATTTCGAATTATTCTATTCCCGTCCCCGCCATCGGTCAATCAAAAAGTGAAAGAAACCTCTCTCTTGCTTACTTGCCTGGCAATTGAAAAGAGATCGTTTCGTCTGGAATGGGCTTAGCCGCAGCGGCCCATTCCGGACGCCCCAATGGTTTTTCAATTGCCGGGTCAGTAAACCAGACTACACCCTCACGCGGATGATTCCCGTACCGGCCGCCACGCATTCCCCGATTACCACAGCCTCCGGGCAATTGGCCGCACGCAAAGCGGTCACAAAGGCATCTGCGTCTCGCGCCGCTATCGATATCAAAAGTCCGCCCGAAGTCTGGGCGTCGCAGAGCAAGACCCGCAGAAGGTCCGGCACATCGGGCGCCCATTCTGCGACATCGGCTACCATGGCCTCGTTGTCTTTCGAGCCGCCTGGGATCATGCCCGCCGCGGCGAGGGACATGGCGTCCTCGACCAATGGCACGTTATGCGCGTGAAGGAGCATGTCCATGCCGCTCCCGCGGCTCATTTCGCGCATGTGGCCCATGAGGCCGAAGCCCGTGACGTCGGTCACCGCGCCGACGTCGAACTCATGGAGCAGCTCCGCGGCGCGGCGATTCAGGCGTTCCATGACCGCGATCGCTCCGGCCGTGGCGGACGCGGAAGCAAGCCCGCGTTTCATCGCGGTGGAAAGGACGCCGAGGCCTATGGGCTTCGTAAGCACGAGCAGGTCGCCTGCGCGGGCTTTCGAGTTGGTGTATATATGCGCAGGGTCGATGCGGCCCGTGACCGACATGCCGAATTTCGGTTCGGGGTCGTCTACGCTGTGGCCGCCGATGATCGGCACACCCGCCTCGGCGGCTTTGTCGGAAGCGCCGCGCAGGATATCCTCCAGGACGGAAAGAGGCAGACGGTTCGTGGGAAAGCAGACGATATTGAGCGCGAAAAGCGGGGTTCCGCCCATCGCATAGATGTCGCTCAACGCGTTGGCTGCCGCGATTGCGCCGAAGTGGTAAGGATCGTCCACGATGGGCGTGAAGAAATCCACCGTCTGCACGATACCGAGCTTTTCGTCGATCCGGTACACGGCCGCGTCGTCCGACGTTTCCGTGCCGACGAGCACCGCAGGGTCCGTGACCGGAGGCAGGCTCCGCAATACGCGCTCCAGAGCTTGCGGCCGCAATTTGCAGGCACAGCCCAGACCGCGCGTAAAGCGCGTGAGCCGCACTTCTTCACCTTCTCCTGGCGTCGCAACAGCTGTCGACCCTGCTGGTCGCAATCGTTCCACGGCCGCAACGACTTGCGCCGCGGCCGACTCGACATCGGCGCGCGAAAGGAATTTGCCCGTCGAAAAACGTATCGTCCCCATCGCGAATTCCGTCGGAATGCCCATCGCCTTCAGGACCGGCGAAATCTCCACCGATTCCGCGTGGCAGGCCGCTCCCGCCGATGCGGCGATACCGTCCAGCTCGGACAGCAGCGTGTTGGCCTCGATACCGGGGAAACTTACGCTCAATGTGTTCGGAAGGCGCGACTCAAGGTGCCCGTTCATTCGCGCGTCGGGCAGGGCATCGGAAAGGAGCTCCCACAACAGATCGCGCAATTCGCGGGCGTGTCGCATGCGTTCGGGCAGTTCGCGCATCGCGAGTTCGGCCGCGGCGCCCAGGCCCACGATTTCGAGCACGTTTTCCGTGCCCGCGCGCAGGCCCCGTTCGTGGCTCGCCCCGTGGATCTGCTTTTCGAGGCGCAGGCCCGGGCGGATGTAGAGCGCTCCGATCCCCTTGGGCGCGTACATCTTGTGCCCCGCGATGCTTAAAAGATCCACGCCCAGGGCGTCGACGTCGACGGGAATTTTTCCCGCGGACTGGGCGGCGTCGCAATGGACCAGGAGCCCGTGCCTGTGGGCGATGTCGGCAAGCGCGCGTACCGGTTCTATGGTGCCGACCTCGTTGTTGGCGTGCATCACGGAAATAAGGATGCTGTCGGGCGCGATAGCCTTTTCGAGATCCGCAGGATCGACCATGCCGAATCGGTCCACGGGGAGTAGCGTCGTGCGGAAGCCCTGCGTTTCGAGCCAGCGCAGCACCTCGATGACGGCCGGATGCTCGACTGCGCTTGCGATGATGTGTCTGCCTTTATCGCGTAAGCCGAGCGCCGCGCCCTTTATCGCATAGTTGTTGGCTTCGCTTCCGCCCGACGTGAAGACAATGTCCGCAAGGCCCGCGCCGATGAGTCGCGCCACCGCGGCGCGAGCCTCCTCCACCGCTTTTCTGGCCTCGGTTCCGTACCAGTGCGAGGACGAAGGGTTCCCGAAGCCGCCTTCGAGATAGGGCCGCATGGCCGCGGCGACGGCAGGGTCTATCGGGGTGGTCGCGTTGTAATCGAGATAGATAGGATTCGTCATGCCATAAGCCGCCTGATAACCGTTTCGCACTCTTGCGCGTTCATTATTCTGGGCACGGGATACAGAGGATTCCCTTCGTGGAGCGCGCGCTTTACAAGAAGGGGAATGTCGGCTTCCCGTATCTGCGTGAACTTGTCGGGGATATTCATCCGGCGATTCAAGCCTTTTATCGCTTCGATAAAGGCTTCCGCCTTCGCGGCTTTGGGCAGATCGGCCGCGCAGACGCCTGCGATGTCGGCGAGCCGTGCGAGCTTCGCATGCGCCGACGCACCGTAGAATTCCAGGATATAGGGCAGGATCACGGCGTTCGCGAGCCCGTGCGGCACTCCATACAGGCCGCCTAAGTTATGCGCTATGGCATGCACATAGCCGACATAGGCCCGCGTAAAGGCTATGCCCGCGTAATGCGATGCGAGCATCATGGCTTCGCGCGCTTCGAGATTGCGGCCGTCTTTATAGGCCCTTTCGATATTGGCGAAAATGAGCCTGACGGCGGCCTCGGCCATTTCCTTCGTTTTTTTCGTGTTGCTGCGGCCGATGTACGCTTCCACCGCGTGCGTGAGCGCGTCCATGCCCGTGGTCGAGGTGATGTGCGGCGGAAGGCCCACGGTCAGCTCGTGATCCAGCACGGCATAGTCGGGAATGAGCTTCGGATCGTTGACGGCGTATTTTTCGTGCGTGACGGGATCGGTCACCACCGCGGCCAGAGTGGTCTCCGAGCCGGTTCCCGCGGTCGTGGGCACCGCGAAGAGAAGCGGCGGCCTGTGGCCGACTTTGAGAAGGCCGCGGAACTGCGATACGGACTTGTTCCTGTTGGCGGCGCGCATGCCGGTCGCCTTGGCGCAGTCCATGGGCGAGCCGCCTCCGAAAGCGATGATGGCGCGGCAGGCGTTGTCGTCGTACATCTTCAGCGCTTCTTCGATATTGGGAATCGTGGGATTGGGCTGTACGCCATCATAGAGCGCATAACGCACTCCGGCGGCGTCGAGGCCCGCGAACAGGCCGTCGAGCATGTGGAGTCCCATGAGGCCCCTGTCGGTCACGATGAGAACCTTGTCGATCCCCTTCGATTTGATGAGTTCCGGAAGCTGCCGCACACTGCCCGCTCCCCGCAGGAGCTTTGGAGGCGTGAAATCGAGAAAATAGCTCGCGTCCATCATGATGTGCTGATAAATCCTGTATCCGCAATGCTTCAGTGACGCCACGGGAACCTCCTATACTCCTACTTCTACTCCGTTCGCCAGGGCCGCTTTGCGGATGCCGAGCGATCCAAGCAGCCGGTCGGTCGGAATTCCGTTTTTATCGTAGCCTTTATGGCGATAGTACGATTTGACCATGGATTCGACGGGAACCACACTCTTCACGGGGTGCCGGGTCTCCGCCTCGGTGAGGAAACGCGCAGGCAGCGTATCGTCCTCGCCTGAAATTCCCATCGACACATTCATGTAGCGTTCGAGAACGTGCGTGCGACGGCCCGCCATGATAAAGTCCTTCTGCGAAATCTTCCTTCCGGTTATCGCGGACACCAGACCCGAGAGGGCGCTCCAGTCGAGCATGCGTTGCGCGATCCCCGGCACGAGGCTCATTGCCGCCTTTAAAAGCGGTTTGGGCGTGTACTTCGCGATCGGAGGCTCGAGAAGATAACCGAACACGGTGAACTGGCAGGTCTGGGTGGAATTCACCGCATCGAAAAGGTCTTCGAAAAAGGCCACCCAACTCGCCTTGGAACGCTTCGTGTAGGGCGGGATGTAGTGGAATATCGCTTCCAGAGCGATGGGGTAGGCGTTGAGGTGGCAGCCTCCGCGGTTGGCCACCGCGTAATTGAGGCCCTGACCCCAGCCCGCCCTCGGATCGTATGCCGCAAGTTCGAGACCCTTGACCTGGGCCGCGAATTCCTTGCCGCCGTATTTTTCGGCCAGGCGCTTCGTGCCCAAAGCCAGGTCCGCGCCCTCGCCCCTGCGATATGCGATATCGTCGAGCATCGCGGGAATGTTGCCGGTCTTTCCGAATTCGAGCGCACTCGGGCGCAGGCCTTTTTCCGCGGCTTCCATCGCCCAGCCCACGGTCACGCCGCAGGAAATGGTGTCGATCCCCAGATCGTTCATCCTGTCGTTCCAGACGGCGACGAGGTCGGGATCGAAATTCATGATATTGCCGCCCCAGACGCCGACGGTTTCGTACTCAGGGATATGGCGGACTTTTCCGTCCGGATACGTGCCCTTGTGGCCGCAGAGTACGGTGCAGGGAGCGCAGGGCGAAGCCGTAGTGTGATAGCGTTCCGCCATGGCTTCGCCCGAAAGCGCGCGGCATCTCTCGTCGGTGCGGTCGCGGAAATTGCGCACGGGCGCATAGCCCGAATCGACGCCGGGATTGACGCTGAAATTGGTGCCATAGGCCCGGTACGAGCGGACGAACCCATTCCTGTCTATATGTTTCCGCGCGATTTCGTTGTACCGGTCGAACGCGGCGCGGTCCGCGGGTTCGATTTTGTGCGAAAATCCCGTGGCGACGATGGCTTTCAGTTTCTTGGCTCCCATGACCGCGCCCATGCCGCCGCGGCCCAGATACCGGTTGCCTGCGCGGATGTTGGCGTAAAGGACGCCGTTCTCGCCCGCGGGCCCTATGACGAGGGCCGCCTGGCGCGGGTTGTCCACGAGCCGCGCCTGCGCTTCGCCCGTTTCGAGGCCCCAGAGCGCGCCTGAATCCTCGAAGCGGACGCCCGATTCGTCGATGCGCACGACGATCGGCGTTTCGGCCGCTCCCGACACGAGGACACCGTCCCAGCCTGCGGTTTTGCAGGCCATTCCGAAGGGCCCGCCGCAGGACGAGGCGACCATGATGCCCGTGAGCGGCGATTTCGTGACGCCCGCGAATCGCGCCGAACAGGGCGCTCCCGTTCCGATGAAGGTTCCCATCATAAAGGCGAGAATATTGTCCTTCCCCAGCGGATCGATGTCCGCGAGCTTCGCGCCTGTTCGGTCGAAAATGAATTTGAGTCCCAGACCCTTGCCGCCTATATAGTCGCGCAAGTCTTCTTCCGCGGGCGTGAATATTTTAAAGGAACGCGCCGAAAGATCGATTTCGAGGAAACGTTTCGATTCGCCGAGTATGGTTTTCATGCGAGGGCCTCCGATGATGCGGACTTGGCGGCGGGCTGCGCTGCCGTCTTCGCGGAACGGGGCGCCAGAATCGTGATGCACGACATCGGGCAATAGAAGGCGCACCAGCCGCAGGAAACGCACTTTTCGGGGCGCTCGAGGCGCGGCCAGTATTTGGACCCGGCCAGATGCGACCCTGCCGGCCGCGGCTCGGGCCGCGATGCGGACCCGGCCATGACAATGCAGGAAGCGGGACATTTTTCTTCGCAGAGCGCGCAAGAGATGCAGCGCGAAAGGTCGAATTCAGGCCGCTTCCATTCCGCCTGGGCGAGCTTTGCGACCGCCGCTCCATTGTCGTCGAGCACGGAATTTTTCGGGCAGACGCGCCCGCAGGCCCCGCATTCGATGCATCTTTCCCGCGCGATGACATGGACCGAACCGCGCTCGCCCGCTATTGCGGCGACGGGACAGACCTTTGTGCAGGCCGTGCATCCTATGCATGAATCGATGATGCTGAACGCCATCGCTTCCTCCTGCGCCTGGACTATCCGTCCGGACTACTCGTCCGAACTGTCGCTTTGATGATAGCCCCGTGAGCGCGGGCCGTAAATGCGGAATCGCGGACGGGTAGTGGAAAGCCGTGAAGCGGAAAGCCGGGCAGTGGTTTCTTTTCAAGTGCCGGGTAAGTAGAATGAACACGCAAGGATCGCGCGGGAGGCTGCCGGATGACGGATACGCCCAGAAAGGCCACGATCATGGTCGTGGACGATACGCCCGAGAATCTTGTCCTTCTTTCGAAAATCCTGAAACCCGAAGGCTATCGGGTCATGACCCTGCCCAACGGAAAGATGGCGATCGACGCGGTCCGCCGGAATCCCCCCGATCTTATCCTGCTCGACATCACGATGCCGGGGATGAACGGCTACGAAGTATGCGCGGCCCTCAAGGCCGATCCGCAATCCTCTTCGATTCCGGTCCTTTTCGTGAGCGCCCTGTCCGACTCGCTGGACAAAGTCAAAGCGTTCCGCTCGGGCGGCGTCGACTACATCACCAAGCCCTTCAATGTGATGGAAGTCAATGCGAGGGTCGGCGTACATCTCGCATTAAGCTCCCTGCAGAAAGAATTGCAGGCCACCAATTCCAGCCTCGAAGAAACGGTCCGCCGGCAGGTGCGCGAGATAACGGAAGGCCAACTGGCGCTCATCATGGCTATGACGAAACTCGTCGAAGCCCGCGACGACGCAACCGGCCGGCATATCGAGCGTACCCAGTCCCTATGCAGATTAATCGCGGAGCGGCTGTGGTCGGATTCGGAATACGCGGCCCGCCTCAATCCCGGATTGATCGAGGATATCTACAATGCGAGCCCCCTGCACGATATCGGCAAGGTGGCCATCAAGGATTCCATTCTGCTCAAACCCGGCAAGCTTTCGCCCGAGGAATTCGAAACGATGAAATCGCATACGGTGATCGGAAAGAAATACCTGGGCGAAGCGCTCGCGAAATCGCCGGGGAACAAATATCTCAAGGTCGGAATGGATATCGCCGGCAATCATCACGAGAAATGGGACGGAAGCGGGTATCCCGCGGGGATTTCCGGGGAAGATATTCCGTTGAGCGCGCGGATCATGGCCCTGGTCGATGTCTACGATGCGCTTCGATCGAAAAGAGTGTACAAGGAAGCGTTTTCGCATGAAACGGCCGTCAGGATGATAGCCGAAGGGCGCGGCACTCATTTCGACCCCGTGCTCGTGGACGTATTTCTCGAAATACACACCGAATTCGACCGCATCCGGAACCTGCTGGACTGAAAACCGCTCCGCTATCCTTTCGCCTGCAGAATTTCCAGAAGCGGCCCCACGCTGAAATCGTCGGCCATTTTCCGGATCGCCTCGGCGAGGACCGGATCGATCGAGTCCATTTCGGCCGTCAGGTTTTTCACCTCTTCGAGGTCTCCCATATTCAAGCCTTCGCTCAAACGCCGGGTAAGATCCTCCGGCAGAGCGGCCATTCTTTCCGCCAATCCTTGCGCGGTGAGCGCCACTGCCTGAGCATCGTCGCTTTTCCGTGCTTCATGGAAATATTCGAGGCCGAAAAGAGTGCCTATCTCGTCCAGAATATCGTTCTGCCTGAACGGTTTGCGGATGAACGCATTCGCGCCGAGACTCAAGACTTCGTCCTTGTCGTTTTCCTGGGCGCTGGCGGTGAGTACGATGATCCTGATGTTGCCTTTGTCCGGATCGGTGCGCAGAATCCGCAAGACATCTTTCCCGCTCAAATCAGGCATGATCAAGTCGAGCAGTATGAGATCGGGAGCCCATGAATCGACCATGTCGAGGGCTTCCTGCCCGCTCGATGCCGCGGTCGCGGGAAAACCGAGGGGTTGCAGCATCCTGACCAGAATGTCCCTGTTCGCTTCCTTGTCGTCGACCACGAGAATCCTGGGCACACTTCCGCTCTTGATGCCTATTGTCGCGGTGTCTGACCCCTTCGTTTCCACTTCGCTTTCCATGCACACCTTGGCGCGGATCGTGAACGTAAAGCGGCTGCCTTGCCCGATTTCGCTTTCGGCGACAAGCTCGCCGCCCAGCAGACTGCAGTATTGCCGGCTTATGGAGAGCCCCAGCCCCGTGCCGCCCTTGAGCCGGCCTTCCCTGGTCTGCTCGAAAGGCTGGAAAATTCTCTCGATATTTTCGGGCTCGATTCCCTTGCCCGAATCCGAGACCGTGAAACTGATCATGCCGGAATCTTCCGCGGAAGCGGAAACATCGATGGTGATGAAACCGGAATCCGTGAATTTAAACGCGTTTCCGACGAGGTTGATCAGAATCTGTTTGAGCTTGGATTCATCGGTGACAATGCATCCGGGAACGTTGCCGGCTACGGCCAGAGAAAAATCGATGCCTCTTCCCGCGGCCGTGCCCTCGAACATATCTCTCACCTGTTTGAGAATCCCGGGGATAAAGCAGATACCTTCGTGTATTTCGACCCTGCCCGCTTCGATTTTCGACATTTCGAGAATTTCGTTGATAAGCCCCAGGAGATGCTCGCCGGAGGTACCGATGGTTTCTATCTCCCGTCGCGCTTCCGCGGAAAGATCCTTGTCCCTCATGAGCAGCTGCGAATAGCCGAGTATCGCGTTGAGCGGAGTGCGGATTTCATGGCTCATCCCCGCGAGGAATACGCTTTTTGCCTTGTTTGCCTGTTCCGCCTCGAGCCGCGCGGCTTCGAGCTTTTCCTCGGTTTTATTGTGCTCGACGATCTCGACCTGCAGATTCTTGTTGATGGAGTCGATGTATTCAGTCCGTTCGGCGATCCGCTGTTCGAGATTTTCCACGGCGTCGATCAGATGCGTGTAAAATTCCTCGATCCCGTTGGTTATGGTGAAGAACATCATGAAAAACGACATGATCGCGAAAAGCCAGGAAGAAGGGGACAGAAAACTCGAGATCATGTCTTCCCTGATGCCGATCATCGCGTTCTGCGCGATGATTTCCAGAATGACGGTGATGACGAGTCCCAGAGTGAGAACCGCAAGACCCGAGCGTTTCCCGTATACGATGCCGACCACCAGCCCCGCGGTCAGGAAATACATGAAACCGGTGCCGACGTTTCCCCAGAAAACCAGGGTCAGAATCCCGGTCGCGAACATCGACACAATGACGATCCCGGTTTTGAGATTTATGGATAAGCGTCTGCGGAAAAGCGCCGCGATCGCCGGCGTGAGCAGGACCGGGACATATACCCATATGAGATCGCTCCATTCCACCGTGAGTAGGTGATAGAGCACCGAGAGAAGCAAAGGGAAGGAAAATATGGCGTAGGAACTGAGAGTATGGTCCGCGATACTGACCCGGATATCGCCCATGGATTTGTATTCGCGGAAAAAGCGCTGCAACTGTCCGTGTTCCTTTTTCCCCGATCTCGAAGAAATCAGGAATAACGCCAGGACGAGCGTTATGGCGATCGCCAGGAGAATCGTGTTTCCGATCCATTGGGGGACGGTTCTTTCCTTGGCTATCTGCGGCAGCAGATATTTGCTGAATGCGCGATGGTAGACACTGTCGCTCTTCTGCTTGAGCGCGGCCAGGCGCGCGTCGAAGAGTTCGATGAGCGCCGTTCCGCCCGGAGCGGACTTGGAGAACGCATAACGTATCTGCGACGGATTGAAGGTGATCGACGTCCTGTGGACATCGTACGTGCCTTCATTCATGAGCCCGAACAGCCTGTTGACGATCGCCGCGTCCGCCTCGCCCTTTTCGACGGCGCGGAAAGTCTCTTCGTAGGAATCGAAATACAGGAAATCGCACGAGATGCCGTAGCTCTCGGCCAATTTCAATATCCCGTTTTCGCCGATCGTATGGATACTGTCTTTCATGACCGCGACCCGTTTCCGGTCCAGATCGGCGATCGAACCGAGCGAGGCTGGTTTTGCGGCGTATACTACGGCCCAATTGGTAAGGACGGATTCGCGGTTGAAATCGAAACTTTCGGCGCGTTCGGCGGAATAGGCGACATCGGGCAGGACGTCGATCTCTCCCCGCTGCAGCCTGGCGAGGCATTCCTCCCAGGTCCCCGGCACATATTCCGGCCTGATGCCCGTTTCCTTCAGCAGTTCCTCGATAAGATCGATGTGGAATCCGTAGGGCCGTCCCGAATCGGAAATTCCGATCTTGGGCGGATTATTGTAGACGCCGATCCGCAGGACGGACGGTAGAGCCTCAAGGCCGGCAGCCGGAACCGAAGCGACAAAAACGACGGCAAGGACGAGCGGAAGCAGGACCCGCAACGTTTTCGTGTTTGCCTCCTGTACCTTCAAGACAAGTATACATAACGGTACACTGGTCACAAGGGCAAAACAGAAACCGGCTTCCCTCACGCCATTTTCATTTTCCTCATATCCCGCAGCAGAAGAACGAGCGTGATCGAAGTAGCGATGATGTCGGCGAGAGGGTAAGCCATCCATACGCCTTCGACACCGAAAAAGCGCGGTAAAATCAGGATGAAGGGAACGAGAAGCAGGAATTGCCGCGACATACCCAGAACGAGGGCTTCGGCGGACTTGCCGATCGCCTGGAAATACGTCGAACCCGTGATCTGGATCGATGCTACCGGCACGAACATCACGACAATGCGCAGGACGCGCGCGCTCGACTCGATCAGGACCGGATCGCGCGTGAAAAAACTCATGCCTACGCGGGGGAGAAGCATCATGAAGGCATACCCCGCGAGCGACAGCCCGAAAGCGGTCGCAAGCGTGGTGCGCAGACTCGCCTTCACCCTGTCGTACCGCTTCGCGCCGTAATTGTAGCCCGCGATGGGCTGGAATCCCTGCACTATGCCCAGCACGGGCATGATGACGAGCGAATTGAGCTTGTTGACCATACCGTACGTCGTGATGGCCCCGTCGCCGCCGTATCGACCGAGCGTCGTATTGACGAGAAGCATTATGAGACTCATGCCCGCCGAATGGATGAACGAAGGCGTACCGAGCGCGATGGCCGGCCCGAGAATATCCCCGCGGATGCGCAACTGCGCCCTCCGGAACGATACGACCACCTTGCCGCGCGCGTAGAGCGAAAACAGATATGCGCAGGAAGCGATCTGGCTGATGACCGTGGCTATGGCCGCGCCCTTCACACCCATTCCGAAACCGAAAATGAAAAGAGGATCGAGCACGACATTGAGAAGGGCCCCGATGACCATCCCGACCATGGCCGCCCTGGTGTTGCCTTCCGCGCGTATGAGACTGCTCGCGCACATCGACAGCGAAAAGAAGAAAAAGCCCGCGCCGACGATACCCGTATACTCCATCGCGTACGGCATGGTTTCGGCGCTGGCGCCGAAAAAAGACAGAATCGGCCGCATGAACGCGAAAAGCGCGATAACGAGGATCAGCGTTACGCCTGTCACCGCCGCATAGGCAGTTCCCGCCGCGGCCGCCGCCTCGTCGGGCCGCTTTTCGCCCAGCCGCCTTGATATGATGGAAGCCGTGCCCACGCCTATCGCCTGTGCGAGCGCGGACACGATCATCTGAATGGGGAATACGATCGACAGCGCCGCGATCGCGAGCGGCCCGACGCTCTGGCCTACGAATATCGTATCGACCACATTATAAAGCGCATTGACCGTCATACCGACCGCGGCCGGCAAACCTATTTTAATGAGCAGGGGAAATATGCGCTCCCTTTCGAGATACAGGGTCTTCTGAGGGTTTTCCAATTCGGCGTTTCCTTATTCGTATCCTTCAGTCGGGTAGGTCAGATGCTACCACAAATGAGAGCCGCTTGCCTCGCATGCGCCCGTCGCGCTAGACTCAAAACTTCCCAACCTCGGCGGTCTCAGCTCCCGCCTGAACAAAACTGGAGGTCCTTGCCATGGCAAAGGACGACACCTCGTTTTCCCGGCTTTTCCTGATCCTGTTCGGTACCTTTCTCGCGTGCCTGCTTCTTTCCAACATCATCGCGGGCAAACTCATCCAGGTATTCGGCATCGTACTGCCCGCCGCCGTGATCCTGTTCCCCGTCACCTACATACTCGGCGACATCTTCACCGAAGTATACGGCTACGCGAGAACGCGCTACATCATCTGGATCGGCTTTGCGGCCAACCTCTTCATGTCCCTCCTGTTCCTCATCGTCGTGGCTCTGCCCCATCCGGACTTCTTCGCGGACCAGGCGGCCTATGCGCGCGTGCTGGGCTCGACCCCCCGCGTCGTCGCGGCTTCGCTTTTGGCCTACTGGTGCGGCGAATTCGCCAATTCGGCCGCATTGTCAGTCCTGAAAAAAGCGACGGGCGGCAGACAACTCTGGTTGCGGACCATCGGCTCGACCGTGATAGGCCAGATCTTCGATACCGCCCTTTTCATCGCCCTCGCCTTCGCAGGCACTATGCCCGCGAAAGCCCTCCTGGGCATGATGCTCGCCCAGTACCTCTTCAAAGTCCTGTACGAAATCGTCCTCACACCGGTCACCTACAAAGTCGTAGCCGCGGTAAAACGGGCCGAAGGCATCGACGCCTACGACGAAGGCGTAACCTACAACCCATTCAGACTCGGAGGGAAATAATGTCCGATTACCATTTCGAAGCGCTCGGCAAGAAAACGACCGAGCCCCGCCGCCTGCTCGAAACCTTTCCCGCTCCCGAACACGTCAAAAAAGTCGTACTGGACTGCGACGAAGTCACGAGCCTCTGCCCCGTCACCGGCCAGCCCGACTGGGAAACCGTCCGCATCGAATTCGAGCCCGACCGATATTGCATCGAAAGCAAAAGCCTCAAACTCTATCTGTGGACCTTCCGCGAAGAAGGCTCGTTCTGCGAAAGCCTGAGCGCGCGGATCGCATCCGACGTCATGGCCGCCGCTTCACCGCACCGGGTCAAGGTCACCATCGCGCAAAAATCGCGCGGCGGCATCGCGATCACGGCGGAATCGGAAATCCTGCGCGACCCGGCCTGAATAGTGTACAATGGCCGCGAGTCAACACTACGGAAAGGACCGTACATGGCAAAGGTCGATGCATCCTCGCTCGCGGACAAGGCATATCTGGCGCTCCGGGAAATGATCGTCACGCTCGCGCTCAAACCAGGCGCAATCGTGTCCGAAAGCGACATCGCGCGAAAACTCGGCATCGGGCGCATGCCCGTCAGGGACGCATTCCGCAAACTCGAGTCCGAAGGCCTCGTAACCATCCTTCCGCGGAAAGGCGTACTCATATCCAGCATCAACACCGAGGAAATATTCCTCCAGCTCGAAGTGCGGACGGTGCTCGAAGAACTCATCGTGAAACGGGCATGCAAATACGGCTCCGACGCCCAGCGCTCCCGCCTCCTCGAACTGGCCGAAGGCTACGCCACCGCCACCGAAACGGGCGACCGCACGCTGGCCGTCCAGGTCGACGAGGAATTCCACACCCTCATGTGCGAATGCGCGCGCAACCCCTTCGCATGGCAGGCCATTTCGCCCTTCTATCCGAGATTCCAGCGCATCTACTACCATCAATACAGGACGAGCGAAGCGCAGGTCCTGAAAAACAATCTGGCACACATGAACCTGATGCGCGCCATCGCCTCGGGCGACGAAAAAGCCGCCCTGGCCAACCTGCACGTGCTTCTGGACAACCTTGACGATCTGGTGCGCGGTTACATGAAAGTCTGGCTGCCCGACGAAAAGTGATTTTCAGGGCTTGCGCCTAAAGAGAAAGGCCTTCGCCGCCGGTGAATCAGGGCTTGCGCCCGTTAAATCAGGGCTTGCGCGCCCGCTCCAGAAGCAATTCCAGGACAGCGTCCGCTTCCATGCCCGCGACAATGGCCACGCGCGGCGCGACGGGCGGCATATCCGGCGCGATCCCGCTTTCGAAGTCGCCGCACAGCGTGAGATCGTCCCTGCGGATCACGCGCAGACGTCCGAAACCGCCCACGCCCGCGAGCCCCGACGCCGCCACGACGGGCGTCCCCGGCATCGCGCCCAGCACCGTTTCGATCAGCATTTCCTTGGCTTCCGCCGAATCGAAAGCCTCGACCACCACATCGCAGCCCGAGAACAGCGCGCATACCGATGAAGGAGCGAGCATCGCGTTGTGCGCTTCGATTTCAACCTTCCGGTCGATGCGCGCCAGATTTTCCGCCAGAGCCTCGACTTTCGGCCTGCCGACCTGATCGTGAAAATAGAACTGCCGGTCGAGATTGGCTTCGCTCACGACATCGAAATCGACGACCACCAGGGCGCCGATACCTGAGCGCACCAGCGCCGCCGCGCAGTTCGAGCCCAAGCCCCCCGCTCCCGCGATGCCCACGCGCGCCTTGGCGAACACCGCCCGCATTTCGTTCCTACCGAGCCCCATAGCTGCAAAGGTATCCTGTGCCGCCTTCCGCGGACAAGCGCCTTCCACGGGCAAGCGTCTTCCACGGACGCGCCCGATACGCTAGCCTATCGGCACGGGGGATACGCGCCATGCCCGAAGCCGACACCATCGATTTTTCGAAAGCACGCCCCAACACAGTCAAATCGCTTGCGTCCGACCTGGCCGCGCTCGGAGTCGAGCGCGGATCGACCCTGCTCGTGCATTCCTCCCTGCGCTCCCTGGGATGGACCGCCGGCGGCGCGCATGCCGTCATCCTGGCCCTGGAAAACGCGATCGGGAGCGAAGGCACGCTCGTAATGCCCACGCATTCGGGCGATCTTTCCGACCCCGCCGACTGGCAACATCCACCCGTACCCGAATCATGGTGGAGCGTCATCCGCGAAGAAATGCCGGCCTACGACCGCGCCCTCTCGACGACGCGCGGCATGGGAGCCATCCCCGAAGCCTTCCGCAGACAACCCGGTGTCCTTCGATCCGCGCATCCACACCTGTCATTCGCCGCATGGGGACTGCACAAAACCGCAGTCACGCGCGGACATCGCCTCCCCTACGCCATGGGCGAGGGAAGCCCTCTTTCGAGAATCTACGAACTCGCAGGCAAAGTTCTCCTTCTCGGCGCCGGCTTCGAAAACAATTCCTCTTTCCACCTGGCCGAGTACCGCGCCACCTGGCCCTCGAAACGCGAAATGACCTGCGGCGCCCCCGTCATGGTACACGGCCTGCGGAAATGGCTCGAATTCCCGGATATCGACATTTCGTCCGACGATTTCGGCCTTCTTGGCGCGGCCTTTGAAGCGAGCGGCGCATGCACGACGGGCAAAATCGGCTGCGCGACGGCCCATCTTTTCGACCAGCGCGCGTGCGTCGATTTCGCCGTTAAATGGATAGAGACCAACAGACACTGAACCAACAGGTGTTGAACCAACAGACATTGAAATATCAAACACAGGGTAATCCGGGCGGATCGCACAATTTACCGAGTAATTCGATATGCAATTGATCGTTATCGCTTCCGCCCAGAAAAAAACTTCATTGCAGCCTCGCAAAAGCGGAGTTATACTGCCTTCGACATTTCGACATAAGGCTGACCGTCGTATTCCCATCGCGTTTCGGCCGAGGGCGTTGCGGCGCACGCCATGCGCAAAACGGGTAAAAAAGGCAGATGCATATCTTTCAGGCGCCTTACACTCCCGTTCCGGCGCATCCATACATTCCCGATGAACATCGCCCTCCCCGACGGGCGCCTTAGCCTCGGCATTGGTTCGAAACCGAGTACCGGTGGTATTGAATCAGTGGTATTGAATCAAAAGACCCGCCCGAAAGCGTTATAGATACACGTCAAGGAGGGCATCGCCATGACCGTATCGATACGCGGAATAGAGCGTGGCCAACTCTCTGTCACGATACCCTACGATAGCATCTTGATAAATGCCATAAAAAAGATACCCATCAGCTGGTGGGATTCAGAGCGAAAAATATGGCTCCTTGCGAACACACAGAACAACGCCGATCGGCTCCTTCAGGCTTTGTACGATACTGGCCTATTCATGGCCGAGAAATTCCGCATCGACAGGACGCCTGAACCGGAACTGGAACCGGAACTGGAACCGGATCAGGAACCGCTATTCGACGAGCCAGGCACTGCGGTTCCGGCGACTTCGACGGTTCCCGCGGTTTCGATGATCCGGGCAGCTTCGATGATCCGGCCGGTTCGGCCCGCGATAAAAGAACCCCAGGCCATCGCCTGCGACGAGCAGCGCGCCGCACTCATCCTTTCGTATCGAGAAGCCCTGGCCGCCCGGCATTACAGCGGTCGGACGAAAGAATCCTATGAAAAGTGGCTTCACCGCTTCCTGGAAACCTATCCGGACCGCAAGCCCAGGACTTTCTGCGGAGCCGACATCAACGCATTCCTGAGCAGACTCGCCGTCGACAAAAACGTGAGCGCATCCACCCAGAACCAGGCGCTGGCAGCCCTGCTGTTCCTCTACAGAAACGTGCTCAAAATCGCCGTGAACGATATCGGAGAAGTGATCAGGGCGAAAAAACCCCAGCGGCTTCCTGTAGTGATGAGCAGACAGGAAGTCCGGGCTGTGCTGTCCGAACTTGAAAGCGACAAACTCCTGGCGGCATCGCTCATGTACGGCACAGGCTTGCGGCTGATGGAGTGTCTCGAACTTCGCGTCCAGGACATCGATTTTTCCCGCAACGAAATACTGGTGCGCAACGGCAAAGGAGCCAAAGACCGCGTCACAATGCTCCCCGGAACATTACGGGAAGAGCTTCGCAGGCAACTCCAGGAAGTCAGGAAAATCCACGACCGCGACCTCGCCGAAGGCTGGGGCCGTGTTCCCGTCCCGGGCGCCCTCGACAAGAAGTACCCGAATGCCGCTTCCGACTGGTCCTGGCAATGGGTATTTCCGCAGGAACGCCGCTGGGTGAACGAAAGCACCGGCGAGCAGGGCCGCTATCATATGGACCCGAGCATCATGCAAAGGGTGGTTCACGAAGCCGTCCTGAAAGCCGGAATCGTGAAGCGAGCCAGCTGTCATACCTTTCGGCACTCCTTCGCCACGCATCTGCTGGAGAGCGGATACGATATCCGGACCGTGCAGGAGCTTCTCGGCCATAGCGACGTCAAGACGACAATGATCTACACGCACGTACTGAATCGCGGCCCCGGCGGGGTCAAAAGTCCCGCCGATGAGTTGTGAGAGTTGGTGGAGGGTATTGGTGGAGAGTGTTGGTGGAGAGTGTTGGTGGAGAGTGTTGGTGGAGAGTGTTGGTGGAGAGTGTTGGTGGAGGTGTTGGTGGAGGTGTTGGTGGAGGTGTTGGTGGAGGTGTTGGTGGAGGTGTTGGTGGCAGCCATCCCGGATCAGTATAATATCCTGATTTAGCCATCCGTGATTTTGTATCTCGTTTCCTGTATTAAACTTGAGAGAAGCAGTTGTTTATTTGCGGTTTTATGCTGATTAGTTTTTAATTGTAATTTTTAGATTACCTATAAGTCCAATAAATGTTAGAACGACTACGTCCAAAAAGGTTCTACACCATTGCCTGTTGTAATGATCCATGACTTGTTCCGGCGATACTACGTCGAAAGACCAAGAAAAAGCCTATAAAAAAGAGCCGCGCAAGAAGCCGCATAGGAACCGTCCGAAAGACGCGCCATGCGAAAGAATGCGGCGCAAGGAGAGGTTCGTGGCTATAGAGACCGCGTAGCGCTGAAGATCATTCGCGCTACGCGAAAGAAGCCACGAAAGAGCGCCGCACGAAGGGACCGCATGGCGCGATAGAGAAGACGGTGGAAAAGCGGCCGGAGAGAGAGCGCGGCAGAAGAAAGAATGACAAGTTGTAGGGATTCGTGCACTAAAGAGGCGATTCTAACAATCGCTTCGACCCTATAACGCTATTGTCACGGTTTGTG
>Ga0209749_1001642_pt1 | contig 18527 bp, 9 predicted proteins | sample EPASupsiteSAE347_FD_187267 | JGI IMG/M metagenome (GOLD analysis project Ga0209749, IMG submission 187267) | Bioremediated contaminated groundwater from EPA Superfund site, New Mexico - Sample SAE3-47 (SPAdes) (version 2) | ecosystem: Environmental > Aquatic > Deep subsurface > Groundwater >... | reverse complement strand
ATCATTATGAAACCGATCTGCAACGGTTTTCAAAGCAATTTGATCTGATCATTAAACAGAAGGATCAGTTAATTGAAACTTTAGCCAAAGAGAAAGAAGCTAAGGTTTCTGCTCCCCCAAATCAGGAACTGCTTTCCCGATTGAACAAATTGGAGGCCGACAACCTGATTCTTAAAGGACGTCTCGAACAGGCTGAAAAAACGCCTTTGGCTCCGCCGACTGAAAAGAATCTTATCTCAAATGATATGGCGAGGCTTCATCAAGAAAATTTCGAATTGCGGCGTACATTGGACACGTTGGTATCAAAATTAAATGAGAAGGAAAAAGCTTCGCCATCGGCGAATGAAAAACCGGCGGCGGAAAAGGCGCCATATTCGTTGTTTGAAGAGCAGAATCTCAAATTGCGCCTCGCCGATACTTTCATGGAGCAAAAACGGCTCTCCGAAGCAAACCTTGTTCTCTTGAAGGAAATCGACGAGGCAAAAAAAAACCTTCATCAAAGTCGAGCGCAAACCCTCGATTTATCAATGCGGGCCGATGCCGCCCAAAAGGCCGAACGCGAGCTAAGAGAAATCGCGGAAAACAGGGCGCAGGAATTATCACGTGCTGAAACGCGGGCGGCCGAATTACAACGGCGTCTCGATCAGTTACAGGATGAATTGTTGAAATCAAATGCCGATCATGAAAATGAAATAAAATCCGTTGTCCTGGAAAAAGAGAAGGCTGTTGATCAAATCAGATCGGAAAGAGACAACGTTATAAGAACCGCTTTTGCCGACAGGGATAAAGCGTTGCAGGAATTACGAAAAATAGAAGATAAGTCCATTGAAAACCTGTTCCTAAAACAAAGATTGGAAGCCGCGGAGAAACGCGAAAAAGAGACTATTGTCGCTTTCGAAACCCTTCAAACCGAGCGAAGCCGCCTCAAGGACCGCCTTTCAAAATTGCTCGTCGACGCAAAGGAGGTATTCTTCAGGCAATCTCCCTTGGAAGCTTCCACCGACGGCTTTTTGGAACCAAAATATTTGGCTCCGATGCTTCCCTTCTGTTTTCCAGAAAGACTTCCCGGCGCGTTGCAAATCGTCTGGAGAAGCGAGTTCAAGCGAAGACCTGGAATAAGCAAAAAGGAATCTTCAAAATTCGGATCTGCTGCGACCTTCAAATCGTTTCCGGCTTTTCGTCATCTTTCTCTTTCCATGCCGCCGACTTTACAGATAAATCGCGGAATTTTATTTCATTTATTCGAAGAATGTCCCGATCGAATCAATTTCAAGCGTGATAAATTTATCATGACGGCAACTATTTTTTCGATTCCGGATATGAAGTTTAATAAGATAGAGGTCACATCCAAGTCCTTCCCGCTGTTGAAACCCGCCTATTCTCCCACCGAAAGAATCGGCTCCCATCCGGTGAATTTCACGATAGACGGCTACTCCTTCGAACTCTTCATCGCGTTTCTGATATCGACTATCGGCAAGGAAAGGGAACTGCAAAATAAAGAGATTCAATATTCTTTGTTGCAGCGCCTTTTCACGCTTCCAAAAATTGAAAAGGAACTTAACGAAAAATATTTAACAAAGATATTTAAGGAAAGGGTTGCCTTCAAGACCCTATCTCCACTAATATTCAAACTTACTAATTTGAGTAGAGGTGAATTTTTGCCGGGTTCGAAACAAGGGCGATTAAGTTTTATGCTAAGATCTTTGGATGCTAAACTTTCGTCAATGATGTCGGAATTTGAAAATATTTCTCCGCCGCCTTCGCGTGTTCGAGAAAAATAAATCCCTAAAAAGGTAACCAGATACAGGAGGGAACATGAGACGCACTTATCTCCAGGACGAGGCCAACACCCACTATAACCTCGGAATTGCCTACTACACCAAGGGGCAATATGAGCTTGCGATTTCCGAATGGATTCAATCGCTTATAAAAAACCCTCAGAACGGTGAAGCGCGGTTTAAGCTTGGGGTTGCTTATTATCAGCTGAATCGCATAGACGAGGCATTGAAGGAGTGGGAAATCGCGGTTTCGCTTGATCCCAAGAACTTCGAGGTTTTGCACAATCTTGGTATCGCCTATTACAACAAGGGCGACGATGCCAAGGCCATCGAGAACTGGGGACAATGTCTCGACATCAGGCCGCAAGACGCCGAGATACATTTCAAGTTGGGAATAGCTCATTATAATATGGGCCAGGAAGATCGGGCCATATCGCTTTGGGAAAAAGCGGCCAATCTCAACCCTGATGATTCCGACATCTTCTTCAGACTAGGCGTTGCATATTACAACAAAGGTCTCGATGACAAGTCGGTTTCGGCTTTCACGAAAGCGATCGAGCTCAATCCGAAAAACTCCGAAGCACACAACAATCTCGCGATCGTATATTATCGCCTAGAGATGTTTTCCCAGGCAATCGAAGAATGGAAGAAAGCCCTCGCTTTAAGTCCGAGACAGCCGGAAATCTACAACAACCTCGGGAACGCCTACAGCAAGCTCAATCAGCATCGCGAAGCCATCGAAACCTGGCAAAAAATTCTGGAGATCACGCCCCAGAATTCCGAAGTCTACTTTAAACTCGGGTCGGCTTTCGGAAAACTGGATGATCTGGAGAAAGCCATCGAATCTTGGCAACAATGCATTTCAATCAATCCAAACGATATTGAAGCCCACTTCAATCTCGGCGTGGCGCATTACAATACGGGTAATTTCAAGAAAGCAATTTCTTATTGGAACACCGTTCGCGAGAAGCGAAGCGAAGATGCAGACATTTGCGAAAAAATCGGCAACGCGTTTTGCGGGCTGGAAGACTTCGCCGAAGCGGCCAAATACTGGAACAGGGCGATATCATACATTCCGGATGACGCCCAACTGCATCACAAACTGGGAATCGCATACTCCAAATTGAATAAAACCCAAGAGGCTGTTTTTCAGTGGCAAAAAGCTGTCGATCTCGATCAAAACCATTTCGAGGCGCATCATAATCTTGGAATCGCCTTCTACAATTTGCAGAGATTTGACGAAGCTTTAAAAGAATGGGAAAAGGGCCGCGAGATAAACTCGACGGATCCGGATATTTATTTCAAACTCGGCCATGCCTATCGGCAAAAGAGGCGGCTCGACGACTCCATCGTTTCCTGGAGAAAAGCCATAGAGCTTGATCCCAATAATCCGAACACGCATTTTGTTCTCGGAAATGCTTTCGACGAAAAGGGTTTGCTTGACGATGCTATTCTCTCATGGCGTCGCGTGATCGATCTTTCTCCCAACGACGTGGACGCGCACAACAACCTTGGAATCGCATACTTTCAAAAAAACATGTTTGACAAGGCTGTTGCGGAATGGGAGGACGCCATTCGCATTACCCCCGAAAACGGCGAATTGTTCAACAAACTCGGAATTGCGTATGTAAAGATGGATCTCTTCGAAAAATCCGTGGAATGCTGGGAAAAGGCGCTAAAGTACAAGCCTGAAGATTCGGATATTCTCTCGAATTTGGCGACCGCTTATCACAATCGCGAAATGTACGACAAAGCCATCGACATCTGGAAACGCGTGATAAAATACAACCCACAGGATTCGGAAGCCCGCAATAAACTCGGCATAGCCTACTACAACAAGGGAATGTACGATCAGGCGATAGATTTATGGAAAAAAGCTATAGAGCTAAACCCGAAAGACGCGGCCGCCTATTACAATATCGGCACCGAGGAGTTCGAAAAAGGCAGAATCAACGAGGCTGTTACCGCTTATAGAAAAGTCCTGGAAATCGATCCGAAATTCTATCAGGTGTATTACAACCTGGCGGTCATATACGCGAGAAAACGGCAATTCAGCGAAGCCATCGATTCAGCCCGCAAGTTCCTGCAGAACACGCCTACAGGCGTCGAGGCTGAAAATCTAAAGACCCTCATCGAACAATGCGAACTGGAAATAGAGCAAGCCGCCGAAGCATAGAATGCCTCTATCGATAGCTGCAAAATGAAAGCTGGTTTTCGGGTAGTTTTCGGGTAGGGCGGATTAGGCGCCGGCGCCGTAATCCGCCGAGCTTGAGGAGTTTTCGAAAGGCAGGATTCAATAATCTTGCCCTACTTGGTTAGGAAATTAATCTCCTTAGAGCCTGTAAGAAAATAACCGGATCGTCTGGTTGTTTTCTTACAGGCTCTTATGGCCGGAAATCCCAGAAATTCATTACACTTATTTGCTGACAAGGCCTTAACGCCGCTACCAGTTGAATTCGTATCGTTCCGGGAGAGCGCTTTCGACTTCCAGAATCGTATTTGCACAATCCTGCCATACTACTTTTCCGTGATCCTTGTACATGAATTTGAATTGGCAAATACTGTAAAAAGGCAGCGATAACGAAACCTCGTAGCATCCGTCACCGACTTTCGTCATTTTTGGAGGATTTCCGTCCGCCTTCCATTCTCCCAATTCGGGGATGTCGCCGATCATAAAAACGTCCGCCGAGGGGGGAATCGCGGAACCCCGCAATGAAAAATCAAATTTTCTCATGCCCAACAGGCGCGGGTTTTTCTTCCACGCAATCGTTTCCATAAGCAACTCTCTATACGTATTTTTTGCGACGCCGGCGATGAAAACGGCGAAGCTTTCAGGTTCAAGAGTTGTGACGAGTTTTCCCCGTTCCACCGCCGCATTACTTGTACCCGCAACATTTTTCAACTGGGTTCCTTCAGGTAACGGAGCCCATAACGGAGCCGCAAAAGAATGCGCGGTTTTGCCCTTGTTGAAAAGAACAATTGCCTGTTCGCTTTCAACAAATCGAGTGAAAGCATACGTGTCTCGATCCATTGATAATTGTACCTGAATTCCCCTGGATAAAGCCTCCGAACTTTTTCGAAGATCGATCAATTTGCGAGTGAATTCAAGAATATCGGGATTTTTTTCGAAAACCATGTCGCGTCTATTCAACGGAGTCGGTTCCTGCGCTCCATCCAATCCGACTTCGTTTCCGTAAGTCAATGTCGGAATACCGCGAGCGGTCAAAAGAAAAGCGAGAGCAAGCCGATAGCGACGATGATTGTTTCCGCAGCTGGTCATGAATCTTTCCAAATCATGATTGTCCAGAAAAGTCGCCAGTTGATTGGCGTCTTCGTATTTTCGATCTTGGAAAAGACGGACTCCCATTTCCCTGAAATCTCCGTCTTTAGCGATGACATCGTGCAGCGAATAGTACAGGGGATAATCGAAAAGGCTGGTAAAACGACCCTTCGTAAAAGTATCCGCGATTACGTCGGGATTGCCGTCGAGCATTTCTCCCAGAAGAAGAAAACGATTGCCGTTCCGATTGATGATACTCCGGTTGAAATTTTCCCAAAAAGACAAGGGTACGTGCTTTACAGCATCGAGCCGGAATCCGTCGGGTTGTATTTCATCATACCAATATTTTGCAACCGATTGAAAAAACAGCCCGACTACTTTTTTCTCTGAAGCGAAGTCGGGAAGCCCAAACACGCGAAAATCCCGAACCTGGCGGGCATCGTTCCAATCCGTTATGTTGCCGAACGGGTGAAACCAAGAGGGGTATTGATCGACAATCGGAGCATTATAATCCGCGTGATTAACCACCATGTCCAAAATCAACTTCATATTTCTTCTATGAAGCTCGTTCGACAGCCGACGTAATTTCTCCATGTCGCCGAAACGGGAATCGGTGGAGAAAAAATCCCAGACCCAATATCCGTGGTAGGGTTGATGTTCAAAGAATCTCATGGGACGGTTCTTGAAAACCGGACTGACCCAAAGTGCGGTAACACCCAGGTTTTGAAGGTAATCAAGCTTTTGAATAATTCCTTCGATATCACCGCCGTGAAAACCACGCGGATCTTTTGTATTGACATCGAAATCATTCATTCGATCGCCGTCGTAGAATCTGTCGATCAGAATGAAATAAATGATTTCTTCTTTCCACTCACGTGCATTTGCAATTGATCCCTGAGCCAATATCGTCAGGATCAACAACAGCCGGAATATGTTTTGTATTCGATTTTTCATGATATCACCCGCGTAATGAAATGGAATAAATCAGCATTGTTCGAGAAGAGCCAGCATTGTTTCACGTTCATGCGTGTCGTCCGGAAAAGAATGGATTATAAAGGAAATATCCGCCGTTACCTGATGGGTTTCCTGAAAAACTCCCAAGTGCTTGTCCATGTCTTTTTTTACCCGGCGTTGAAAAGCGGCGGCGCCGTCTTTATTTGCCTCCGCAAGCATTACTACGACCTTGATCGTGTTGAAACGCGCGGCAAGATCGTTGGGCCGCTGATGAATAGCCATGATTCTACCAAGATCGCAGAGAAGTTGTTCCCCCAAATGTTCGGGAGGAGAACCTCCGTTTTGCGGTGAAATTTTTTTCAATTTAATGAGAAAAAAAGCCAGGGCCGTCCGCTCTTTTTTTGCTTTCAAAAATTCGTTTGACATGCATTCGACGAAGTAATCGCGCGTATAGAGCTGGCCGGATTTATCCAAAATTCTACCTTCGAAGGAATTCAGTTTCAGATTTGTTTCTCTCAACCGCTGATTGAGCTCTTTCATTATTCCCAAGGCCACTTCCGGATATTCGGCAATCAGTTCGCAAAAATCGGCTTTCCGCAACACCAAAAGACGCGAAATCTCACGGGCCATGGCGGAAGCGGCTCGCGGTTTGTCGTCATAAAGTCCCATTTCTCCGAAAAAATCGCCGGCTTCAAAAACAGCCAGAGTTTTGATTTTAGGAGTCGTTCCGGTGTAGACGGCGATTTTTCCCTCGACCAATAAATACATGCAATCGCCTTGTTGACCTTCGTTGAAAAGAATTTCGCCGGCGGCGAATTCTTCCTCGCTGACGACTTCGGAAATTATTCGAAGTTCCAGGCTGGTCAGACTCTTAAAGATGGAAATTCGTTTTAAAAAAAGTATTTTTTCAATCGTTATCATAATTTAGGTTTCAGCCGGTCGGGGAAGGGACGGACGTTGATTTGAGAATATCCCACCTTTGGATAAATGGTCAAGCGCCCATTCGCAAAGTTCTTGAATGCCTTTCGTTTCTCCCTCGACCTGACGAATTTTTCTCAGGGCCGATTCCAATTCGATCATCCCTATCTTTCCTATGGTAAAAATTGCGGCTTCCTTCAAATCTCCGTCGATGGCAAGAAGATAGCGCCCCAGAACAAGACGCGGGTTTCTATTTTCCAAAGAAAAAACGCGTCTTCCATACTCGGAGATTTTTTCCAGAGGTAAACCCTCCAATATCGGAAGTATGTGATAAATTAAAGTTCTTTCACCCATCATTTGAAGAACTTCGATGGCGTTGCTCATCATTTCTTGGTTCGCGGAGTAAAGGTTTTTAAAAAGCGTTCGCGCCGCCTGATTTTGTTCGGGAGCGACAAGTGCTAAAATGAGGCGGACAAGAGCTTGGGCTTTATCGTGGAGAATACTTGCGATATATTCTCCCTCGCAAGGAGGCAGCTCTTTACGAATCGTATTTTCATCGATTTTATATTCATACATAGTTCGAATTTGTTGCATGCCGAATTTTCCCAAGCGATCGCGTATTTGCGGATCCTGCGAAAAATTTAAAAGACGAACGGCTGTTTCTTGGGCGTGAACGGAAGCTCTGGGATCATCCAGGAGCATCAGCAGATCGGGAATGATCTCGGGACCGAAGTTTGATAAAGCTTCAAACGCCAATCGACGATTCCGCGGACTGGAATCCGACAACGCATCCATCAACAGGGAAATGCTTTGCGATACTTTCACCCTACCGATGATTTGGATGGCATGCGATCGTATCTCACGAACCGTATCCTTTATCAGGAATCGCAGAGTTTCCAAATGTTCATATATCTCGCCGGTTTGTACCATGAGATTCATTGAACGCATCGCCGCCAGTCTGAGTTCCGGTTTAGGACTGGCCAAATAAGAGCGCAAATTTACCCAGAAACGTTCGTCGCGCGTTTCTCCAAGACAGCGGATTCCGAGAACGACTTCCTCCGGTATTTTGCTGAAAAGGAGCCGCTGCAGAATCATCAATGCTTTCATCATTTGTACCAGATCTCCGCCTCGAACGACGGCCGCTGCAGCCAAAGATTGGTGTCTGATGTCCGGGTATTCAAGGAATTCCGATATTCGCAATCGGATTTCCTCGTCATGCGGATAGCAAACCAAGGCTTCCAGCGCAGCCAGCTTTACATCATCTTCCGGGTTCGTCAGGGCTTTCATGAAGAACGCTTTTGTATCGAGGCCAGGAAAAGAGACAAGCCTGCGCAGCAGAATGATTTGCAGGGAATTTCTACAAGTCGCGGCCTGCCTAAGCAAGGCATGCTTGGCGCCGGCGCTGCCGTATTTGATCAAAAGATCGGCGGCCAGTTCCGCAACTTCGTCCTGCTCGTTTTTCAAAGCTTCTATTACCAAGATCTGAGTTTGCGCATCAAGCCTGCCGATTCCTTTGTCATCTTGCGGCAAGTTTTCAATTTGGGATCTCTTCAACAGATCAAGAAGGCTTTGACTGTAGACTTCGCGTTGCCCCCAAGAGAGAATGATCCAACCGAAGGAAAAACTTATCGTGATTATTGCCATGGCCAAATGGCTGTCCTTGAGTACCATCAATGCCAAACCGGCAAGAACGGAGCCTACGGGAACAACGATTCCTTCATTGAAAGCGATCGACCATGCACGCCTTTTCGTGGGTATGGCGTTGTAAAACAAATTGCTGACCGGTTGAAATACGGCGCGTCTAAAACCTTCCTGGTTGAATCGGGCGAAAACGCCCGGCCATAGACTATAAGAAACAGCGGTTCCCAGGAATGCGAAAAATGTCGAACACGGATAGAAGAGGTTCGAATTGCTGACTCCGAAATTTTGTATGATGCGGCTTGTGATGAAACCCTGAAATAATAGAGCCAGGATGTTCGAAATAACGGTATACTGCCCGAAAAATTTCGCCAAATCGGCTTCGACGTGAAAATGGCTTCCGAAAATTTCGCTGTACTGGTACTCGATGAAAAACTTGCTCAATGTCATTAAAAGTGTGGACATGGCCAGCAAAATCAGCAATGGAGAACCGAAAACAGCCTTTGTTTCAAAAACCATCCTTTCCGTCCATGTCCGGGCCATGTATTTCGGCGACGTATCTTTTTCCTCACCCACCCAATTCGCGGGGAATATTTTGATGCAAAAAACCAGAAACCAAGCCAACGATAAAACCAGAAGAACGACCCAGACCCAAAGCAGGTTTTCAACACCGAGAGGCTTGGCAAGCATACTGATGAGAATGCCTCCGGTCATCGAGCCGGCGACCGACCCCGACAAAATCAGCGGAATCAACCTTTTCGCATTTAAAGTGTTGAACTGTCCGGAAACAAGAATCGAAAAATGAGTCGCGAGTACCGTTGCCAGCGTGTTTTGAATGATGTAGAGCGCGGGAAAGCCGACAGGCACACCGAAAACTTCATATTGCGATCGGATTAAGAAAAGACTGATAAGAACGGCGACCGTCGACGATGCGCCCAGCCAAATCGCCATCTTCACTCTTCCGATGCGGCCTTGAAAAGCTGAAAAAAGAAAGCTTATGGGTATCGCGAAAATGGAACATCCGATGAACATATGTGGAAGAAACTCGACGCCCAGACGTTTTAAAAAGAGAGTTTCCGAGACGGATTCACCGATGCTTAGGCCCGTCCATAGAAGGGCGTTGAAAATCCAAAAGAACAACAGATCGCCCCATTCGCCGGGACGAACGTTTAAAAGCCTTTCTATGCGATCCCGTATCATGAATCAATCTTTAATTTATTCCTTCGAGTCTTGAGCCGATCATCGTTATCCCGGCCGTGACGATCATGAAACCGACGTAAATAGCGACGATCAGAAAAACCATGGCCGGTAAAATCTTCATCGTCATTTTAACGCGATTTCCAGCTTCCTCTTCGAAATAATATGCGGTCTTCTCAAGCATTTCAGGAAGCTTGCCGCTCTGTTCGCCGACGGTTATCATTTCCTTTAAAGTTCCCGGCAGGCACTCTACGTTAAGCAAACCGGAAGTTAATGTCTTGCCGCCGCTGACATGGGCGGGTAGATGTTTCAACTGCTCTTTAAGCCAGGAATTTCCGGAAACATCAATCGCCGTCGACATAGCTTGAAGAATCGGAACTCCGGCAAAAAGACCGACGGACAAAGCACGCGTAAATCTGGCGAGAGCCAAATATTGAAAGATCATTCCAAAAAACGGAATACGAACCAATACCGAGGATAAACCACCAGCCGCAGTGTATTGAGAGAAGAAATAACATCCCGCGATGGCCCCGAAAAATATTACAAGATTGATTGTCGCGGGAAAAATTGCATTCAGAAGAGGTTCGTTTTTCATGATCGATGATATGACCGGTCCCAAGCACAGCGCGACAAATAAAACAAATCCGGGATAAAGTACGGCATTGATGATCTCGCGGTTGAGGTTGACCTCTCTTTCTGAATGAGCCGCAAGAGAACCGCAAACCTTGTCGAGACAGCCGGTTTGTTCCCCGAATTTGATGAAACTGATCTGCATCGGTCCGAATGGACTCCCCACACGCTGCATCGCTTCCGAAAAGGTCGAACCCTGATCGATCATTTTCGCCATTCGCTCAACTTTAGTTCTAAGACCCCATCCTTTGAGATTCACCGCGATCAAATTCAGCGCTCGAACCAGATTAATCCCTGAACCGAGTGTCGTTTCCAGTTGAAGAAAAAAATTCCGCATCTCAATCATTTTACGATGCTCCTATCCGAACGATGAATAAATCTCGTCTGCCAAAATCGTGGAAAAACGAAATATTAAAATTTCCAATCATATTTTACTCCAATTGTCGTGCGATTGATCGGTTTTTCGACCTCCACGTTCAAAAGAAAACCTTTGGGCAAACGATATTCGACAATATAAGTCTTTTTATCCTCGTTTGAAAGCGTTCCTTCATAGGCGATGAAAACATTGTTCCCGACATATTTCCCAACGCGTAGAAACGATCTGGTGATACCGGTGTCTCTGTCAAACAAAGAGCCGAGAAAAAGTTCATCGAGATTCAATGCGCTTGATAGAGTCGAACCGAGAAGACCGGTCAGATAAGTATTTTTCAGTCCTTCCAGAATTTCGTTCTCGAATAAATCTCTCGTATTCGTCTGCCTTGCCTGATCAAGATTTCTTCCGACGGTCAACAAGGCGAAAAGATCACCTTCAGCCATCGGCGGCGAAGAATAAATACGCGGCGTGAATGAGGACAGCATCCCTTCCAACGTCAAAAAAACTTGGGTATTTTGAATATTGGTTACGGATTTAACGAAGATATGGGGATCAAGATTGCCGTCTCTTTCGCCAAGTCTAATTTCACCGGTTTCAAGAACGAATTTTCTCCTTTGGAAATTCACCCAACCTTGCATACTGTGGATCTCTCCCGCTAAATGCATTGTTTTCAAATCGCCGGACAGCTTCACTTTTCCCTGCATTTCAGCATTCAAGAAGGAATTTCTAAGCCAGAAATTACGGGGAATTTCCAGATCGATAATGTAATCAAGCGATTGCAGGGGAAGGCGCATATTGATTTTATTGCTGGCGCGAATTTGATCCGATATGCGGGCGCGGCCTTTCGGAATTTTTATTTTACCGCGAATTACCGGATTATATAAATTACCCGAAGCGCTGATATTCGCTTTTGCTCCGTCAATATCGATGCCTCCCCACGAAACATCAAGTTTTTCTCCCGAGAGGTCTGCCGTTAATGATCCCGGACCGCTTCTAAAATCAATTTCACCGTGGCCGTTAAGAATTCCACGCCCCAGCGATGCTTTCAAAGGCGATATTTTGATTATCCCATCTTGAGTGGAAAGCCCCAAAGAAACATCGCGAAAAGGTTTTTTCATTCCCTTGAAACCAAGTTCCGTCGCATTTACCAAGAAATCTCCTGAAACCGTCGGTGATAAAGGACATCCGTTCAATCGTATTTCCCCTCGCATTGTTCCGCTCGCATTGTTGAACAATTCCGGAATGAAGATCGGCAAATCATTTATCGGACCGGAAGCAACATTGATGATGATATCCATATCATTCCGCGATTTAAATTTACTGAACGGCAATTTGCCTCGCACGGCAATTTTGTTGTTGGGTAAAAATATCGTAACGGAATCGAGTTGTATTTCTTCTTTCGTAACGCTGCATTTAGCCGACAATTTAGGAATTGTACGACCCGCCCATGTTAATTTTTCTATATCGACGGCTCCGCTGAGTTGAAAATTCGGGAAAGAACCTATAATGCCTCCGTTGACCGACAAACTTCCGTCTACCGCCCAGTTGGGAATCTCAAGGAGGTTACCCAACGCAAGAAGTGAAAAATCTTGACCAGCCAGAGTCAGCGCGGTTTTACCGATCGGGTCCAGGGTTCCTTCCAGACCCAACACGCCCTGGCGATACTTAAGCTCCAATGAACGTATCTCGAATATTCCGTTTTGAAACCTAACCTGCAGAGGTTTATTGGAGACTATCAAATCAATTCCGTGATGTATTTCGACATGATTTATCGCGGCATCAAAAAAATCCGGAACAAAAGACGCGATATCGCCGGAAACGGAACATGAGCCATCCACAAGCAAATCGCCTTTACCGAAGCCGGTAAAACCTTTGGACGCGGCAATAAACGACAGATCGGTTTTTTTCATATCCAAACGGGCTTTATAAGGTTTGCGACCATCCCAATCCAGCTCTCCGGATAATGATACGCCCACTTGATCGAAAGCCGATTGCACGACTTTGAGACCCTGCGAATCAACGATTACCTCGGCACCGAAATTCCCTAATTCCTGCTTTTTGATGCCGATTCCTTTTCCAAAAACGGTTAAATATCCGTTCTTTGTTTTATCCGACCAGTCAAGATTTCCCTCAAGAGTAAGGTTTCCTTTGATTTCGGGAATCGTCGTTTTCAGTCCGGAAATTTCGTCAAGCGTAATATCACGACCAATCACGGAACCCGAAAAAACACCTTTTCCCGGAAAACGGCCTTGTAGTTCAACTGTTCCGCCAAACGCGTTTACCACCAGTTTCTTCACTTCGACTTGTCCGACAAGGTAAAGTCCTTCGCAAGAGATGGAATCTATCTTCTCACTCCCGATATTCAATTTATTTCCGGAAAACGAGAAGTTCCAGGACATCACCGGACCAATTGAATGTCTTTCCACCAAACCCGATATTTTTCCTCTAGGGGGAAATTTTTTAACGATGGGAATTTCAAGTTTTTCAAGAAAAGAAACATCAATATCTTGAAAAGAAATTTTAGTTTCTATTATTTCTCCGGTACGCAAATCGAGAACAATGAAACCGTCGGCATTAGCGTTTTCCGGAAGAGCAGCCACCATCGGATCAAGAATAAGTCGCTTGTTATCCACGATTAAACGTGCTTTAAAAGATGTAAAAAATCGCGAAAAAATACTTAGGTTTTCCGCCCAAAGATCGCCTTCAAGATGCGGGTCGGATAGCTTGCCCGACAGTACGCCGTTGAAATTGCATGATCCGAAGGCTACATCCGTGGAAAGACCGCATACGCGGGTGGGAATACCATCCATGATGATCCGGCATGAAAAACCATCATGGCTGATGCGGCCATGCATGTCGATCTTGCCGCCTTCGGGAAATTCGGTTTGTACGTTTTCGACTGCCCATTTTTTTCCGTTCCCTGAAAGAGAACCGGTGATGATCCGTGGCGCAACTCCGAAGATCATCGGGTTCCTGATTTCAAAATCCATTCCGTATGATGCACTGGCTATACCCGTCGAGCCCATCGAAAACCAAAAAGGTCCCCCGCAAACACCTTCAATTGGAAACCCGATAAATTTTGTCAACGGCTTAAAACTAAAGTTGTTGAGTATTCCTCTTATTGACAAAAAATCCTCGGGGCTATCGGTCGGATGATATGCAAAATCACCGCTGACTTCCCCAAAATCGCTCAGTACGGCGTAAGTAGCGACTACATCTTTTAAGAGAGATTTCCATTGAGCTTTAACGGCCCTAACAGGTATGTGTTTTATTTCCAGATCGTCTAAAATTCCTATCCCTTCGGAACTCCATTGTCCGTTCTCATAATTCAACAATGCCTCAACATTCCCGATACCGGGTTCTATTTCGGATAATTCGGGTTTCAGATACTCCAGCCAAGATCGTTTTATCGCAATATCATCGATTTTTACGCGCGCAACAGCCTTGAGCCAATCGTCCTTTTTACCCAGCCATTTTCCATCAATGGTGAAAGATCCGGTGCCGATTTGCCCGTTTAAATTGTATTTCCAATCATCGTTTTTTCCGGGTTTCTCGGCGCCGATGTCCAGCAAAAATTCCTCACCTCGGTAGGATACTCCCCAACTCGCTATTTGAACTTTTCCCGACAATTCCCGGCTGAGGAATTTTCCTATATCTTTGGCGGGGTCCGCGAACCTGTCAAGAAAGTTTCCTTCCCATGTCAGGTTGAACCCAAGCGTGCCGTCTTTTGAGGTAATGCCGTACAATAAAAAAAAGGGAAATATTTTCTCTATATCGCCTGGAGTTATGCCGTCAAAACTGAAATTTACCTTCGTGGGACCGCCCGCTAAATCTATCGATGCTTGAAGACGGCCTAGCCCGCCAATGGGATTTCGAATTATCTTCGTATCGATCTCGGATTTTCCGGCAACACGCTTAACCGCGAAATAGAAGGGAGCGAATTCGCTGCTTCCCCACCAATTCTTGAGTTCCAAGCGATTTAAATTCAATTCCTTGATGGGAATTTGCGGAACGGTAGGTACTGATTCAGAGCCAATTTTTCCTTTTGGAAGCGGAGATGTGAAATCGACGAAAACCTCGGAAACGGAAATTTTATCGAAAGCCGCATCCCCGCGAAGAACCTCGAAAATACCTTTTTCTTTCGCAAACTCAAATTTTCCGGATTTTCCTTGAACGAAAGGCTTTTCCCGAGGTAACGACAAAGTAAAACTGGAAACCGTTATGATTCCGGAGCTTGGATTTATCCGTAAGTCTTCAAAATATCCTTCGATTCCGAATTCATTGAGTAATAACTTTTTCAGGCGCGTAGAAAAAAAATCAGGAACCTGGGTTGTTCGATCTGAAATGTAATACAAAAGGCACATTATGGTTCCCGCAAGAACCACGAGCGCAACAAGACATGTCCTGATGCGCTTCATCGATATATACCGTACTCCTTTTCTATTTTTTCGACAAGAGCTTTAGTTGCCTCTTCCCGTTCTTTATCGAAACAATCCAGTCTTTTTTCTTCCGATGAAAGCCTGAACGGAGTCAGTATCTGGATAAAAGCGTAATAAACGGATCCGCCCAATAGACAATAAGTTATCGGGTCGGCGGCTTTTGATCCCCAAACAACGGCGGCAATCCCGGCAAAAAAAAGACCGCCCCACATGAAAATTTTAGCAAACCACCAACCTAGGGCGCCAAACCATACTCTTTGCGCTTTCGCTATTTCCCTTATTCTTTCTCTTCTTATCTTTTCCAATATCAGCTCAATTAAATACGAATCTCTCCCTATCGCGTTCGAGATTTTTTCAAGAAAAGATTCCACGGATTTCGGATTATTTAAATCTTCACGGGTTTCTTCAATTATTTTCTTGACGGAATCGGTTGACAGGGCCATCAAATCGCCTTTTTGCAATCAGTCGAAACTGCAATAGTTAAACCGGATCAATGGATACTATAAAATGAATACTATAAATTGTCGTGTTGCCTAATTTTTCATTTCAATTTCCGGATTTGCCGCTTCATCCGGAAAATCGTCATGTTTCCTTATCGGTATAGTTATCATTTTTCGAATCGAATATATTACCAAACTGAGAACTATTGTCCAAGAGATGACCAGAAGTAGAAGAGCGTTGGTTTCGATCGCGAAGAGTCCCGGATAAGAAGCCAGAAGGAACAGCATCGGAAAACCCCAAACACATATGGGAACCCAATACGGCTCTTCATCCTCTATGCCGAACCGCCGCCAGGTGAGTTGTACAAAAACCGCAGTCAGCGCAATCATGCCGAACCGGGTCCACCAAATAAACGGGCGATCCATTATGTCGACTTTTTCCATGATCAGCGTCGCCCAGCCGTCTTGTATTCCCCAAACAATCAGGATACTAATTATGTACAGCGGAGTCAGATATTTCATGATAAAGAGGAAAATTCGTGGAATTTTGATATCGCAACCCTTGTGCATTTCTTTCCAGGCTTGCTCACTGCCGAATATCCACATGAATGCTATCACTTCTATAAGTGCAAAGACTACGAGCCCGAATGTACCCGCCCAATAATCCATTTCATCGATAACGCCTTGTTTTATGAAAAATATCGCACCATGAGTTAATAAAAAGCAGGCACCGCACACCCAACATACCGCTTTTGAGTGACTCATTTTCATTTCATCTTTCAGGAAAGCGACCGCAGGCGTAAACAAAGCCACGGAACTTGTGATTCCGGCGATGAATAACAACGCGAACCATATCGTCCCGAAAAACCAACCCATGGATATTTTTGAAAAAATCATCGGAAGCGATTGAAATCCCAGATCAAATGCGCCGCCTTTGGCTATGGCGGTCGTCATCTCAGGTCCGAAAAAGGCGACGGCTGCCGGAATAGCTATGGATCCGCCCAGTATGACTTCGGCGAATTCGTTTGTAGACGCTGTCGCTAAGCCTGAAAGAACGATGTCGTCCTTATTTGAAAGATAGCTGGCATATGCCGCAATCGCACCTTGCCCAAGAGATAGAGTAAAGAAAATTTGACCTGCCGCTGCAAGCCAAACGGATGCGCTTCCCAATTCCTTGAAACTTGGCGTCCAGAGGAAATTAAAACCATCCGCAACGCTCCAACTCGACCCTTCAGGTTGCCCGAAAGTCATTACTCTTATCGCCAAAATAATTCCGAAAGCGAATAAAATCGGCATGCCGATTTTTCCTAACTGCTCAATTCCGGCCGATAGACCCCGATACAAAAAATAAAAATTAGCCAAAATAGTCAAAACAAAGAAAATGTACGCAACATTATTGGTGGAAAAATATTTTCGTTTTAATGAAATTTCCTGATAAGGACATCTTGTCTGATCAAGCTTGGGATTTTTCGTATCCCATGCACCGTGTTGTGACGAATCATATATCAAATCAGTCGGAACCTGGGACTGCTCTATACAATTTTTGACCGCATCCATGCTGCTTACATCAATGTTTCTTTTAATTTTGACGGTTTTCGGAATACCCTGGAATTCCTGCAAAAACCTTCCCATTTCTATTTTTCGCTCGGCCAAATTCTTGCCTTCGATTTGTGCATATTGCCCCGTGATGGAAAACCAACTGTACGATAGAGTCCACGATTCGATGTAATTGTAATAAATTACGACAAATAAAGGTAAAACAATTCCAAGAACACCAAGATATTTTGCGGCTCTCTTCTTTATTAATCGGTGTAAAATTCCAGGCATTGTTCCGTGCCCAAGGCCGCCGCCGTACCTTCCCAACCCCCATTCTATCCACATTAATGGAATTCCTAATATGAAAAAAGCGATAAAATATGGAATCATATACGCGCCGCCGCCATTGGCCGCTGCTTGCGTGGGAAATCGTAAAAAATTACCTAACCCGACAGCGTTTCCGGCCATCGCTAAAACCAATCCGATTCTGGAGCCCCAATGCTCGCGAGGAGGTTCAGTATTCTTCCCGGACATTTAACCCTCTCCTTGAATTAAACAATGATTCGTATCAAAGCCGGCCAACGAAAAATCGAAGGAAATTTTTCACCGCGAAGGCACGAAGAAAATACCTCTAATGGCCATTCTCTGCGCCTCGGCGTCCGCGGTTTTTTCTTGACCCAACTTGGTTAGCTTTTATGCGTTTCATTGGAATTAAATGCATTATTACTTCTTTAAGATTATTCCCTAATAATTGCATCATAAATGAAAAAATCTATCATATCGCATCTGCCGGGTAAAGCAAAAAAAATTCTCACCGGCACAAACACGCATAAATTTATGAATTGCCTGTGATTCCGTACATTCGGAGACGTGTCGTTTTTTTCAAAGAAGGCCTTAGCTTACCGAAGGATTCAAAGGATTCTTATTGATATTTATTGGTGCTTGGTGTAACTGAAAAGAGTTGTCTCGTATTTGATTTGAGCATTTTCGATTGATCTAAAACAGAAAGAACCCCAAAAATCGGGGCTCTCTTTGTTTTTCTAAGAGTTATTTGCCCTTGGCGACCATTTCTTTAAGCTCTTTGCCGGGCTTGAATTTCACAACTTTTTTGGCAGCGATATTGATGGGTTTTTTGGTTTGCGGATTAACGCCTTTGCGAGCGGCTCTTTTAGCTACTTCAAAAGAACCGAAACCGATCAATTGAATTTTTGAACCTTTTTTCAAGGTGTCCTTAAAAGTATCGAGCATGGTTTCGAGAGCTTTTCCGGCACTTGCCTGATTGAGTTTAGCCTTGTTGGCGATGGTTTTAACTAGATCTGCCTTGTTCATTACGAACTTCTCCTT
>Ga0209749_1001641_pt1 | contig 18532 bp, 17 predicted proteins | sample EPASupsiteSAE347_FD_187267 | JGI IMG/M metagenome (GOLD analysis project Ga0209749, IMG submission 187267) | Bioremediated contaminated groundwater from EPA Superfund site, New Mexico - Sample SAE3-47 (SPAdes) (version 2) | ecosystem: Environmental > Aquatic > Deep subsurface > Groundwater >... | reverse complement strand
TCCAGTCCTAAATTTTCTAAATCTGGATTCCCATTTTCATGGGAATGACAATCATTCTTTGACAAGTTTCTCTCATAACGAAGCCTGGCATCGCCAAGTGGACGGCTCCTATTTGGCCGGTTTGGCCGGTTCCACGAGCAGTTTCGCGCCGCCCAGTTCGCCGAGCTTGGCTTTCTCCAAATCCGTCCAAAGCGTGCCGGGACCGGCATGCAGGATAGTGATTTTCAGTTCATCGGTCAGCCCGCTCGCCAATTCCCACAGGCTGTAGGCTTGCGCGTCGCCAAACGCCTGCGTTTTCATGAGTTGTCCGCTGGCTTTTTCACCCTCAACCATTTGAATGACCTTGGCATCGGCTTCACCCAACTTGCGGACTTTTTCGGCCCGGATGGCCGCCGAGTCTTTCTCGATTTCCGCCACGTTCTTCGAGGCCAGGGCGCGGGTTTCGGCCACTTGTTTCTCCTGGTCCGCCTTGATTCCCGCCTTCATCTTTTCGGTTTCCTGGACGACCTGTTCCCGTTTCTGCTCAATCAGGCCCATATCCGTGTTCAGCTCGGCCTGTTTCCTGGCCGTGTTCTGCATTTCCTTGTTGGTCAGATCCTGCTCCACGGCAATGCTGGCCTGCTGGATGGGATCCAGGATTTGCATCGGCACACCCACGTGCCGGATGAGGGCGTTATGGATGATGATGTTCTTGGTTTTCAAGGTATTGGCCAAGGTTTCGGTCAGGTCGTTCTGGAACTTCTCGCGCCCTTCGCCGACGATGAAATCCTTGGCGCCGTAGGCCGAACCTTTGAGGCGCGACACGGACAGAATCTGAGGCAGAATGATCTTGTCCACGACGGCCGGCAAGTCGCCATATGTCCGGAACACCATGGCCACGGATTCCGGCAAAAGTTCGAATTCCACGGTCATGTCCAGACTGATGGTGAATCCGTCCTTGGATGGGAATTCCACGAACTGGCTCAAGGCAAACGTCTGCAGGGCTTTTTCATCCCGCACCTTGACTTCCTCTCCCGATTTTTTGAGCTTGCCGGCTGAACTTGCAGGGGATTTGCCCGGCGCACGGGCAAGCGTTTTGGATGCCGCACCGAGGCTCTGCGATTGTTCAATGTAATCCTCGCGCTTTTCGCGCTGTTCCATGAGCACGTTGCGCTGGAGTTCATCCGCCGCTTTGTTCTGGGTGGCGATCTGCCGCTTGGTAATGACCTCGCTGCCCTTTACGCCCAGGAGCGACACCTGGTTTACGCCGACCTCCAGCACGTCCACGGTAAACTCTTTCGGGTTGACGTAATAGAGCCCGGGCTGAAGAATATCCTGGCACACGCCCTTCTGGTTGCGCGCCGCAAAGCCGCCGGAGGGCGCCTGGTCGCCCGAGAGCGATGTAACCACGCCCACGTAGCCCATCGGAATGCTGATGGCATCAATGATATCCACCTGGTACCCCTGCAGGTTCAGGCGGTACTTGCCCGGACCCAATACGCGGCGCCAAATGCCCTTTTGTCCCGGCATCGCCAAAAACTCGCCCTCCGGCAGTTCCGCGCCCACCTTGGAGGTCACGATGCCGATTTTACCCGGCAGGATCGTTACCAACGGCAAGACCTGCCACTCGAACAGGAACGGATTGCGGAAATGCCGGCCTTCGCCCAATACATCCTCCTGCACACCCTTCTGACCTTGCTTGGCCAGGATCTGGCCCGGCGGCAGTAAATCGCCCGTCTTCGCCGTGACGACCGCCATATATTCCGGCGGCACGTAAAACCGGCAGAAGCCCCATTCCCAGACGAACCATGCCAAAGCGCACGGGATCACCAACCACATGATGGCGCCGGTAATGTTCTTCATTTGGCGCCTCCTTCCCTGGTCGCCGGCAAAAGCGGTTGGAATAACGCCCCCCATCCCACCGATTCGTCCGAACTGATCACATTCTTAATGTGCGGACCGACACGCTGATAAAATATGTAACGCGCGTAGTTCAGACCCGTCCCAAACGCCTTGGCCTGGGCGGCAAAGACATCCGCCTGGGCCTTGTTGTTCAGGCGGATGACGTCGCGCTCGGCGCCGGCCTTAAGCAGGATGGACTGCGCCTGGAAGGCGGCCGCCTCGTTATCCAGTTTGGCCACTTCAAAATCCTTTTTGGCGGCGATCGTACGGACATCCTGGTCCTGCTTGGCGGCGATCACGGCGCGGATGCGCGCCGTCTCCGCCGTGACCTTCTCGCGGTTCTGTTCAGCCAGCATTTCCTGGCGGGTCAGTTCGGCCTTGGAGCGGGCCTGCGCAATCTGCTGTTCGAACTTTTTGGCGTTCTGGACGGCCACTTCGCGGTCGCGGATGATGCTGGCAATTTCCTCCGGCACGATGATGTTGCGGATCAGGACCGACTTGATGGCCACGCCCCATTCCTTGCACCGCTCGCGCAGATGCACATCCAGACTGTCCTGGAACTTCTGGCGTGTCTCACCCCCGATGTAATTGATGGCAGGATTCTTGCTGCCTTCCAACCGGCTGAATCCGCGCGCGCGGGGCAGGATCACCTTGCGCACGATATCATCCATGTCCCCAACGCGGTGGGTCAACAGGGCCGCCTTGTCGCGGTTGATGGCGAACTCAATGGTGCCTTCCACGTTGACCGTAAAGGCATCCATGGTGAGGAACGTGATGGCATCCTCGCCGCTCAGTTCGAACCGCTGACTTTGCAGGTTAACCTCGGCCACGGTGTAAAGGTAGGGATTGAGATAATAGGTGCCGGGGTCGAGCACCTCCGGTAAAACCCCCTTCATACCCTTGGCCACCAGGAATTGGTTGCGCTGTTCCGGCGGCAGGTTGTCGTTCAAGGCATCCAAACCGATCTGTGAATCCACAACCCCCACCGAACCGGCCCGGATATTGATGGCATCGAACAGCCGCACTTGGGTTGCATAGGGATTGATCCGGTACTTGCCCGGGCGAAGCACCTCGGCCATAATTCCCTTGCTGCCCTCAACCGCGATAATTTTTCCCGGCGGCAGGTCCTGGCCGTAGAGACGGGTCTGCACGCAGACCTTGCCGGCGGGAATATCAGTGATGGGCTTGATCTGCCAACCCCATGAATAGGGATTCCGGAAATACCGGCCTTCCGGCAATACCTCCAGCCGGATGCCTTTCTGGTCCGGCTTAGTCGCCAGGATCTCGCCCGAAGGCAGGTCTTTGCCGGTCTTATGGATAAGGACCGCCATCTCGCCCGGACCGGGTTCGATGCGGCAGAAAAACCAGAACCAGAGCGGAAAGAGCACCACCAGGATTATTAACGCCAGAACGCCCCGGGAGGCGGACGCCCGAGGCATAAAATTACGACGCCATTCCGCCGGCGATGATGACGACCGCTCAGATATTTCATTACCAGGCATGAAATGCTCCTTGTTTTTCCAATTGACCCATTCTGTTCAATTGATTTAATATTGTCTTGTGGAACCGGGCATGACAAGACAAATCATACACCTTGCCGTCATGACGCTGGCAATCGGGTTGCTGATGGCCAGCGCTGCCGGTATTGCCTTTTACTTTTATATCCATGCCTATGACGACATTATCGCCGCGGCCGGTCGGGAATACAAGATGGACACAAAACTGATCAGGGCGATCATCTGGCGGGAAAGTCATTTCAACCGCCGGCATACCGGCTCACGCGGTGAAATCGGTCTAATGCAGGTCACGCAAAATGCAGCCCGCGACTGGGCAACAGCCGCGCGCCAACCCATCCCGCTCCGCCAGGACCTGTTCAAGCCGGAAATCAATATTCGCGCCGGGACCTGGTATCTGCACCGCGCCGTTGAATACTGGTCGGCCAAGCCCAATCCCCTGCCCTACGCCCTGGCGGAATACAATGCCGGGCGGTCGAATGCCTTACGATGGGCCGCGCACGACCAGAACGATCCCAACGTGTTCTGGAATGAAATCACTTATAAATCCACCCGCCACTACGTGCGGGATATCCTCAGCAACTACCGCCGCAACCGCTAAACTATTAGTGTCTTCTCAAACGTTGGAAACCGCTATAAAAAATAAGAAATTGTTAAAGCAAGAGATGATTCACCACGGAGACACAGAGGCACGGAGCATCCGTTTCCTTGAGCTCTTCCCTCTCCCCACAGGAGTGTTGCGTGCATTTGGCGCAGGGCGTTGCGTCCTGCGCCAAATGCACGCAACGATTTGTCGGAAGAAAACACGTGAGAAGAACCTCTGCCTCCGTGCCTCTGTGTCTCCGTGGTGAGGCTTGTTTTATTTCGCTTTTATTCCGAATCGTCCACGGGCGCCGCAAACTGCAGATCGTAGAGCCGCCGGTACATCCCATTCCGGTCCAATAGTTCCTGGTGTTTCCCGGATTCCATAATCCGCCCCTCATCCAGCACGATAATCCGATCGCAATGGATGACCGTGGAAAGACGATGGGCAATGGCAAACACCGTGCGGCCCTCCATCAATTCGTCGAGCGCCGCCTGGACCAGCCGCTCCGACTCCGTATCCAGCGCGCTGGTGGCCTCATCCAGGATCAGGATCGGCGGATTGCGCAGAATTGCCCGCGCAATGGCCAGGCGCTGGCACTGCCCGCCCGAGAGTCGCACACCGCGCTCGCCAATGATGGTATCGTAGCCCTCCGGCATTTCCATGATGAATTCATGGGCATGCGCCCGCCGGGCCGCCTGCTCGATCGCCGCGCGCGCCGCGTCAGCATGCCCATAGGCTATATTGGCCGACACGGTGTCGTTGAAAAGAATCGTTTCCTGGGTCACCATCCCGATCTGCGCCCGCAGGGATTTCAGCGTGAAGCGCCGGATATCCGTCCCGTTGATCAGGATGTGCCCCCCGGAGACATCGTAAAACCGCGGGATCAGGTTGACCAGCGTCGTTTTACCCGCCCCGGAGCCGCCGACAAGTGCCACGCGCTCGCCGGCGGCCACGGTAAAAGCAATATCGCGCAACACAGGTTGGGAATCATAGGCAAACTGGACATTGTCGAAACGCAGATTTGCGATGCGGTCCCTCAAGACAAGGGCATCCGGCGCATCCTTGATCGCCACGGGCGTATCCAGGATTTCGTAGATACGATCCGCCGAGGCCGAAGTCTGCTGGATGTGCAGGTGAATTTTGCTGAGCTTTTTGACCGGCTCATACATCAAAATAATGGCGGCGGCAAAAGTGAGCAGATCTTCCACCGGCATATGCACCCAGCGGGTATAAAACAGGACCAAGGCCAGGCCGACCGACGAGATGAACACGATCAACGGTTCAATAACGGCCTTGTCGCGGGTCACACGCATGATGCGGTTGAAGAACAATTGGCACTGCTCCGTGAACCGCGCCACCTCGTAACCTTCCATGCCAAAGGCCTTGACGATGCGAATGCCCATCAGCGCTTCCTGCATGATGGACACCAGCGCCGCCAGCCGCTCCTGACCGTGTTTGGCATAGCGCCGCACGCGCCGGCCAAAGATCGCAATGGGAACGATACAGACGGGAAACAGCACCAGGCTGGCGAAGGCCAGCTTGGGATCCAGCCAGAACAGGTACCCGACCGCGCCCAGTAACACGAATGGTTCCTTGACCAGGTCGCCCAGCACCACGGAAACCGCCCGTTCGATCATCATTGAGTCGTTGATTGTCCGCGAAATGAGTTCGCCGGTTTTGCTCTTGGAAAAATACCGCATCGAAAGATCCTGGAGATGCGCAAAGGTCGCCACGCGCATATCCATGACCACCTTGTTCCCAACCCATTGCATGAAATATTCGCTCAGGAACTGGCCCACGCCCCGCCCCGCCGCTAAAATCATCAAGCAGAATGCCGTCAGAATGACAGTAGTCCATGACGCGCTCTGTAAGACATTGTGCAGAATATCACGCAACGCCACCAGCAAGCCGGTCGTGGACCCGGCAAAAACAACGCCGAAGACGCCACCGACAATCAACCGTACCATATAGGGCCGGGCATAGCCGATCAACCGCTTATAGGAGGTCCACTGCTGGCCCCAGTCTTTTCTATTTGCGATTTCTGATTTATGATTGCTGATTGCCGGCCTCCAATTTCCAATTTCAAGATTCCAATTTCCAGCCCACGGGCTTCAGTCTACAGCCTACAGCCTATTTTCAGTGCTTCAAAAACCGCTCCACCTCAATCGCCGCCATGCAGCCGGAACCGGCCGCCGTAACGGCCTGGCGATATACGTGATCCTGCACGTCGCCGGCGGCAAACACTCCCGGCACATTGGTGCGGGTATGCTCGGCCAGGATATAGCCCTTATCATCCATGGCAACCTGGCCGGCAAACGCTTTCGTGTTCGGCTGGTGGCCAATGGCGATAAAGACGCCGGCTACCGGCAATTCCGCGAGCGCGCCCGTTTTAACGTTCTTCAGCCGTAATCCGGTAACTTCCTCCCGCGCCACATCGCGCACTTCGTCCACCACCGTATTCCACATAATCTTTATCTTGGGATGTTGCTTGACGCGCTCCGCCATGATCCGCGAAGCCCGGAACTCATCCCGCCGGTGAATTACCGTGACCTGCGCGGCAAACCGCGTGAGAAACAGCGCGTCTTCCATGGCCGTGTCGCCCCCGCCCACCACGGCCACGCTCTGGCCGCGATAAAGGGCCCCATCACAGGTCGCACACCCGGAAACGCCCCGCCCCAGCAATTTCTGTTCCGACGCCAACCCCATATATTGCGCGCTGGCGCCGGTGGCAATAATCACGGCTTGGGTCTCCAGTTCTTGGCCGTCATCGAGCTTTAGTCGGAACGGCTGACGCTTGAAATCCACGGCCGACACCTCGCCGCTTTGAAGGCGCGCCCCGAACCGCTCCGCCTGCGAGCGCATCTGGAGCATGAGCTGGGCGCCGTCCAAGCCTTCCGGGAACCCCGGGAAGTTCTCGACGCTGGTGGTGGTGGTCAACTGGCCTCCAGGCTGGATGCCCTCCACGACCAGGGGCTTCAGATTGGCCCGCGCCACGTAAATTGCCGCCGTCCAGCCGGCCGGGCCTGTTCCGATAATGATCACCTGTTCCGCCATATCGCCTCTTCCCTCCGTGTTTTGCGAAACGCACTATACACCATGCCTTGCGCTTTTTCCACTGGAATGGACAAAGCCCCGGCCGAACAGCCGGGGCTTTGTTTTGCCGAAGCTTTTGCCCGCATGAAATCCCAGGCGTTTTAGGCCGGGCTATTGTACGTTAACAACAACTTTATCATACAGGATCGCCTTGTCTGAGCTCAGGACACCGCTCATGGGATAACTAATGGCAAACCAGAAGGTATAGGCTCCCGGAGCCAACGAGCAGTTCAATACCGACGTTGAGGGCAGATCGATCAAAGCACCCTGGTACATCGGACGCACATTATTGAAGTCGCCGCCATTAGCCAATGCCCACTGGAATGTATTGTCATAGTAGCACAAAGATGATTCCGTAAGAGCGATAACCCACCAGTCAACATTGGCGCCGGCATAAGCTCCCGCATTCATTGCCACGTTGATGGACACAGGCGCGGGGTAATTAACCATGAGCGTGCCCGTTGTGCCATTGGCGTTGATTGCCGGCCCGGCGGACGAAGGGGTTGCCCCGGTCCAACCGTTGTCTTTCAGAATGCCCTTGGTAACGGGCCCGGGATCGTGGATGGTTGAGCCGTAATCAGCCGAATACGTCATCATGCCATTGACCGTGCCTTTGAAGATTTCATCCAGGTGCGCGTAACTCGAGCCCGATGACCATGTGCTCGGCGCATACAGCTTGACCTTGGCTCCGCCGTTTCCCGCATTGGCGTTGGCGCCGTTGAAATAGACGCTGCCGCTTACCAGCTGGTTGTATAGCGCAACCGAACCGCTGGCATAGGCAATCAGCTTGATGCCGGACCCGTCCTCGGTGTAACGATCGTAAACAACCGGATAAGCGGATGAGCCATCCGCTATGCCCCAGCTCCCCAGTCCCCCCGAAACGGACATGGATCCTATAAATCCGAGTCCATGGCACATCTCATGCATAATGACCTGGACGAAATCAATCTTGTCCGACGGGCAAGTCCCTGTTCCGAAGTACCAATCCGTGAACTGGTTGTTATACGCAATGACAATTTCTTCCGTGCCGCTGTTCAGGTCGCTGCCATATAAGGCATTGGCAATGGCCACGGGATAAAACGTGCTGGCCTGCGGGGCGCCGGTAAAATCCCTGTAATAACTGCGCGCGCCGCCATGCCCCAAAATGCCGCCCGTGCCCATGTTTGCCCAGCAGGCGCTAATCACGATCGGCACGGTCGAATTCAAGAGCGTGCCCCAGATATTGGCGGCATAGGTAAAGGCCTCCTTGGCTTCCGCCGGCCAGCCGACGCAAACATCGCCAAAGTAGTTCACTTCACCGGCGTTCAGGTATTGAATCGTGAACGTCGCGGATTTCGGCTGTGCGGCAAAATTAGCCGGCGGGGCGACATAAAGCGGCGGCAATCCCTTTTGGCCGATCATCACCTTGACCGGTTGTGGAGCATTCGCGTCCCCTATCGCCACTCCCTCCGGGCGCAGCGGGCCCCTGGCCGTCTGGCCGATGGCGCCTTGCACGAAAACGAACGCAAGCACTGCGAGGCCGATAGCTAAAAAACGATGACTTTTCATGACGCGATCCTCCATGTTGAATTGCAATCGAAGCGGTTAATCACAGGCGCATTTGTTTTTTGCCTTCCAACCAACTAATGCTTGTTAACATTATTGAACAACGGCCAACATTTTGCAATATTTTTTTTAAATAACATTACTTTACCAACGCGGGCTAATGCCCTCAACCCAAAGATTTTAACCACGGAGTGCACCGAGGCACAGAGATAGAGCAAGAGGAGATTTTTTCATCCCGATGGAATCGGGATGAAAAACTGGCTTGGCTTGGAGAAATACAGGGAGACAAATTAAAGCTCTCATCTTACTCCAATGACAAGTCGGGTTTAAATTGGTTTAGCCGTCCGGCTAAACCAATTTAAACCATCTCTTCTTATCCAAACCTCCGTGCCTCAGTGGCCTCTGTGGTGAATTTCTTGTTATTTTTAGCGGTACACCAAATTTAAGTAACTAACGGCTTTCTTTATTGTAACCATTCCACGCCAAACGGCTACTATTATAGACAGAACCAAGAAACGAAACCGTTAAACCAAGGAGGCGCGCGATGAACAGAGGATTGATCTTTGCAGTGGCGGTCGGTATGCTCGCGGCGGGTATGGCTTGCCCGGCGTCGGGTGAAACTAATGCCATTACCCAACGCCCGCATGAAGGCAAAGGCTTTGGCAGCCGATGCATGGCAGAATTTGAGCAGTTGAATCTGACGGCTGACCAGAGCCAGCAGATTACGTCAATCGTGGAACTGAACAAGGAATCCATGAAGGCCGCCATGACCAAGGCAAAGGAAACGCGTGAGGCGCTGAGCCACCAGATTCAGGCCGGGCCGTTTGATGAGCAATCCGTGCGCGCGGCCTGCAAGAAAGCCGCCGCGGCCGGCGAAGAAGCCGCCGTCCTGCGCGCCAAAATCGCCGGCCAAATTCGCGCCGTGCTGACCAGCGACCAGCAGGCCGCTTTGGACAAGATACGCTCTGATGCGCGGAGCACCATGCAAAAGCGATTTGCCAAGGGACACGGCAAGATGGACAAGTAATTGGCAAGGTTCACGGTTCGGCGGTCAACTGTTCAACGGTTGAAGATTTTCAACAGTTAATTTCCGCAACCTTGAACCTCCCAACCGTGAACCCTTGCACCGTGCCCAAATAGGATACGCCATGAATAGCGACGGCGCGACCCAAAGTGATTTGGCAATCATTGAACGCGTCCGGCGCGGGGATATCAACGTGTTTGCCGTGTTGCTGACCCGTTACCGGGCTTGGGTATTCGCCATCGTGCTCAAGCATGTGCCACCGGATCGCGCCGAGGAAATGGCACACGACATCTTTGTCGAAGCGTATAAGGCCCTGCCGACCTACCGGGGCACAGCCGAGTTCCGGCACTGGCTGGCCGGCATTGCCGTGCGGCAGTGTTTTACATTCTGGCGTCGGGTAAATCGTCAGCCGGTTTGTTGTGTGTTCAACGATCTGTCGAATGACACGCAGGCCTGGCTCGACCGGGCCAGCCGAACGGAATCGCAGGAATTATTCGACCGGCAGACATCCCATCGGGCGGCGCGCGAATTACTGGCCTACGCGCTTGACCGATTAAGCGCCGACGATCGAACGTTGGTGACCCTCCTGCACATAGAGGAGCGGCCGGTGCGTGAAATCGCCCGATTGATGGCCTGCAGTTCCGTTAATGTCAAAGTGCGCGCCCATCGGGCGCGCCGGCGGATGCGGCGGATCATCGAAACATTACTGAAACACGAGGAGGACTCACGCCGTGAAACTCAATAAAACCGTGGATTGCATCGAACGCGCATTGTGGAATGCCGGGCGCGCACCCGCGCCCTTTGCCGGCGGACCGGTAATCACCGGTGGACCGGTCATCACCGGCGGAGCGAACTGGCAGGACGGAGTCATGGCGGAAATCCGCCGCATCGGCCCGCTGGAAACGAAATCACGCGACAGGGTTTATGAACCCGCGACCGCGTGGTCCTGGGCGGCCGCTGTCGCCGCCTGCCTGGCGATCGGCATCGGCTGGCATGCGTTCACCGACTTGAACACGGATGCTGTTTGGGCCGGGTTGTTTTTGGATAATTCGGCCGATTGGACCGTTAATATGATGCTGGCAGAGATGTAAACTTAACTCAGGAAAAAGGAGGCGATCATGAAACGATGGAAGGTCATACTCCGTTACGGAGGAATTTTCTTGCTTGGTTTGGCGCTCGGCATGGCCGGCAGTCGTCTTATCCACAAGCACCGCTTCGCCCGGGCCATGCAAGACCGGCCGACCGCCCAGCGCCAGATTATGCGATACCTGACCCGTCATCTTCAACTCACTGAGCCCCAGCAAATCGAAATCAAGCGCATTGTGAAGGCCCAGTTTAAGGCGCTGTCCGACGTGCGCGAGCGGCATCAGCCGGAAGTCCAGGCGATTTTCCAGCAGGCGGAGGACGAAATGAAGATGCACCTGCGGCCCGAGCAACAACAGAAGCTGGACCAGATCATGGAACGGATGCGAAAGCACGGGCCCATGCATGGCGGGCCGCCACCGCCACCGCCACCGCCATAATGGTAATGACAAAGACCCTGCAACGCGCTATAGTGCGCTCATTGGGGAACGATTTGATCTTTGCCGGAAGGGGCTGCGTCACATGACACGGACAGACAGCGGGTTCACGTTCATGGAAATTATGGTGGTCGTGGTGATCATCTCGATCTTGGCGGGGATCGTCGGGGTTGGGGTGCTTCGGCGTCCGGGAGAGGCCAGGGTCGCGGCCGCCACCCTCCAGATTAAAAATTTCAAGAGCGCCCTCCAGCTCTATCGCATGGAGCAGAATCAGGTCCCAACCCAGCAGCAGGGCCTGAATGCACTGTGCGTCAAGCCGGCCAGCGCGCCCATCCCCGATAAATATCCGGAGGATGGCTACTTGGACAGCCGCAAGCTCCCGAAGGATCCGTGGAACCGCGATTATCTATACCTGGTCCCGGGACGCAGTAACGAGGCCTTTGAAGTTCTTTCCTATGGCAGTGATGGCGAGCCGGGCGGCACGGGAACGGCCGGGGACATTTCCAGCTCCGACCTGTAAACCGCAATTCCTTTTCCCATGAACCAGGGATTTACATTGATTGAAGCGATGGTCGCCCTGATCGTGATTGTCTTGGTCGCCACCGCGGCGCTGGAAACGCAGGTAACGACCCTTAAGCTGGAGCAGGCGGCGCGGGACACACAGGCCTTGCGGTTTGCGATTCCACAAACGCTGAGTGAAAGCCGGCTCAATCCGGCCGAGAAGCTCCTGGCCGGCCTGCGACCCACGAAAGGCGCCATTCAGATCCAGGTATCCGCCCTGACACTTCCGGACAAGCCCTCACCAACCCAATGGTTGAAATGGGAGCTATGCCCCATCACCCGTCCCACCCTGAAGGCCGAAGTCTTTACGCGGCCGGATGAGCCATGAGGTAATTTTAATACCTTATACATGATAAGCCGCTATAATATAAACAAGAAAATGTAAAGCAAGAGATGATTCACCACGGAGGACACAGAGACACGGAGCATCCGTCTCCTCGATCTCTTCCCTCTCCCCACACGAGTGTTGCGTGAGGAAAAATCTTATCTCCGTGCCTCGGTGTCTCCGTGGTGAGGCTTGTTTTGTTCGGGTCGCGGGCATAGTCCGCATTAGAGTGAATTGAAGGTATCAGATTGAGCCCCCGGGAAGGTTTGACTGGGTGAGGAGCGTCGGCAGTTTGTGGCCACAGAGCGTAAGCACCAGACTACCTGTGCCCGCACAAACAATAACGAACCAGACAATAACGCCCACAACGCCGCCGCTGGCGCCGATATAGAGCAGGAGTAATCCGAGGAAAAACGCCCAGATGAAACGCACATTCCGGCGTCCTAACAGGACAAGACGCCCAATGAAAACAGCCACCACCAGCTTGCTTAAATACATCAATATCCCCAGAACCGTCATAACCAGCAGACTGAACGGCAAGCCCACCAGGGAAATGGCCGCCAACAGGCAGACCATGGGACTCAAGGCCAGGACAAAGAAACCGACCAGCAGACATTTCCAAAACGAGAGCGTAAGGCGCGCCACGGCCTGCTGACCGACCTGCGGAAACAGCCAGAAAAAGATTGCGCCGACTATCAGGGCCGCGGCAAAAAGCCAGAGTTGAACAGCCACCGATTGCATGGGCGACAGCAGCCCGCCCGACTTGGAGACCGGCATGGGTTCCCTGATCAGCTGGCCGCCCAGCTTGACGTCCTTGTCCAGAATCAATTCTTTTGCCGAGCGATACACCAGATTCCCCTCAATACGGGTTCCCGGCAGAACCACGATATCCTGGGCCGTCACATGAACATTGGTGGCGGACGTTCCAGCCAGCGTCACGTTCTGCCCTATTAACGTCAACTGGCCCCGGACGGTTCCCTCTGCAACGAGATTTTCACCCAGCAGCCATGTATCGCCACCCAGTTGCGAAGTCCTGGTCAAATGCACGGCCGACCCCATCAGCAAGGCGCCCCGCGCGATGGACCCGCTGACGGTCACCGTCCGCGCCAGGAAGCGTGCGTGATCCCGGACCTGCCCGCTCAAATCAACGGCATTACCCAGGGCCCAGACATCGTTCCGGCACTCGCCCGCAAGCGTAACGACGCCGTTGGTCCCATCCGGCTGCATCGCATCGGACGCCCCCAGCAGGAACAAATCGTCCTGCGCCTGGCCCGCCACCGTAATCCGTCCGGCCGAAAGCCAAAGCTCCGCAGGCAGCGTTTCATTGGTTGCCAGCGTATATTGGTTAGTCTGGATAAATTCAACACCCATGCCCAGCGGCGCAATTGCCAGCCAACTCATGAACCATAAACATAGCTTCCGTTTGCCCATGATTGTTTTCATCATAAACTATCCCCTGATAATTGTCGATTATTGACTACCGACTTGTGCTGAGACGAAGCATCGGGACATAGCAGTTAAAACGGCGGACTTCCGGACTCGCCCAACGCGTGTGACGCGTCCACTTGCGGCCTACATGCGTCCGCGGCCGCCCGGAAGGCACGGAAGTTCGCCGGCGAGGTGTTGGGCGTGATTTCGCATCCGGCGGACACGATACAGCGACCTTTGGCCTGCGCTTGACAGTCCTGCACGCTTTTTAAAATCTGGGCGGGCGTGCCGTCCTGGATCACGCTCACCGGGTCGGTCTTGCCGCACAGCACCTGATTCGGGCGGAGTAGCGGCGCAAACTCGGCCATGCCGGGCACGAGATGATCCACGTCCACGATGTCCGCCCCGGTCCGGATCATGTCGGGCAGGATCGTTTTCGTGTTACCGCAGATATGCAGCTTGGCCTTAGCACCCAAGCGGTGAATGTGCTGCACAATGCGCCGTTCGCCATCCCAGGCGAGCCGACGATACAACTCGGGGCCGATCTGCGAGCAGAAGGCGTCGCCGATCCCGATGGCGTGCGCGCCGGCCTCCACCTGGCACGTAATGAAATCCAGCGCGCAGTCCACGATGACGTTAACCGCTTTTAAAACCGTATCGGGGTCGTCGAGGAAATCCATGGCCGCGCTGGACACGCCGCGCAGGTCGGCGTACTCGGCCACCGGGCCCTCCACCCAGCCAACGATGAAGTAACGATTGCCCACCCGCCGCTTGAACTCGCTGATCTCCTTAATTCGGTTGGTCGTGCGTTGGTGATCGAGGGTACGGAACGGCTGAAGCCGGCCGGCCGCGGCAAGGCCAGGCAGGTGCCCGCTGCGGTCTATCGGCAGGTCGTCCTCGGGATATTCGATGTGCAGGCCGAAGGCCGAGGCCTCGCAATAGGCATCGGACATGACGGTGACCCAGTCGAGGTCGAAGTCTTCCGCGCACCGGATCATGGCATCGCACTTCTTCCGGTAGTCCAGGCAAAAGTCCCGGTATTTTACGCCCGCATAGCGCGCGGCCCAGCGCATGATGATGGGATGGCAGGGCGGGCGATCGACGGGCTTGCCCTCAAGAAAATCCAGCGTGCGTTGCAGACCGGTCATGGGGATCCCTCGATTTAATTAGGCCCCGCAACGGGGCAACTTTTCCATGTAGCCGCGGCGGTGACGCCGTGGCTGCTGGCCGGACCCACGCCCTCACGGGCGCGGCTACTCGGATTGAAATTCCTATGCATTTAATTAGGCCCCGAGGAACGGGGCGACTTATTCTGTAGCCGGGGTCGCTGACCCCGGATGTTCCGAATCCGCTTTTCACCGATCACGGCTACAACTTTGAAATTCCTTAGCATTAAATCAGGCCACCAAAGGCGGTAACTGTCACACCGCCCGGTGGGGGCACCGGGCCTACAACATTTTTGCAGGCCGGGTCCCCTGACCCGGCGGGATTGTCCGCCGGGGGCAGACCCGCCTCTGGCGGGAAATTCCTTAGCATGCACGTATGTCATACACAACTCTTATAATTGCGACGTGATTGTGAAGAAAATCTTATCATTGTAAAGCCTGAAATAAAAGTTATCCTTGGCTTTATATCTCATTAGCCGACAATATTATTGCTCATCATGAACGCAATTGATTTAACTCGTCGCCTCGTTGCGATGAAAACCATAAATCCGCCGGGACAGGAATGCGCCTGTGCCCGGTTCCTCGGCGGCTTGCTCGAAAAAGCCGGCTTCAAAACCCGGTATCTGGAATTTGCGGAAGCGCGCACCTGCCTGATCGCCTGGACCGACGGCCAGGATGAACGCCGACCCATTTGCTTCAGCGGCCACCTGGATACGGTGCCGCTCGGCGTAATCCCGTGGAGCCGGGACCCCTTCAGCGGCAGTATCGAAGGCGACAAACTATATGGCCTGGGCGCGTCCGACATGAAAGGCGGCGTGGCCGCCATGGTGGCGGCCGCCTTACGGGCTACCTGCGCTTCCCACGGCAAAGCGAACATTATGCTCATACTGACCGCGGGGGAAGAGGCCGGCTGCCAAGGAGCGTTCTTTCTGGCCCAGACGGCCCAACAACTGCCGCCGGTCGGCGCCCTGGTGGTCGGCGAACCGACCTTGAACCATCCTTGCATAGCCCACAAGGGCGTAATCTGGCTGGATGTGCAAGCGGACGGTGTGGCGGCGCACGCCTCCGTGCCGGATAAAGGCGTGAATGCAATTTACAAGGCCGCCCGGGCCATTCTCCGATTGCAGGCGTTATCATTCCCAACGCCAAACAATCCCGTCCTGGGCGCACCCACCCTGAATATCGGCACGATCGCCGGCGGCAACGCCATTAATATCGTGCCGGAACGCGCAATTTTTACAGTGGATATCCGGACAATTCCGGGTCAGCCGCATGCAGCCATCTACCGCCAGGTTGAAGATTGCCTGGGGGATGACGCCCGGATCAGCAAGCGACGCCTGGATTGTCCGCCGGTTGAAACCGATGCCAATCATCCTTGGATTCAGGATGTATTTGGAATCATGGAGCCAATTCTGAAAGCGCGGCCCGCGCCGCGTGGGATCAACTATTTTACGGATGCATCCGCATTGGTTCCCGCCCTGGGCAATCCGCCGGCTGTTATTCTCGGCCCAGGCGACCTGGAGCGGATTCACAAGACCGACGAATATTGCCTCGTATCCAATATTGAAATTGCCGAGGAAGCCTACTACCAGATTATGATGAGGTGGAACAGTTAACCGCTGAAAATTGGATTAGGCCCCGAAGAACGGGGCGACTTTTATGACGCCCGGCGAGGGCACCGGGCCTACACTATTTTTTGCAGGCCGGGTCCCCTGACCCGGCGGGATTGAATTTCCTTAACATTTAACCATGCCAGGAGGAACCATGTCTTCAGTATGTTTTTACGTATTCGGGCGGCCGATCTACTGGTATGGCGTCATGATCGCCGCCGCGTTTCTGGCATGCATCACGCATCTTTCCCTGCTGGGCCGCCGGGAAGGCCGGTCCTACGCATTCGTTTCGGATCTCGGATTCTGGGTGATGGTGGCGGGGATCGTTGGCGCGCGCATCGCGTATGTGCTGGCCAATCTCAATTACTTCATGAAAGACTTTGGCCTGATCATTCGCGTGGACCAGGGCGGATTGATTTACTATGGCGGCTTTATCGGCGCCGTCCTGGCGGCCGTGATTTATGCCCGCGTCAAGCGCGCACCGTTCCGTCCGTTTGCGGATTTCGTCATTACGGCCCTGCCGCTGGGCCAGGCTATTGGCCGGATCGGATGCTTTTTGAACGGGTGTTGTTACGGCACAGCCTGTACAGGGCCGTGGTGTGTGGTCGCGGATGGCGTGGAACGGCACCCTACCCAGCTTTATGAAACCATTTTCTGCCTTGTAGTCTATGGCATTCTGTTGTGGTATTATAGGCAGCGTCCGCGAAGCGGCCGGGTGTTCGCCTTGTACCTGATCCTTTATCCTTTGGGACGTTTCCTATTGGAATTCTGGCGCGGCGACGAGCGCCTGCACTGGCTGGGCATGAATGCGGCACAGGAGATCAGCCTCGTCCTGCTGGCAACAGGCATCCTCATCTGGTTCCTGCTGCCGGCTGAAGCGGACGACAGACGACAGACGAGGGGCGACGGACAGCGAAAAGAAGACGCCAGAAACCGAAAGCGCGTGGAGCGTGGAGCGTGAAGCGTACAGGAACCGATCCCCTGATCGGCGAGGGCTGAATGCCGGAAATCGTAAAAATCAGCAATCCGGAATCCGAAATCAGCAATCAGGTTTTCATCGTCCCCGCCAACGCGGCCGGGACACGATTGGATATATGGCTGACCCATCAGGCAATCGCCTGCCAGACGGGCGTCTCGTCGCGCGCGCGAATTCAGGCCTTGATCCATGACGGGCACGTGACGGTTAACGGCCAGATGGCCAAGGAGCACCACAAGATTCGCCCCGGCGATATCGTCAGGCTCGTGATTCCCCCGCCGGTTGCCACCGCGCTGATCCCGGAAGCCATCCCGCTGGATATTTTATACGAGGATGCCGACTTGCTCGTAATTAACAAACCCGCCGGGCTGGTGGTGCATCCCGCCGCAGGCCACTCCTCCGGAACCCTGGTGAACGCTCTGCTTCATCACTGCGGAAATCTGGCCGCCATCGGCGGCGAACAGCGGCCGGGGATTGTCCATCGCCTGGATCGCGACACCAGCGGGATCATGGTGGTGGCCAAGAGCGACCGGGCTTTAGCCGGCCTGATGAATCAGTTTAAACAGCGAACGATCCACAAGAATTATGTTGCCCTCGTTTGGGGCCAACCCAACCCAGCGCGGGGAACCATTGAAACCTTGATCGGCCGCCATCGCGTGGATCGAAAAAAAATGTCGGTCCAACCTAAAACCGGCCGCCGGGCGGTCACGCATTACAAACTCATGGAACGCTTTGGGGATGTTTCCCTGTTGCGGATCGGCCTGGAAACCGGCCGCACCCACCAGATCCGGGTCCACATGGCGCATTGCGGCCACGCCATCGTGGGCGACGCTCAATACGGGAAGCGCTCGGTCCGGCCCCTGCCAGCATCCGTTGGGCGCCAGATGCTCCACGCCGAAACGCTTGCCTTCACGCATCCGGTCACTGGAAAACCGCTGTCCTTTACCGCGCCGTGGCCGGCCGATTTAAACACGCTCGTGGCGGCCTTGCGCAAACCAGAGCCGCAACCAAAAGAAAATCAATCATGAATGGATCAATTTTCAATTTACTGACGACTGAGCCCCCCTGGTTCTGGATCGGCGTGGATGCCGTCCTGCACATCACCATGTTCCTACTGGTCGTTTATAGCTGCCTTAAAACCCGCCGCGAGGCCACGTCGGCTTTGCTCTGGATATTCGTCGCCTGGTCGTTCCCGCTGATCGGCCCGCTCCTGTACCTGATCTTCGGCATCAACCGCGTGCCGCGCAAAGCCTGGCACAAGCAGCGGGCGGACAATGAGTTTCTAAACGAGCGCCTGGCGCGG
>Ga0209749_1001640_pt1 | contig 18552 bp, 12 predicted proteins | sample EPASupsiteSAE347_FD_187267 | JGI IMG/M metagenome (GOLD analysis project Ga0209749, IMG submission 187267) | Bioremediated contaminated groundwater from EPA Superfund site, New Mexico - Sample SAE3-47 (SPAdes) (version 2) | ecosystem: Environmental > Aquatic > Deep subsurface > Groundwater >... | reverse complement strand
AGGGGGCTGTACATGAAGAAAAAGACCCTGGTTTTCCTGATTGTTTTCCTGGCTGGATGCGCCCTCGCCCTGGCCTTGGCGTACCCGGCCCTGGCCATCCCGCATGACATTCTCGACGATATCGCCATCGTTGCCGTCATGGAGCCGCTCAACAAAACGACAGTTCCCGGGCATATTGATTTCCCCTACTTCCCCGAAAAAATGGGGCAGATGCTCTCCGAGGCGAACTACCGCGTCATACCCATCACCCAGAAGATGCTCGCCGACGAGGGGATTCAACTCTACTCCTCCATCGGGCCGGATCGCTCCCTGACGGCCGCCGAGGTTTCCCTTCTGGCGAAGAAATTAAGGTTCGACGCCCTGGTCACGGGAAATATCTACGAGCTCCAGGTCCGCACTGAGCGCCAGTTCCTCTTCATGAAGAAGTTTTACGATTTCACCATGGAGGGCCTTCTTTACTACAAGGACGGGCGGGAGCTTTGGCATGGGCGCATCAGAAAATATGATCGCGAGATTCGCTCGGATGACTCGCGGGAGATTGAAAAGAGGAAAGTCTTCACCAACATCCTGACCTCCCAGGAGATCGGTGACTCCCTCCTGACCGAACTCGGGAGGAAACCGGACGACAGGGACCCTCCGGAGATTGCGATCTCCTCCCCTTCAAAAGTCCAGGTTCTAAAGAGCACGACCATAATACTCAAGGGTGAGGTCGCCGACAACAGCAAGGTGTGGCAGCTCTCCGTCAATGGACGGGATATGCAGATTGTTCCGCATAGACGCATTGAGTTTTCCTACCCGATCCGCCTTGAGGAGAAGAGAGCCGGCGAACGGGAGACCATCCAGGTAACCGCCCGGGACATCTTCGAAAACTCGGCCAGCGTGGAGGTGCCTCTCGTCTGGGGCAAGACTTTGAATGCCTACGTGAAGGAGATCAAGGGCTCGGACATTCTCATAAACAAAGGGCGCTATCAGGGGGTCGAGAACGGCATGGCCTTCACGGTTCACAGCGTGGAGAAGTTCAACGATCCCCTGTCGGGAGTTCCCATGTATAATGTTCGGGAACTCGGTGCCGTGGTGGTGACCAATGTCTACGACAACACCTCGGCGGCGACGTTTCTTTCGCCTGAGCTGGCCGGCCGGGTGAAAAAAGGCGATATTCTCAAATAGTTCCGGTTTGCAGGGTCTAATCTCTATACTCGGGAGGTAAGAAATGAAAGCGTTTGCGTGGTGTGCGGTCCTGGTGTTCATTCTCTTCGCCTTGTCACCCGCCGTCGGGGCCCCCCTCTTCGGAGACGTTCCCCAGAATCACTGGGCCAAAGATGCGATTATGCAGCTTGCCTCGAAGGGACTTCTCGAAGGCTATCCGGACGGGACTTTCAAGGGCGACCGCCTGACTTCCCGCTGGGAGATGGCCCTCGTGATCGCCCGCCTGATGGCCAGAGTGGAACAGATGGGAAACAAATATTTTTCCAGGGCCGATATGGACACCTTGAAAGCCCTGGCCGAAAGCTACAAAGACGAACTGACTTCCTACGGCGTCCGGATGAATTCAGTCGAAGGCAACTTTTCCAAGCTGGACACGAGAACGTCTTCCCTCGAAAAGATAAAATTTTACGGGTATTTCGATTCCATTATGCTCTCGCAGGACGTGGTCGGAGATCAACCTCTGATCGGCACCACGGACAACCTCTTCGCCGCCATAGACTGGACCTGCGGCCGTCCCCTGGTGCGGGGCAAGTCCGTCACCGGTCTTCTGGCCCTCGGTCTTAATACCTCGCTCTCCCCGTCTCTTTCCGCCGGCGTGCAATTTGACGCCTACCAGAGCCTGGGAGACCTGCCTGTGGATATCTACTGGGGCGTCACCCCGCCTTACCAATGCAATCTCTTCACCGGGTCCGGTTTCCCGGAAGACATTCTCGTGCCCCGGGCTCCCATGACCCGGATGGTGCTGGACAATTTCTGGTTCAAGCATGAGCCATCAAAAACCCTTCTTCTGGGGGGAGCCTACCGTCCTCAGCGGGTTGAGTCGTTCGTTCTGAACGGGATGCGCAACCCCAACGTCAATGCCCCGTCGCTCCTGCCTTTCTGGGGCGCCAGCATTTCCGGGCCTATCGCCGGGAAGTATCCCCTCTCCTGGGAAATTCTTCAGACCCGCCTGCCTCACACCGCCAACACCCTCATGGGATCCAGATATGACTATAACAGTTGGGCGGGGGCCTTGAACCTCACTGCGGATTTCAAAAACTTCAAAGTGGGCCTGAATTTTTCGAGGGCCGTTGACGACCCCATAAACTCGGGCAGCCCTCAGGCCGCCGGCATCATCCCCATTCCGCTCGGTGCCTGGAATGCCGCCCTCATTCCCTTTGCCCCCGGTTGGGAGGATACCCGCTCCGGCGCCATCAGGGCCGCGACCGGACCCCAGTCGGAGAACACCATCGGAGGCAGCATCGAGCTTCCTCTGAACAATTTTTTGAATAATTTGTGGAAATTCCGGGTGGAAATCGCCAGCAGTAACTATGTCCCCGACACCGCCCGCGCCGCCAAATCCGGTTTTGACACCTCCGTTTCCGGTTCGCTCTTATCGGCGGCACTGAGCGGGAAAATCTATGAGCGATTCAATCTGAACCTTTCCTACCTGGATATCGCGCCCACCTATGACCCGTTCTTAAACCAGCTCCCGGCGGCGGCGGCCATTCCCGTCTTCCTGCCTTATTCCACCTACTATTCCAGCTATTACCAGCTCCACGACTACCTGGCCTACCCCAATAACCGGAGGGGACTCAAGCTGGTGATCGGGTATGATATTCCCAGGGACAAAGGAAACCTTTCCTTGACCTTAAACTCCCTTGAGCAGGCGGAGCCATCCACTCCGGGCCAGTGGCACAAGGCCGGCAACGTGGAGCCCCTCTTCGGCCTGCTGGCCGGCGGGGGCACGGAGAAGGGCCGTCTCCAGGAGGCCACTTTGCGCGGCACTTATAATATAACTCAGCGCCTCAGGGCGGACTTCGGGTTCACGAACTACAAGATACTCCGATCCGCCGGCGCCATGGACGATATCAACTTCGAGCAGAACCTTTATTCATTGGCCTTGAGCTATCCCTTCAGCAACCACCTGGCCGTTTACGGCAGCTTAAACGTGCTCAGCTACAAAGGTCAGTGGGGACAGGCTCCCACCATCACCAACATCCAGGATTTCACCCAGTCCATTCCCTCTCTGGGCGTCTCCTATATTTTCGACGAGTCCTCCTCCGTCTCACTGTCTTACCGAACTCCGGGTTATACCGACAACCGCTCGCAGTCGATTAAAAACCTCTGGCCGACGACCGCCGGGAACTGGCAGGGACAACAGACATCCCTGGAATTCAGATTTTCCTTCTAAAGGATTGCCTTGATGCCGGAACCAAATGATTCAATTGACCTCTTCGGCCTCCTGTGCCGCACCGGCCAGGAATTAAGCGCCATTGGGGACCTGGACGATCTGCTGGAAAAAATAATGGAGGTCACCCGGGAAATCTGCACCGCCGATGCCTCGTCCATCCTGATGGTTGATAATGATACGCAGGAACTTTATTTCAAGGCTGCCCAGGGAGAGAAAAGACGCCAGGTCAAGCCGGTCCGTTTTTCTATCCACGAGGGAATCGCGGGCTGGGTCGCCGTCAACAGGCAGAGTCTGATTGTAAATGACGTCCTGTCGGATCCCCGCTACCTGGTGCGGGTGGACGTCGAGTCCTCCTACCAGACACGGAACATCGCCTGTGTCCCGGTCATCTGGGAAAACGAGCTCCTGGGCGTCATCGAGGCCCTTAACAAGAAGGGAGACAAGGATTTTACGGAAGAGGATCTTAAATTTCTCTCCATCCTGGCCAGTCAGGCGGCAGTCGCCATCAACAGCACCAGGACCATCTCGGATCTGCAGAACTTCTTCATCTATATGGTTGAAATTCTGGTCATGGCCATTGAGTCCGTGACTCGGGTCCCTTCCGGTTTTACCATGAAGGTCGCCAGGGCCGCCACCCGCCTGGCCCGGCAGATGGGAATCTCGGGAAAAGATTATGAAAATATTTACTACGCCTCTATGCTTTTCAATATAGGGAAGTTGCGCGCTATGGAGGGAAACGGGGAAGTTCCCTCCAACCTGCACCCGCTTCTGGGGGGGGAAACCCTGCACCAGATAATGCTGCTGGAAAAGATCGCACCCATCGTGGAGTCCCATCTGGAGCGCTTTGACGGCTCCGGACTGCCCAGGGGCCTCAAGGGCAATGATATTCCCCTGGGAGGGCGAATCCTGGGACTGGCCCTGGCCTTCGAGGAGTGGCGCCTGGCAAAAAGCAAGGAAGCTTCGGAGAATCCCGCCAAAGAATTCATCGCCGCAAACCCTTCGGTCTTTGACCCGGCGGTGGTCAAAGTTTTTCTGGAGCAGACCCCGTGATTACGTTTCCCGTTAATACCGCAAGCCGGGTGGAATTCGTGGATATCACGCCTAAGGTGAAAAAATCTGTGGCGGAGTCAGGTGTTAGAGAAGGATTCTGCGTCGTCTATGTCCCGCATACCACCGCCGGTATCACTATCAACGAGAATGCCGACCCGGACGTCGTCTCCGACATCATCATGCACTTGAGCCGGCTGGTTCCCCCCTCCGGCAACTTCCGCCACTCCGAGGGGAATTCCGATGCCCACATCAAGGCCTCTCTCATGGGGTTTTCCCAGACCCTCCTGGTGCAGGATGGAAATATTGTGTTGGGACGGTGGCAGGCGCTGTACTTCTGCGAATTCGACGGACCCCGCCAGAGAAAAGTCTCCTGCTCAATCTTCGGGAGGGTCGGAGTCTGAAGGGACTTCCGGCTTAAGCGGAAGAGCCGTGAAGGCGTTTGCAAATGACTGAAGAGCTTCCAGGCGCGTAAGATACCGGGAAGGGCGGGAGCGGATGTAGCCGGCCAGCTTCTCATCCACGGCCCCAATGGCCTTGACGACGTTCGTAAAAGAATTCAGTTTGTCCAGCAGTTTTTGTGATTCTTCGATACGCTTCGTCATCTCGGGGTGAGTGCTCAGCCAGCCCGGGACGTTCGAGGGCATCTGCTTCCCCAGATCCTCCAGCTTCTTGAACGAGACGATGAGTTCTCCCGGGCGATATCCGGCCACCGATGTCAGGATGAGGGCGTCCTCATCAGCTTCCAGCTCGAAATTGCGGTCATAGCCCCTGCTTATTAGGGTCCCGATGAAATCCGACATGATCATGCCGATATTGCTCCTGGTGGCGATGCCGACAATGACCCCCAGAAAGTCGAAATTCTGGGCCTGCCGGTACTGCCTGGCGGCGTGGTGATTGGTCACGTGGCCGATCTCGTGGCTGATAACCCCGGCCAGCTCATCGTCCGACTCCAGCACGCGGAGCAGTCCCTCGGTCACGTAGATCGGTCCGCCCGCTGAAAAGGCATTGATCTCATCGGAATCCAGAACGTTGAAGATGAAGTTGAAGTTTAAATCATTGAGCTTGTTGGCGTCCACGATTCGCGCCCCGATGCGGCGCACCCTCTCGATGTATTCCTGGTTCCTGGAGACGCGGTAGGAGTACTCGATGGCTCCGGCCATCTCCTTGCTCAGGGCCGTCTCCAGCTCGTCCTGCTTGAGGAGCGGGTTGTTTTCCGGGAAACAAATTGGACAGGGGCGGTAGCCCCCGGCGACGGCCTCCTGGATAGACTCGCAGATCTCCACCCTGGCGCCCGGGGAGATATGATCGCATTTTTCCTTATGATACAGCTTGCTGTCAAGATTTAGAAGGACTTTTATTTTGGGAGTTTCAGGGTGCAGAGCCTTCCGGACTTCGCTCCCGAGTTGCTCCATCGCCGCATCCTTGCGGGAATTCCTGGCAGTCAGGTACCCCCACTTGTCCGTGCCGATCTCCCCCAGGGAGGCCGAGAGAATATACGAACTCCCTTTCCGGGCGACATTGACGATAAGCAGGTGGTCCACGCCGAGCAGCTCGCGGGCGAAGGAAGAATTGAACAGGAGGTCAGGAAAACCAAGCAGCGTATCCTGCTGTTCTTTTTTTGTCTCCCGGACGATCTTCGGATTAAGGATGTCCGCGGGCAGGCGATAGTCGATATCCTGCTTGGTGAGCGCCGGCCTGGAAAGTTCAACCTGCCATTCCTCCTGTAAAGTCTTGTCGTTTTTTCCTTCTGCGTTCAGGAAGAAGACACCGACCCGGGAGGGATGAGTGCTGTCTGCCGCCGCCCATGATATCAGGAGAAAACAGAGGGCCGCCGCCATGAGGAGCGGGCCGGGGAACAATTTAACAGAAACTCCGGAAAGGCGCCGTAAAAATTTCATCGGTCACTTTCTCCCTTAGGGATCTACCTCTTCCCAATGTTGCTCTGCAGGAAACTTCTTTTCAAACGGGGAAAGATCCTGCAGGGAGGAAACATGCCGGAAATAGACGAGAGTCAGTTGATAGCCGATTGCCTCAGGTGGGACGAGAAGGCCTGGGGAATTCTTTATGCACACTATCGCGCCCTGGTATTCAAGGTCATTGCGACGGGCGGATGGAGCTTTCAGAGGGAGGAAGCCGAAGATCTGGTCCAGGAAGTCTTTCTGGAGCTGATCAGGTCCCTGCCCAATTTCAGGAAGGAGGCGGCGCTCTCCACTTTCCTGATCCAGTTGGCCAAGAACAAATGCGTCTCCACTCTTAGAAGGAAAACAGCCCTGAAGCGCGGCGCCGGCGAGGCCGCCATCTCCCTCGACATGGGAAGAGGCGGAGAGGAAGAAAATCCCATCCCGATTTCTTCGGAGGAGCCGACCCCCGAAGAGAGCAGCCTTCACCGCGAGGAAATTGAGAGCGTCCGCCGGGCCCTGGAGCTGATACCGACCGAGTGTCAGACACTCATCTCCCTCAGGTTTTTTGACGAAAAATCCTACGATGAAATCTGCCAGGCGCTGGGACTTCCCCTGGGAACCATCTGTTCGCGCCTTAAGCGCTGTCTGACAAAATTACATTCGGCTTACGTGGAAAAATTCGCGCAACAATACGACTAATGAAAGGGAAACCCGGATGATTCGGAGGCGGGCATGAGCTGTTATAAACCCAGACTCTCAGAGAGGCTGATCCAGTACCTGGAAAACCTGCTGAGTCCGCGCGAGCGAACGGAGATGGAATCCCATATCCGTTCCTGTACCGATTGCAAGGAAGAACTCGACGCGCTGCAAAAAGATTGCCGCACAATGAAACTTTACGCTGCGCATCTAAGAAAGGCAAACACAAGCATTAGAAGGGAGGCCCCGGAGGCCCCGGTCATTTTTTCCCGCACTTCATCGGCCTGCCCTCCGGCCAACGTGCTGGTGCTCTATGCTCAGAAAGAAGTCCAGATCTCGGCGGGCGAGAAGGACAACATCGAAAACCACCTCCTTAACTGCACGACCTGCCGTCAGGCCGTGGAAGTTCTCTGGCAGATCGAAGAAGAACTGACCCCTGAAAAAACAAGGTCTCTGATCTCAGAGGTTCCGGAACCCGCTCCGGCCGAACCTCTTCCGGCGCGTCTTTTCGAGGCGGTCAGGCAGGGCCGCTCCGCCCTTGAAAAAGAGAAAGCGGCGGCCGCCGAAACGGCGGGGAATTCAGGGAGGAGAGAAGAAAAAAAATCCGGTTCAGCCGATGAAGGATCGGATTCTCTTTCTTTGTTTTTTGAGAAAATACGGAGAGTTTTTGCCTCTTACGGGCGGTGGCAGTATGGGGGGGCGCTTGCTCTCATTCTGGCTGTCCTGGGGCTCGCAGTTTTCTTTTTCCTGGAAAAGTCAGGCTCTTTTAACTCCGGAGATACGGGTCTGATCTCCCTTAAAAGCGAGCCATCTCCCTCCCTTATCGAGAAGAGGGTTGTCCTTCCCTCGCCTGAAATGCCACAGTCTCCTACCCCTGCTCTTCAGAAGCCAGCTCCGACTGCAAGTCCGGCCGTTGCTGTTGCCTCGGAATCTCCGCAGGAAGAAAAAGAGATGGCGGCCGCCGGAACTGCCGGCGCCGGGGACATTCGGGACAAAGCCGAATCTGTTTCCAGGGAGAAAAAAGAGAAATCTACCTCGAAGAAACCCGTAAAGAAAAAATCGGAGGTTAAAAAAAGCCCCGGTCAGAAAGCCCGCGTCGAAAAGAAGCCGCCTGATAAAAAAGTGCTCGCTTTTTTCCAGCCTCCTGCAAATACCATGCCTGAAATTGCAAAAAAACAGAGCCCCCCTGTTCCGGCAGCCCCTTTGACGCGCCATATCGCTGCAACGGAAGAAAAGTCAGACAGAGTTTCACTTCAGGCCGGACCCGAAAAGGGACAGGGGCTTTATTTGGGCCCCCAGGGAGACCAGAGCGCGGAGGCCGGACGGACTGTGAATGCCGGGATTTCTCCGGGCTCTGAAAAGGCAATGAAAGCCTCCGAATCCTCATCGGCTCTGGCCGACTATGAGAGCCTGTTGGAAGAGGAGCTTCAGCAGAAAATCAGCCAGACCCTCGGGGGGAAGAAGGCCACCGTTCGCGTCGTTGCTTCCCTGGAATCTCCCATCGTTTTTGTTCCGGCCGTCGGAGTCAAGTCCAAAGACAGTACGGCCGCTCCCGCTTCCGCCGCTAAACGCCTTCCCATCAGGAGCTTAAAGGTTACGATTCGCCCTTCAAGCGGGCTTTCAGAAGAACAGAAAGCCTCCATTAAAAAAATAATCTCGGAATCGGGCCGCTTCGACGAGGCCCGCGGGGACAGCCTGGAATTCAAATAAGCCCGTCAGGACCGCCCCGGTGGCACGGGGGCATTCCCAAAGAAAAGGTTCTAGCGATAGAAGAAATAGGCTTTGACGCTCCCGCTTCCTGCCGCGGAAGGCACCAGACCGGTGATATTGATGACGAGGCTTTTACCGCTCATGTTGAAGAAGCGGAAAAACATCGGCGCCCATTCGATAAGGGAAATCTCAGGCAGCGGAAAGTTGATCAACTGGCCGACGTCAAATCCCTGGTTGTAATCGTCTATGTTGGACAGAGCGCTCCAGGCCTGATGGAGGCGAGTTCCGTTATAGTCCGTCCCTCCGGTCAGATCCGCCCCGTTGAAGTTATAGAGAGGATCTGCCGTCCTTCCCGAAAGGATAAGCGCCAGGGCCATTTCATCAAAATATAATTCATAAGGCTGATCGGCTGCGGCGCCACGCAGGGCGGCCAGGCCGGTTCTCCCGTCCGCCTGGTTCAGGCGGGCCACGGCCTCATAGCCCAACCTTTCATAAAGATATTGGACGCTCAGAAAGCCCGTCTCATATATCCCAATATAACCATTATAGGTCGCATTAAATACGAAGGAAGTGAGGGGGCATCGTTCGGGTATTCTTAAATACCTCTCAAGGGGCTGGGCCCGCATCTTATTTAAATCAGGGAAATTGTTGGTGATGCTTCTTCCCAGAAGGATATTTTCAGTAAAAATGGAGTTGCCTTCTCCGACGGAATACTCCTGATCCTGAGTCGCCTGGCCTCTCTCAAGATCCTGCCGCACTCCGCCGTAGCTCTCGACGTATTTCTGATTAAAGCGGGCCAGATGACTGAATTCGTGCCCGCAGACAGCTTCCAGAAATTCGATGCGGTCGTCCACATACTGGACGGATTGTTCAAGAAACAGGCGGGGATCGATATAGACGATTTCCGCCTCATTGCTGTAGAATCCCGGGGGGAGCTCGTCCTGAGGGAACTCATCCGTGGGCTGAAAATAGGCGTTATCAAAATTTGCACTTAGCACGATGTAAACCCGGGGATCCCCGTCAATTCCGGGATTCCACTCCGATCCCATCCTCTGGTGAACGAGAGGATAGATCGTCGTATCGAAGTAGTCGGCCATAGCACGGGAAAAACCGTTCATGTCCCGGTAATATGCGGCATCTCCATCCCCCGCGGCGTCATCCACGTAAACGTAGCAGTGCTCCCCCAGGGCGTGGCAGGTGCAAAGCCGGTTCAGAAAAATGCCCGCGGTCTGAGAAAAATCAATCCAGAAAGTCCGGCGATGCCCTAAATAATTGGTCTTGGGCTTCCCTTTAACCAGCTCGACTCCCTTGGCCTTGAGTTCGGATGCCGTGAGCGGGCGCGGGCGGATTCCCCTGGCCAGAAGATCGGCCGCAACTTCGTAATTTTTTTTCGTGATTTCCAGGTGTTTACGCAGGTAGAGTGAATATGGGTCGGATAATATGTCTGCTTTTTTTGGTTTACAGGCGGTGAGCGGCCTTCCGGCTTTCCCGCCTTTTAGGAACTCACTGAAGAAAGAGCCGGCCAGGGAGACGGGGTGGCCGCTCTCGGAAGGATTTGCCGAATGATAGACCAGAAACAGGTAGGCCTCCGAAGCCGATATGGAAGAATCCAGGGAAATATTCAGAGTCCCGTTGATGATGTCTGCGGGAAGCGCATTGAAGCCCATGGGAGTGGGGATCCGGACATTCGAATCCGGCGTTGGCGCCGGCGCCGGCGACGGCGTCCCTCCGAGATAAGGTGTCAGGACAAAGAGCCGCTGAACGAGGCCGCTGACATTGAAAGCCGTAAAGCTCGCAGGGCGGGCCGAGACCCCTGGATTAAAAAAAGCGAGGCTCAGCGTGTTGTTTTCGATTTTGTAGATTCCGTAAGATATCTTTCCGATATACCAGGAGTTGGAAGAATCCCCCACGGAAAGTTCCATCCTGCGTGGAGTCGTACCGGCATCAACAGTATAGGTTCCTTTATACCACTCCGTGCCGGTCGAATTGCCGAATTTAAAAGTCCTGGTCGCCTCTTCGAACATTGCGTTCCATTGAGAACTGGCGCCCTCCTCGTAACCGCTCCATGGGCCCTCCAGAGTTGTCTTTGCGTAGGGCGAAGGCGACGAAGCAGGCGTAGGAATAACCCCTCCGCTCACCTGATCTCCGCCGCAGCCGCTCAGCGGGAAAAGAAAAGCGACCAGGAGTGCGACGATAAAAAAACGACTGGTTGTCTTTAAAAGCTTTGCTTTCATAAATCTGCACCTCCCCAAAGGGGGTTCATTCCGGGACAATTCAAGTCATTCTCCTTCAGGAGGCAAATTCCCTCCCATCATCCCGGTTTCATGGTATCAGGGCTGGCGGTTCATTTCCGTCAGCACATCGTAGTAAAATACAGTTCCGAACTCAATGTTTTCCACGGAAATACGCTCATCGTCTCCATGTGAGCGGGCGTTTTCATCGTCGTCGGCCCGGTAGGGCTCAAAATTATAGCAGACGATTCCCAGTTCCCTGAAGTAGTGGCTGTCATTGGAACTGGTGCTGATGGGGGAAGTGACAATACACTTTGGATCGCGTCTCCGGGCGGCCTTTTCAATGGCCCGAAAAAGCGCCGTATCTATGGAGGAGGCATTGGCCGGGTAGGAAAAAAGCACCTTGACTTCAACCTTGTCATCGGCGATGAGGGAGCGAAGGCGGTCAGTGAAACGGTCCGGATCCTCGCCGGGCAGGAGGCGGCAGTCCACCTCCGCCGCCGCTTCGGAGGGGATGACGTTGATGTTGGAACTGCCTTTCAATCCGGTGACTACGATCGTGTTGTGGGTGGTCGCATAACCGTAGCTCGACGAAACGAATTCCGCCTCCGTCAGGCGGAGGTCTCTTATAAATTTCCGGGCCGCCGGCAAAAGAACTTCCGGCGGCTGGTAAGCGGTGATCTTCTGCAGGGCGCCGAGGAGGTGGTTTACGGCGGAATCCGGGTTCGGCTCCGAGGCGTGGCCCGGTGTTCCGCTGGCGGTAAGTCTCAGCCAGAGCGGGGATTTTTCCGTGGGAGAGACGGCATATAGAACTTCCTTTCTTTCGCCCTCGGGGGGGTGGATATTCTCTCCCTCGTTAAGTAGAAACTCGGCCTCCTTGAGGAGGCCCTTTTTGCTGTTAATCATCCACTCCGATCCGGTGCTCAGGCATTCCTCATCCGCGACGGAGAGGAAGATAACATCTCTTTTAAGGGGGACTTTGTTGCGCTTGAGAAGAATCATCGCCATCATCTGCATGACGGCGGTTCCCTTCATGTCGAGGGCCCCGCGGCCATAGATAAAGCCGTCCCGGACCATACCGGAAAAAGGATCAATACTCCAGGTTTTTCGATCGGCGGGGACGACGTCGCTGTGATTGAAGAGGACGATGCCGCCGCCGCTTCCTCTCAGGATGGCAAAGAAATTGGCTCTCCCCGGAGCGTACTCGAAGATCTCGTTTTCGATTCCCTCCCGCTCAAATATTTTTTTGAAAAACAGGGCGGCCCTGATCTCATTTCCCGGGGGGTTGCTCGTGTCCACCTTGAGATATTCCGATAGCAGGCGGGAGGCCTCCCCGGGTGAGGCGGGCGCAGCGGTGCTTTTACAGATCCCCCCGGTTGAAAGTAAAAGAATATGAATAATTAATAATAGGAGAACAGCCTGCCTGGCTCTTAGGAACATGAAATGCACCTCCTGTTTTATGCCGGCTCTGAAATAAGCCTCTGGAAAGTCTTTTGAATGTCCCTGGTCACCCCTCCCGGAGTTCCGTCTCCGATGACATGCTCTTCGAGGCGGATCACCGGAAGGACTTCATAGCGGGCGCTGACGAGGAAGACTTCCTCCATTTTGATCAGATCCCGCAGGGTCACCGTCGCCTCCCTGACGTTAAGTCCCTTATCGCGGGCAATTTCCATGATCGTCTGCCGGAGAACCTCCGGAAAGACTCCGGGTTCAAGGGCCGGTGTAATAATTTTCCTTCTGCGAATGCCGAAAATATTGGAGACATCGCCATCAGATACGATATTTCCCTCATCAAGCAGGAGGCCTTCCCGGATTTTTCCGTTGAGTCTGCCGATTAAGGCAAAAAAGGATTCCAAAAACGGGTGAAGGCGGCCCGCATCGTTTGAACCATTGTTGCCTTTTACAATTCGGATTGTGGAAAGTTCAATCCCGCTTTCCTGCAGGGATTCCATGTTTTCCTCGAAGGGCAGGGCCACCGCTATGGTTCTTGTCTCGCGGCTGCCGTCAGAAGGAACTTCATGGTTTCGGATGGTGATGCGAAGACAAGCCTCCAGGAGCGAATTGCGGTGCAAAAGCTGGTGGAGAATATCTTCGAGTTCCTCTCTCGAGTAGAACAGGTCAAGCGACAGGAAGTCGGCGGCTATCAGCAGGCGATCGAGATGATCCTGCAGTTTAAAAATCCTTCCCCCGTAGGCCCTCATGGTTTCACAGAGGCCGTCTCCGTAGATAAAGGCCTGGTCCAGCATACAGAGCCGGGCCTTGTTGAAGGGGAGGAAGCGGTCGTCGCTGAAGACGGTCAAATTAGGAAAATCCATTGAAGAGAACAAGAGGTTATTCCTCCAGTTTGACCGTCATCTTTTTCCCGTTCTTCTCCAGGATAATCTCTCCCTTAGTGATTTTCCTGACGTAAAATTCTCCGGCAAAACGCTCTCCAGGAGAGACGGTGTAGCTTTTCGAGCCAATGCTGATGATCGCCATGGTTCTATCCGGTCCGGAAACCACTCCGGTCAGGCGCGGGAGCGGGCTGGGCGCAGGAGTCTTCTTTACTGCGGGAGTGGGCCGTGGGGAAGCAGAAGGAGAGGCAGAAGCAGAAGGGGTCTCCTGGGTCCTGGCCACATCTTCCGGGCCTATTTTGGGTTCTTTATATGTTTCCTCCCCTGAAACGGCAGGCTCGTCGTTCGAAGAAGAAAATTGATCGGTGTTCTCATTTCCAGCCGCAAGACGGGCAGGCGGCTTCCAGAAAAAGGTCTCCCCATCCAGCTTGATCGAACCTCCGGAATCAAATTTTGGGATGCGCCCGATTTCGCAGTTTCGGCTCACATAAACGGCCCTCCCCAGGAGACAGCTGGTGTCTTCAACGAGCATGGGATCTTGCCGCGAATCGGAGCTGGCATAGGCAAATACGGCGATGACCTGGGCTTTTTTCGGAGAGCCGGAAGCATCGGCTTTTCTGTGACGCCAGATGGAAGGGTTGTCCTTTAGATCCTGGATGGCCCGGCGGATGGCCTTTTTAAGTTTGTGCTCATCGCCGTTGCTGAAGATCCGGATCGCCGCTTTCACCCTGGGAGTATCGAACAGGCTCATGTCTTCGGTCCACAGAAGGCTGTATCCCCTGTTGTCCGGCAAAGAGACATGTGTACTTTCCGGCGAGATCATCCGGTTGATCCTGCCGCAACCGCAGTTTATCGAGAAGAAAACAGCCGTAAGAGCGAGAGAGCACATGACCAGAAGCTTTCTTGTCACGAAAATTCCTCCTCCCCTTACTCTTTTAATTCCACTTTCCACTATTCAACTCCTTGATCCGGAGAGGATTTTTTTGAGGTGGGCCAGAAGAGAGAGAGAATATTTAAGGAGGCGTGAAATGGATCTTAAAGAGCAGGAATTTGTGAAGGAGATTCCCTCAAAGAAGGAACACTTCTCGGAATGGTACACCGCCGTGGTCCTCAAGTCGGAGATGGCGGATTATTCGCCCGTGAGGGGCTGCATGGTCATCCGTCCCTATGGCTTCGGGATATGGGAGAATATCCAGCAGAGGCTGGACATGCGCTTCAAGAAGACCGGCCATAAGAATGCCTACTTCCCCCTTTTCATTCCGGAGAGTTTTCTTAAGAAGGAAGCCGAGCACGTGGAAGGCTTTGCTCCGCAGGTCGCCTGGGTGACGCGCGGGGGGGACGAGGATCTCACCGAGAAACTTGCCGTCAGGCCCACCTCAGAGGCCATCATCTGCTCCATGTACTCCAAGTGGATTAAATCCTACCGGGATCTTCCCGTCCTCATCAATCAGTGGGCCAACGTCGTGCGCTGGGAAAAATCCACCAGGCTTTTTCTCAGGACGACGGAATTTCTCTGGCAGGAAGGCCACACCGCCCACCGGACCGCCGAGGAGGCCGAGGAGGAGACCCGGAGGATGCTGGACGTCTACCGTGATTTCGTGGAGAACGACCTGGCTATCCCTGTTCTCTGGGGACGAAAGACCGACGGGGAGAAATTTGCCGGGGCCGTGCACACCTACACCATCGAGGCCCTCATGCCCGACGGGCAGGCCCTGCAGTCCGGCACCTCCCATAACCTCGGGCAGCACTTCGCCAAGGCCTTCGACATCAAGTTCCTCGACAGCGACAACCAGGAAAAATATATATGGGGAACCTCATGGGGAGTTTCCACCCGCATCATAGGCGCCCTCATCATGACCCACGGCGACGACCGGGGGCTGGTGCTCCCGCCCGTCATCGCCCCCATCCAGGTGATAGTCGTCCCCATCGTTTACAAGGAAAAGGAAGAAGTCATCGGAAGAGCCCGCAAGATCATGGAGAGGCTCTCGGAAAAGTTCCGGGTGGAAATGGACGACCGGGATGAATACAAGCCCGGTTGGAAGTTCAACGAGTGGGAAATGCGCGGAGTGCCGCTCCGGCTGGAACTGGGGATGAAGGACATCGAGAAGGGCCAGGTGACGCTCGTTCCCCGCGACGGGAGCGGAAAGTTATTCGTGAAGGAGGAGGACGTCGAGATTGAGGTCGCCGCCGTCCTTGCAAGAATTCAGAAAAGCTATTACGAAAAAGCTTTGAAACACAGGGAAGAAAGTACTTTTACAGTGGGGAGTCTCGAAGAATTCAAGGCGCTAACAAAGGAGAAGCGGGGCTTCTACCGTACCCTCTGGTGCGGGCAGGAAAGCTGCGCCGACAAAGTGAGCGCCGAAACCGGCACCAGCCCCAGGTGCATCTCGCTGGAAGAAAAAGGGGACGGCCCCTGTATTGCCTGCGGCCGGAAAGCCGAACAAATCATATACTTCGCCCGGGCGTACTGAAGTTGGGCCGGCCTGAAAAACCGGATTGATAAAAAGAAATCTAAAAGACGCCTCCTTTGGCGCCGCGGGATCTTAAATGCTTGAAGAACTTGCCGGGAAGCTGAAGGGCCGGGTGGTGATCCTCGGAATCGGGAACGATCTCCGGGGGGACGACGGCGCCGGGGCGGCGCTGGCCGAAAGCCTGCGGGGCCAAGTGCGGGCGGAAGTCATAAACGGCGGGGAAGTGCCGGAGAGCTACACCGGGGCGGTCAAGGAATTCAAAGCCGGGAGCATCATCATCGTGGACGGCGCGGACATGGGGGAGAAGCCCGGTTCGGTGAGCCTGATCGAAAGGGAAGACTTGGCAGGTTTTCCGGTGACTTCCACCCACAACATCCCCCTGGCAGTACTGGCCGACTACCTCCACGCGGAGACGGGAGCCGCTGTCTTTCTGCTCGCCATCCAGGTTCGATCCACGGCCTTCGGAGCGGCTCTCAGCCCGGAACTGAAAGATACCCTGGCTGCATTAAAGGAATGTTTTACGACTCTTTTGGGGCCAAAATCGGCATAATTCAGGAGGATGTTTCAGATGAGATGGTTTTTGCGTTCCCTGGTTTTCTTCCTTATGGTACTGGCCTGGGTGATGCGCAGCCTGCCGGCGCTCTCCGCGGAAATGAGCTGGAGTGAGGCCATGAAGGAAGTTGATTTCGGGCAGGGCAGGGAAGAGCATGAACAGAAATACGGTTTTACCTGGCACTGCGTAAGAGATGAAGGGGAGCCCAACTGGCAGGGTTGGGTCAGAGTCGTCGCCAGTGGGAATGTCCACGGAACTCCGTACATTATCTGGCACCAGGTGTCCTCTACCCGCACCGGTTTTCTTCCCACCTCTGCGCCCCCTTATGGCAACGGACTTGCTCCTGAATATAAAGAGTCAATGTGGAAAGCTGCCTACCCCGACCTTGCCGACAAGAAACCGGCGGGGGTCGGCGATGACGGTTGGATCAGCGAAAGCGGCGGGCGACTTTCGGTCTGCCGCGGCCCTTTCCGCCTGGAAGTCCATGTGACTGTGGGCAAGCAGTGGAGCGCCGACCCACCCACCTGGGACCAGGCGCCGGATACCTCCTCCGGTATCAGCGACCCGGAATGGCAGAAAATGTGCCGGGAATACAAAGAGGCCTATGATGCCCGGGGCAAAGTGGCCCTTGAGGTGGGGCGCGCCATCATCAACAAGTGGGCCGCCTGGTACGATCTGCCGCTGGGCCGGGGAACCTGGGTGCGGGGGCTCCATTTTCCGGACCTGAAACCTTACATGCCGGGACCCGGCGAAGTTCCGGAAGGGCTCAAGCCCAGGACGGAGGGCGCCCAGCCCAGGTTCGAGAACGACGGGACTGAAAATTCGGTGACAGGAGTGATCTGGTATTACCTTCCGGTTAAGGGCCAGGAGGAGAATAAAACGCCCCGGATATTGTATGAAATACTCCTCAAGGGATGGGGCTTGTCCGAATGGCAGGCCGCTGACTGGCCCGTCGTCAGCGCTCAGGAGACAGTCGCCAGGGTCTGTAAAAAATGGGGAAAAGCGGAGCCGGTAACATTGCCCGGGGCCGATGAGGCTTTTCGCGGTGTGAGGCCATCCACCATGAACATAGGCAACAAGCAAGTCGAGGTAATTGAAGAAGACTTAATCTTCCGCTCAGGTAACATAATCGGTTTGGTCTACGGCTATGACACCACCACCATCACGCCCGGCCCGGTCCCAAATACCGAGACCATTGCCGCCTCAATTGCGGCCAAACTGGGAGGCGGATCCGCTTCTGCCGTGGAGGTCCCGAAAGAACGGGCTGTGCGCCTCTTGAAGATTGTGTGCCGGGATGACCAGGGGAATGAAGTCACCCGAATCCGGGCGGACGGCAGTCGGATAATTTCGCTTCTGGCCAGTCTTACCGAGAACGGGCAGCCGGTTCCCAATGCCGAGATAAAAATAGAGGGCCTTGACGACAGCCTTCTTTACAACATCAATGACCCCAAAGCGGCGCTGAGACGAGTCATCGATACCGACGATAAGGGTATCGCGCGCCTGCGTTTTGCGGTGGGCCAGTTTGACTACGGCCCGAAGGGTTCCTTTGACCAGAGTCCTCCTTCCGATAAGACGCTCAAATTCCGCTTGTCGCACAGCTACGGCGACAACACCGCGAAAGGAGAATTTTCGCTTTCATGTCTGCCGATGCAGCGTCTCACCGTGCATGTCCGCCGGATTGACGGGAAACCGGCGCCAGGCGCCAGGATTCAGATGCAGTGGCCCGCGCGTAAAGAAGAAACTGGCAGACGCCCCTGGCTGGCGGCCCTTCCCTTTGAGCAATATGTTTTTGCGGACGAAAACGGAAATTTTACAGTCCCTTATCCCGACGGGGATCGGGTTCGGGCTTATTTTGACGGAAAGGTCGAAGGAGACAGGGCATTCCTCCCTCATCTCGTTACGGCCAAATGTCCCGGTCAAATTTACATCCTCTGGGGTGTGGACTTTGATACCATCGTACAGGACCTCAAGGCTAATTTTAGAAAATACTTCGGGGATGCCGGTCTGGACGAGAAGTACCTGGACCTGCTGACCAGGCTGCCTATTCAGCTTGTCTCCTCCGGTGATACTCAAACCGTGCCTGAAAGTTCGTGGTTGAAAACCAAACTGCCCGGGTTTGACCAGGTGGGCCGTATTGATATTTCGATGCCGGCCTCCGCCGAGGGAGCTCTGGCCTTTGAAGAAGATATGGGGCACGAGCTTGGCCACTGGCTGAGTTATAACCTTCT
>Ga0209749_1001638_pt1 | contig 18561 bp, 14 predicted proteins | sample EPASupsiteSAE347_FD_187267 | JGI IMG/M metagenome (GOLD analysis project Ga0209749, IMG submission 187267) | Bioremediated contaminated groundwater from EPA Superfund site, New Mexico - Sample SAE3-47 (SPAdes) (version 2) | ecosystem: Environmental > Aquatic > Deep subsurface > Groundwater >... | reverse complement strand
GATATGATCGAAATAGGCAAGGGTGGCCAACGGCCGGTTAAAACAGTCCTTCTCTCGCGCTATGCATGTTATCTGATAATTCAGAACGCCGACCCCAGCAAGGAGATTGTTGCACAGGGTCAAACCTACTTCGCAATCCAGACACGCCGCCAGGAATTAGCGGACGAAAGTATCGAAGAGGGGCGGCGGATTCTGTTGCGTGAAGAGATTCGCCGCCATAACGTCCGGTTGGCTGATGCCGCCAAGGATGCGGGCGTTATCAAACCCCTGGACTACGCCATCTTTCAAAATCATGGGTATATGGGCCTTTATGGCGGTTTGAAACAGGAAGACATTCATCGGCGGAAAGGCTTGAAAAAGAGCCAAAAGATTTTGGACCACATGGGAAGCACGGAACTGGCGGCGAACCTGTTTCGCGCAACCCAGGCGGAGGAAAAACTCCGCCGGGACGAGGTGAAGGGAAAAGACGCCGCAAACCGGACGCATCGTGAAGTCGGCGCGAAGGTGCGGCAAACCATCCGGGAACTGGGCGGCACGATGCCCGAAGAATTGCCGGTGGCGGAAAGCATCAAGAAGATTGAGACCAAACAGCGCAAGCAGCTCGGAAAGACTGAGACGCCCGCAAAAAAGAAAAAAGAGTAAGCGAACATGGCACTGCATAAAGATTTTCCGCAATCCCCGCACGCGATTCTCGATCCTGGCATCCGCTGGTTTCCCGCCGATGAGGCGTTGCGGGAAACCGGCATGGAAAAGCTCATGCCCCCGCTCGTGGCAGAGTTGCACCGAAAGGTGAAGGAATTCCCGCCGCAAAGGATCTAGCGCCGGATGACATTGTTATGGTAAATTATCAACTTCCGGAAAGGGTTATCGGAATCGAAGGTGATCTATTTGGAAGTGAAGTTCGTATAGTTTGGCCTTTCGGCAGAAAACGGAATATTCCTTAAGGAAAAAGCAGCATGATTTATCAAATGACTCTTGATAGACTTTTACAGGAATCTCTGGCTCGAAACGCCTCGGATCTTCATCTTTCGGTAGGTCTTCCGCCCGCCGCCAGAATACACGGCGAAATAATCACTCTCCCATATGAAAATCTCGACCCGGAAACTTGTCAAGAACTGATATTTTCCATACTGAACACCGATCAAATCGAAAAATTCAAAGAAGATTGGGAGCTTGATTTTTCGATCTCGATTCTGAATTTAGGCAGATTTCGCGTCAATGTTTTCAAGGAAAGAAGCCACACTGAAGCTTCTTTCAGGATCGTCACGCCGCAGATAAAGACCATGCAGGAATTGGGGCTGCCGGAACCCGCGATAGAACTAGCACGCCGGCCGAACGGCCTTGTTTTGATTACGGGTCCGACGGGTGTAGGAAAAACCACGACGTTCAATTCCATTCTCGATCAGATTAATCGAGAGCGTCGATGCAGAATAATAACCATTGAAGATCCGATTGAATACTTGCATAAACACAAAAAATCGATTATTCTGCAAAGAGAAGTCCACACGGATACTCGTTCTTTCGCGACCGCGTTGCGTCATATTTTACGCCAGGATCCAGATATCATCGGAGTCGGGGAATTGCGGGATCTTGAGACGATTTCAACCGCCGTTACGGCCGCTGAAACCGGCCATCTTGTTATCGCGACATTGCATACGAGCGATGCGACTCAAACGATAGATCGAATCGTAGACGTTTTTCCGCCGCATCAACAGGAACAAATCCGCATTCAACTTTCAAACTCGCTTCAAGGAATTCTTTCACAACAACTTTTACCGACGGTTGAAAGAAAAGGCCGAATTTTAGCATATGAATTGATGATCGGCACTCCGGCGATTCGAAGATTGATACGAGAAAATAAAATTTCACAAATAGAAACGTTTATTCAAACAGGAAGCGAACATGGAATGCTGTCAATGGACAAATGTTTGAAAGCTCTGTATCAACAGGGAAAAATTTCGTATGATGTTGCATTGTCAAAAGTAAAAAATCCAACGGTTTTCAAGGAAATTTAATGGCGCGACCGACATTCCCTTTGCAGGATCAACTTAAAGGCTTTTCGCGGGCGTTATTTTCGACATGGCTTTACCATCGCCGCTTCAATATCCTTTTCGACACAGGCGAAGGCGTTGCTACGGCAATGTTGAACCGGGTTTTCGGAATACGAAAAATATTCCTCTCGCACGGTCATGCCGACCATATCGCCGGTTTAATCAATCTGATCAATATTCGAAACCTTGGAGCCGGCGATCAAACCGCCGAATTGGTCATTTATTATCCGAAAAACAATGCGTTAATCGATATATTGAAAGGATATCTTTCTCAAACCCAAAACGAGCTGTCGTTCAATTTGATTTGGAAACCTCTTGAATCCGGAGACAGAGTAGACTTGGAACCTACGATTGGAAAAACCTTCATCAAGACATTTAAGACACAACATTCTCACAAACAACTCAGCCTAGGATTCAACATCGTGGAAATACGGCGGCGTTTGCGTCCTGAATTCACCGGTTTTACTCAAATGCAAATCAACGAAGCCATCCGCTCATTGGGAAAAGACAAAGTCGCGGAAAACTTCGAGCAAATCATATTTACGTACGGTGGTGATTCAAGACCGATCAACCCGGAAATGATAAAGGAAACTCTCTTTTTGTGTCATGAATGCACTTACATGAAGATGGATGACGATGAAAGGAACTTTCAACAACATTCGGTTTTGGCTGAAGTTCTCGAAACCGCGAAAGCCGCGAAAGCAAAGACGCTTTTGTTGTTCCATGTTTCATTGAGATATACGCATGAAGAAATCCGAGATTGCATCAATAAAGCCGTAAAAGAAATATATCCTTCATGCAAAGTTATCGTTCTTCACGGCGAGCGTTTTTTTGACGCAACAGACCCTGGAAACAGCGGCAGACGTTCGGCGAGAAAAAACAACTTGGATTTTCACGAAGGAATCGACGTTAACGGTGAGGAGAATATTCGATGACACCGGTGCCCAAAATTCTGGTAATTGATGACGAACACAGTGTTCGTTGGGCTTTTGAGAAAGCCCTGCAGAAAGCCGGTTACGAGGTTGCATTGGCGGAAACGGGAGCAAAGGGTTTGGCGTTTTTCGAATCGATGCACCCCGACTTGACTTTACTTGATATTCGTATGCCTGAAATGGACGGGCTTCAAGTTTTGAAAAAAATCAGGGAAAAATATCCCGACGCTCAAGTTATCGTTATGACTGCATATTCGGACATGGAAACCACCGTTTCGGCCATGAAATTAGGCGCCTATGATTTTTTGAGCAAACCTTTCAACATTGATGAATGTATGTTGTTGATCTCAAAGGGGCTTAACGCCAGAGAGGCGAAAGTTGATTCAACCGTGGAAACGCCGGCCAACCAAACCGGCGGACTCAAGGGAAACAGCCTCGCCATGCAGGAAGTATATAAACTCATCGGCAAGGTCTCCGCCGAGGATGTAACCGTCGTTATTACCGGGGAATCCGGATCGGGGAAAGAACTTGTCGCGCAAGCGATACATTACAATTCCAATCGCGCCGGTAAGCCGTTTTGGGCTATTAATTGTACTGCGATCACGGAAAGTCTCATGGAATCAGAGCTTTTCGGTTACGAGAAGGGTGCTTTTACGGGAGCGGCCAACTCAAAACCGGGTGTTTTCGAGCTTGCGCAAGGCGGAACACTTTTCTTGGACGAAATCGGCGACATGAGCTTGGAAATGCAGGCAAACCTTCTCCGAGTTCTTGAGGAAAGGCAAATAGTTAGAGTCGGCGGCAACAAGAGAATCAAGGTCGATGTTCGGATAATCGCCGCGACGAATAAAGATCTTCGCAAATCCATTCAGGAAGGAAAATTCCGAGAAGATCTTTTTCATCGCATTAAAGTCATAGAAATCACGTTGCCCCCCTTGCGGAATCGCGTGGAAGACATCCCTCTTCTTGCAAGATATTTCATGGCACAATTGGCAACGCAACGGAAAGGAACGCCGAAAGTCCTTTCGGATGAGGCTATCGTGGTACTTTGCGCTTACTCGTGGCCGGGAAACGTACGCGAATTGAAGAACACCATCGAGCAATCATACACGCTCAGCCGAGATCAGATAATTCTTCCGGATCACCTTCCGACCGAAGTTAGACATGGTGGAACTTCCCACACCCAAATCCAGGCGCAGCCTGTCGCCGAGCACGCTTCCACAGCCGGCGCTCCCCCACCCCAACCATCGAACGATCAACTTCCCGCAAAAGCCGCCGGAGTCGTTATCGGCGCCGCGAAAGTCGATCAAATAGAAAACCTGATAAAATCTTTTGTTTCACAAAGCCTCAAAGACAATATATCAGGCGTCGCTCATGAAAAAATAATTGATGCCGTCGAAAAGGAACTGTTGTTTCAGGCTCTGAGTATGTTCAAGGGAAACCAGGTGCAAACAGCAAATTTTCTCGGCATCACGCGAAACACGTTAAGAACAAAAATCGAAAAGTACGGTATCTGATGGAAATCACATCGCCGTGCTTTAATCTAAACATTAATATTAATAGGGGAACAGTCGAATGATAAATCCGGGGATATATCGGGAATACGACATTCGCGGCGTTGTCGGTCAGGATCTGACGACCGAGGTCGCCTTGATGCTTGGAAAAGGCTTCGCCGAACTACTTACCCGCTTGAAGCCCGACGCCAAAAAGGTCAGCGTCGGTAGAGATGTCCGGCTCAGCTCGGAATCGCTTGCGAACGCTTTGATTCAGGGTATCCTTTCAACCGGCCTTGACGTGGTCGACCTTGGAGTATGTCCGACTCCGCTGCAGTATTTTTCTCTTTTTCATCTTCATCTCGACGGCGGCATAATGGTCACGGGAAGCCACAACCCACCGGAATTCAACGGTTTTAAAATCAGCATCGGCAGCAAAACCATCTTCGGCAAGGATATCCAGAATCTTAGGACGATCATTGATGACGAAGCCTGGAAAGAGCCGCCGAAATCCGGAAAGCGTGAAACTTTCAACATCATTCAAGCATACAAGGATTATATGTTGCGGGAATTTTCGCAGCTCGCCGATAAGCGTTACCCCCGCATAAAAATAGCCGTAGATGCCGGCAACGGTACGGCAGGTTTACTGGTTCCGGAACTTCTTGAAAAAATGGGGTGCGAAGTCGTTCCGCTGTTCTGCGATCCCGACGGCAATTTTCCCAATCATCATCCTGATCCGACGGTTCCAAAATATCTCAAGGATCTCATCCGGGAAACGACGACTCGAAGGGCGCATTTCGGAGTAGGTTACGACGGTGACGCGGACAGGATCGGCCTTGTTAACGGACGGGGTGAAATAGTTTGGGGCGATCAGTTGCTGATCGTTCTTTCCCGAGATTTATTGAAAAAGCGACCCGGTGCGACGATCATAGCTGATGTCAAGTGTTCACAAGTTCTCTTCGACGACATTAAACTCAACGGCGGTCGTCCGATAATGTGGAAAACCGGTCATTCCTTGATAAAAGAAAAAATGAAACAAGAAAATGCTCTTTTGGCCGGCGAATTCAGCGGTCATATTTTTATCGGCGATAGGTATTTCGGATATGACGATGCCATTTACACTACATTTCGCTTGGTTGAAATCATGAAAACAACCGGCGCGGATTTAACCGCGTTGTTATCAGATATCCCCAAATTGCACCATACTCCCGAGATTAGGCTGGACTGTCCGGATGATCGAAAACAAGCGGTTGTAAAAGCGGTTATCGAAAAAATCAAAAAAATGCGATCGAATCCGAACACCGCCTTGAAAATCAAGAAAATACAAACGAGGGACGGAATCAGAGCAGTTTTTAGAAACGGCTGGGCGTTGATAAGAGCCAGCAATACGCAACCCGTGGTCATTCTTCGAGTGGAAGCCGATACCGAAGAAAAGCTGCAAATTTATCGAAAGTTCATGGAAGATGAATTTAAACAAGCTGAGGAGGAAGTATGAAAGTCCTGATTCTTGCGGGAGGTTCAGGAACGAGGTTGTGGCCGCTTTCGCGCAATCATTTTCCCAAACAATTTCTCGAATTGTTTAATGATAAGTCGCTTTTACGCGAAACTTCCGAGAGATTCCTGCGAATCGTCGAAAATGATGATCTTGTCGTAGTCACCAATGGTGAATACAAATTTTACGTCGAGAACGATTTGAAATCATGCAGGCATATCATTCTGGAACCGGTGGGTCGCAATACCGCACCGGCGATAGCTTTGGGCGTAAAATATTGTTTGGAAAAATTGGAATGCGGCGAAGAGGAGCTGGTCTTCATCAGCCCTTCGGATCATGTGATAAAACCTGTCGATATCTTCGCCAAATCAGTGATCGAAGCGCAAAATGCCGCCAAAGAAGGTTTCATCGTTACATTCGGGATAAAACCCACGCATCCCGAAACCGGTTATGGTTACATACAATGCGACAAATCCAATACACGGCATAAAGAGAAATTCAAGAAAGCTCTAAGGTTTACCGAAAAACCCGACGAGAAAACGGCTTCAAAATATTTGAAGGATGGGGATTATTTCTGGAATTCGGGCATGTTCATTTTTTCCATCAAGACGATCTTGCGTGAATTGGAAAAATATTCTCCGCAAATCCTCAAAATGCTTGAGCTTTCATACGATGAATTACTCCGAAAATATTCTGAAATGCCGAATATTTCAATCGATTATGCCGTTATGGAAAAGTCCGAACGGGTCGTTACGTTTCCTCTCGATGCTTATTGGAATGATATCGGTTCCTGGGATTCCTTATACGAAGTGCACGATAAGGATGAAAGCGGAAATGTGAAAAAAGGAAACGTCGTCGCCGTTGACACGAAAAACACTTTAGTAATAGGACAAAAAAGATTGATCGCAACGATCGGTCTTGAAGACTACCTTGTCGCGGATACCGACGATGCACTTCTAATCGCGAAAAAAGGTGAAACCCAAAAGGTGAAGGATGTCGTCAGAATTCTCAAGGAAAAAGGAGCGAAGGAAGCGGAAGAGCATTCTACGATTTACCGCCCTTGGGGCAGTTACACGATTCTTGAGGAAGGATCTCGGTATAAAATAAAGCGGATAGTAGTTAACCCAAGGGAGCGTATCAGTCTGCAAAGGCATCACCACCGATCGGAACATTGGGTAGTGGTTAAAGGCACGGCAAAAGTCACGATCGATGATAAAACCGTTTTCGTTCATGAAAACGAGTCCGCTTTCGTTCCCAAATCTACGATGCACCGGCTTGAAAACCCCGGAAAAATTCCACTCGAAATAATAGAAGTACAAAATGGGGAATATGTCGGTGAAGACGACATTCAGCGATTCGAGGATGATTATGGCCGTAAACAGGGTTGAATTTCAACATCGGGAATATCCCGTGAATAACAAATTTCAGTGTCTAACTTCATGCTTCGCATTTTCTTTTCTCCGCAAAGAAAGGTTTTTCCATTATCTTGGAGTGCCGTTACTCACATTTGCGTTTGTTTTCATACTGAATTTCAGTTACGTTTGCGCTGATGCATCTCTTGATGAGACTTTGACCGGCTTGTTGCGGGACTTCAGCGATCCGGGGAAAAAAGAGTCGAGCGATCTAAAGCTTTGCGAAATTTTTAAGATAATTGACAAGCTCATCGCGGAAAAGAAATACGAATTCGCCGGAAGATACATACATCAACTTGAGGGTGCCAGATTCGGAAGAACACCAAGCCTATATCGTTTTCCCCGGAAGCAAAATTTTGATACTCAGTTGGTAAAAATCTGGAAATACATCGCCGACTTCTATCGGATCTGTGAAGATCTGGAGAAAAAAGAAGGTAATTTCGACGAGGCGGGGAAATCAGGTAAAAAATTAAAGATCTTGAATGAAAAATTACAAACGGCAATGGAAAGTATTCGGAAGCAAAATGGAAAACCGCATATTTTCGAAGAAGATACCGTTGCTTCACATTCCGCCGATATTTTGCCGATCATCAATATTCCGACGCTTTATTTCATATTTTTACCATCCTCGGGAGTATTATATTTGCCTTGTACATATCCGTTTGAGCTTGTTGATGCCGATCCCACACAATCCAAAATGGGGTTAAATGAAAAGTGGTATTGGAACATCGGTAGTTGGCAAGAGTTGCATAAGACTTTGATATCCGGAATATCGCCGACCGGACATGTAATTATCTGGTTTGCAGGGGCTTTTACAAAAAATAAAGCCGTTGCCTGCAATTTTTCGAACAATCATTGGATACTGGAACCGGTCTCTACCGATGAATAACCCGGCATATATAAAACAATTTAAAATTGATTTCGCATCCACGGCATGATCAGCATGCCGGTATGCCGGCATCGCCGCAGCAATTCTTTATCGAACGCTATCCTTTATAGGTCCGAATAAAGTTATCGATGCTGCGATCGTAGGTTTTTTCAGCGGTCTTGGAAAAATAACATGCCGGAAGTTCCCCCATTTTTCTGTGGTAATGCAAACATTCGCAGCAGTTTCCCTTACGTGAACATGGGGAGTAAGTGCAGTTGCAACGGGGGTTGTTCTTTTCAGCGCAGGTTGACATGAAACACTCCTTTGTACCGCCCATTCCATGGCGGAGATTTCAATCCGAAACGCCTTTCGGCGATCGGTTGTTATGGACGCTTATACCGGGGTTTCCAGGCAAAGGACATTTGAACTCGCATATCCCGCAACCGATGCATCTATCGGGAACAATATACGGGTATTTTATCGAACGCTTGCTTCCATCGGGAAGCATTATTTCCTTAACCTCGATTTGAATGGCCTTCTCGCTGATGGGACAATGTTCCTCGCAAACCAGGCAATCCGCATTTCGAGCGTACGGAATACAGATGTTTTTATCGAAATAAGCCATGCCCATGCGAAATTTTTGTTTCTCTTTCAGAGAGATTTTTTTTATGGCTCCGGTGGGGCAAATTTGTCCGCAGAGATTGCAGTTGAATTCGCAATAACCCGAGCGCATCAAAGCTTTTGGAGCCCAAAGGCCATCGATACCGTGTTCTATTCCATCCGGTTGTAGGCATCGGCCGTTTGATACGCATATTCGAACGCATTCCTGGCAACGAATGCATTTTTCCAAAAATCGTTCATCCGGAAGCGAGCCTGGAGGACGAATAAGACGAGCCGTATTTCCGCGATCAGTCATGCCGATTTTTCCCAATCCTGTGATAAGCATCGCTCCAAGCGTCGTTTGCATGAATCGACGGCGGGAAAAATCGGGGGATGTTCGGGAAGGCGGAATCAGCATATTGAATTTCTGAGCCCGAATGTCCGTCGGGCACATGATTGTACATTCGCAACATATGATACAATCATTCTTTCGCGTTCGCTTAATATCCGTTTCGGCGATCGCATCCATTTTGCATTCCCGCGAGCATCGTCCGCAATCAACGCAAGTGTCGTCGACTTTCCTTTCAAATAGCGAGATCGAAGATATTAATCCAAGAAATGCTCCGGCCGGGCAAAGATTTCTACACCAAAAACGCCTGGAAAATACACCAAGGCAAAGAATGATGAGAAAGAAAATCGCGGTGGCGCCCGTAAGCAGGAAATATCCTTGGTCTTCAGGCATAATGAATTTTTTGAAATAACCCCGCAAAAAGGTAGTGAAGCCGCTCAGGAAAGGAATTTTAGAGAAAGCGGTTATTGTTGTTCCGATCAACAAAGTCGCCAACGGATACCACACGATCGTTACAACCCGGTTCATGATTGAAATCGGATCGAAATATCCCCAGATATTCATGGAAAAGAATGCCGCGATGAAACTGCCGAACAGAATAATGAATTTTATGGATTTCAAAGCGCGAACAACCGTTTCGTCATATTTGATGGAATGCGACAAGAAACCATCCGCAAGATCGAGTGTACTTCCCAAAGGGCATATCCAACCGCAGAAAAAACGACCTCCGATGACGGTGAGCAGCCAGAGTATCAAACCCGGCAACATGATGATCGAGAAACCAAGGTTGGCGATACAATCAAAAATAGGAAACAGCGGTGTCGATCGCAAAAAAATATCTGAAGGCGGCCAGGCGCTTAGTGGAAATCTGGCTTTAACAAAGAGATAAATGAAAAAAAGAAAAAAGAACGCTTGAATGAATTTCCGAAACCGAATCATCGTCAGGACAGAGTAATTTTCTTCATTCGCAATTTCGCAAGATCGAATTTTTGCAGCTTCCTGGCCATCGCTTCTTTTATATGCTCCACATTTTCCGGTTCATGTCCGAAGAGCGGCAACGCGGCATAGTCGGCGGTTACCGTGCAGGGGCTCATGACAAGGGTCTTGGCAAGCTTGACATCTTCGGGATTTCCGCCTACGGGACCATTCCGAAGAAGGATTCGATAAGCGTCAATAATCGTAAGTGTCGGAAAGATCGCAGCAACGATATCAATCAATTTTTTATGGAACGGGCCGTCCGTGCCGCCGTGAATCTGACCGCGCGATGATCCCATGACACCCATGAGATTTTTCATGCCGAGCGTAATCGTCGCCAATCGATGATGTTTTGCGACCGGAACGTTGATCACTTTGTCGGCCTCAAGATAATCCTGATAAATCGGCCATTCCTTCAAAATTTCACCACTCTTGAGGGATACCATTTTAAAGCGATTGTCGTCTATGTGCGAAACCTCCGCGCCGGCGGCGGTTGCCTTTTCCTCGATTTGACTTGAGGCGTAACATCTGAGGGCGTTGTTGCAGGTTCGATCGAAAATCTTTACTTTTTTGGCGCCGGCATTGAGACATTCTTTTACGATTTCGGCCACAAGGTCCGGGTTTGTGCATCCGGCCAACTCCGGTGCTCTATCCCAACCGATGTTGGGTTTGACGACAACCGTATCGCCCTTAGCAACGAACTTCCCCATTCCGCCCATTTCTTTTAATGCCGATTGAAGCAGAAAAGCAGGTTCGCCGTTTTCCACCCAAACTACCTCAGGAGGCATTTCAATCGATGCAGTGGATTTGATTTCCTGCGCAAGAACTTCTCCTCCGATGGAAAGTGCCGCCGCGGATACTCCGATTGCCTTTAAAAAATCTCGACGCTTCATACTATATTCTCCCTACATGTTGGTTTGACATTGTTATGATAACTGTTATGATAACGGATAATATTCCCGCTTAATATAACCAATATCATTATGCATTTCAATGGAATCGCATTCGATTGCAGCCGGGAAAAAGCCGATTTTGCTTTTGAAAGCACGGCTTGCCGACCGTGCTTTCCTCCCCCGAATTCAGAAGCTCAAGAAAAGCGGTTTTAAATTAACACCGTCAGCGGTGCAAATCGGTTGACACGGATTTCATAAGAATGATAGTTTCAGCTTCGAGAAAGAATTCCCATTTTTTTTTGAAAGGTCTATCGGTGCGTTTAAGACGGATCGGCATTGTATTTGTTTTGGGGATATTTCTATTCTTCATTATTTATTTCAGTCGAATTTTTTTGCTGGCCGGGAATTTACCGGACTGGGATTTGTATATATCAAGTCCGTCTACAATGGCTTCCGGCAACATCCAGGAAATCGCCGTCTATGTGTTTGAAAAGGACTCTTTTACGCCCGTTTCAGGCTGTCGGATGGAAGTCGCGTTAATCGCTCCGCCCCCGTCTCGAAAAATCATTCTTCAAGTCCCGGTATTGGAAAGTAGTTCGGGGCAGTATTCCTCGAAATTCTTGATTCCGGCGGATATCGTCGAAGGAGAATACTCGTTGGGCGTATTCTACCCGACAAACACATCGATCCCATTGTCTATGATTCCGATAAAGATCGAACCGACGGATTTGTTTTGCGTCGACCCTCCCGAAATGCCGGTATATCTCGGAGACACCCTCGTATTCAAAATTGCGGCCACGGATGCCAATCTGGAGAAAGGGCTTTATCGACTTCCAATTCGATGCAAAATGTATACGCCGGAAGGACTGGAAAGCGTCAATCGGGTTGTCTCGACATTAAGCGATGGTACGACATATTTCAGGTGTTTGATTCATCCTCAGGGCTCGAAAGGTATTTACAAATTCGTTTTTTCCGCAGGAAAGCGAATTTTTAATTTTGAAATTCCGATTTTAAACGAAATTCCTACTCAAACTCGATTTTGGAACTTTTTCAAGAATTTTTCCGCTCAAATAGGGAAATCCTTCTTTTCGGGACGTATTTTCTCGAAATCTTCACCGCTTAAAACCTGGTTTTTAAAGCCCGAAAAAAAACGTAAAAATTCAATACTCTGGACTAAATTGGTTGACGATCGAATTTCAATCGGGGTCTCGGAAAGCACATCAAAATTCCGAATGATCGAGGTTTGGAACAAAAACCGATTATATTTTCGACAATCGTTGGGAGTTGCTTCCGGAGTATTAACCATTGCCCCTGATAATCAAGGGTCTCTCGAAAAGCGATTTCCGATCCTGATTAAACTTTGGCAAAAAGAAGAATCCGGAGTAGCCGTAAATTACTTGTTGATTCCCCGATTACCCACAAACACGGCGTGGAGCGACATTTTTATAAATTTTACAAACAAATGCGTTCCTCTTTCGAACAAATCACTCAGCCGTATCCTCTCGATGTCGCGTGGAAACTGTCATTTCAAGCAAGTAAAAGCATTTACCATTCTTCTTTCCAACTCGCTTAACTGGAGTCTCGATTTCATTCTGATATGCTCGACCTTATTATTGATAATGGAACTGGTCCTGACTTTCACCGCTAAAAAACTGGAGATTTCTCTCAACGGACCGAACAATTTATCGATAAAAACATATCCGGTTATCTGCATGTTTCTTTACGTGTTGTTTTTCGGAGGTTACCAATTTTTCGCGAATGCCGAAAACGCCTTATCTCTTTGCTCCGCAACAGGATTTGCGGTCCTTGCATTCTTATGGTTCATGTCGCCGAGTCTGAAATCAGCAAGAAGACTTTCGGAATCGTTTATCCTGATCATTACCATGATCGGATTCATATTTTTGGCCGGGTATGTTTATTCAAGTCACAATATAAAATTCCCACTGGCCGAATCATTAAGTTTTTTTAATTTAACCTTTATTATTTTAAGTTTTATTCTGTTTCTATTAATAGGGATTCTCCATCTCAATGAGCCTCGATCCGATTCAAATGAGAACGGAATATACGATATTCCACGAATTTTCTATTCCATTATTGGAAAAAACTTGAAGGAAGTATCATTTCAAATTCTTCTTTTGATGATCTTTTCAATTTTTATCATCTGGCTGCCGAAACGAATCAGCGCTCCCTCCGTAAGTATTCTGAGCCCGCAACAGCAACCGGCGGTGATACGACAAAATACTCCGCTTATCGATAAACCTTTTATTTATGATTTCCAACCCCTTGAAATGATGAATTCATCTTTGCTTAAAGACAAGCAAAACAGTTCATCAGCCGTCGAGCTCGATGTATCCAATGCTTATTATTCGACCGTAACTTCGCCCAAACCGCGATTTTTCCTTCTTGAACGGTCCAAAAATTGGAACGGCAGAAAAATACAAAAGATTCGACTATTTCTCAACTCCCGTGATTTCTGGGATAGAAACATTCAGGTATTACAAGGCTTGAAACCAAATATCAACTCTCAATGCATGGAAGCTATCGCGAGGCTGGAACGTTTTGAGTTTTTGGATACTGAAAAGCAAATCGGTGAAACTCTCGTTATCGAAAGCCTTTTTTCGGTAATCGCTCACTCCATTATTACCTTGATCAACAAGAGACAATGTTTGCATCCCAATTTACGGATTTTATTCACGGAACTGATTAAAAAAGGTCGACGCATTATTTCCATTGATCCGACGATAATCGTCAGCAATCGTTCGTTTCAAAACGATACGCCCGATCCGAAAAGAACCTTAAAAGAAAATGAATTCACACCACCGTTACTGGAAAGCGAAACGTCCTCGGAACCGATTATTTTATCTCGCGGAAAGTTTCTTGAGTCATTTAAATCGGGCGGCAAACTTGTAATGTCGGGGCCCAGCGGCAACTTGTTGTTTCCTTTGAGAAGCGAAACATTGACTCTAACTCGTGGAACTTCTTTCCCGGAAGATTTTGAAATCAGAAAAATCGATGTTCATCGTGATTTTCCGGCAATTCTTGAAATAGATTTTTAATTCCTTTAAATATGGAAACAATACGTTCGGTATGATAAAATTCCACCATGAAACATGAATTGAAAAGGCTTTTAAGTTTTGATGAAGCTTTAGGGAAAGTATTAGCGGAATCATCTCGCCACATCCTGGACTCGGAAGGATGCGAAGTCTCGGAATCTCTGAACAGAGTTTTAAGAGAAGATGTCTACGCTCCATCGGACGTTCCCCAAGCCGACAATTCAGCCATGGACGGATATTGCGTCAAACATTCGGATGTCGCATCGGCAAAGCCCGACAAACCGATTCAACTTCCGATTTGCGGATATATTGACGCCGGGCATCCTTTGGAATCTCTTTCCGCAGGTTCCGCGGCTTATATCGCCACCGGCGGAATGCTTCCGGCAGGTGCCGATTGCGTCATAAAAATCGAAGATATTGAAAAATCCCACACCGGAAATGAAATCCTCGTTAAATCCGCACCACCCCTGGGAACATATATTCGCTTAAAGGGAAAAGATTTTAAAAAAGGCGAGAAGGTTGTCTCGTCCGGAGAAGTAATATCGCCTTTCCTCATGGGCGTTCTAGCATCTCAAGGATTGCCGACTTTTCGCGTGTCGCGCCGACCCCGAGTCGCCGTCATAACTTCCGGTGATGAAATTGTCATGCCTTTCGAAGATCCGAAGCCCTGGCAAGTTAGGAATGCGAACTCATACATTCTGTCAGGGCAAATCGCGCAAGCGGGTGGAATTCCGATGGATTTCGGAATCATGCCCGATGATCCGAAGCAAGCCGAAAAAGCGATTCAGAGAGCTCTTCAATTGTGCGATCTTGTTGTTACCAGTGGCGGAATCTCAATGGGAAACCGCGATCCCTTCATAGCCGCTTTGCGGAATCTTAATGCCGAGGAAATCGTTCATGAAGTGGCTATAAAGCCAGGTAAACCGTTTTATTTCGGAACTCTCGACGGTAAACCGATTTTCGGCCTTCCGGGAAATCAAGCATCCTCCGCCGTCACCTTTGAACTTTTTGTCAGGCCCTTTCTGACAAGAATTCAGTCATGGAAAAATCCCGATAGATTATCGATCTGGCTTCCCTTAAAAGAAGCATCCGTCAATAAAACCGACCGCGATCATTTCGCGCGCGCCAGGATCGTTTCGAAATCGGGGCGGACTTACGCGGAACCGCTCGAAAATCAGGCTTCCCACATGTTGACTTCCTTGATCGGGGTTCAGCTTCTCGTCAGACACGCCGCGCGAATCCCGCGCCTTGATGCCGAACAAATCGTTGAATGCAAGTTGATTATGTAATGATGAAATACCCGATGTGCATTGATCCATGTCCAATTCTTTGGAAAGAGGAAAGATCGTGAATCCTTTAAAATCGCTGAATAATTGCCCCGATACATTAGCCATGGACATCGGAACCGGAACGAAAGACATTCTTCATTTCCAAGGCCAAAACACTTTGGAAAACAATTTAAAATTGGTTGTTCCCACGCCGGCTTCAATAATGGCTGAGCATCTGGAAAACCACACGGGTGATTTGGCTATAGCAGGCTATACGATGGGCGGCGGCTACCTTGCCAAAGTATTGCGCAAGCATGCCGCAAAAAAATCGCGCGTTAGAATGGAAAAATTGCCTGCATTCACGATCCGGAATAATATCGAGGAAATTACCGACGCGGGAATTGAGATTATCGATAAAGTTGACGATCCAACTCATATTTTTGATGAAATAGAACTTCCTTTTCTGTTCGATTTGTTGAACCGATTCGGAAAAAAAACAGGCGATATCAAAGTCATCGGACTTTCCGTTCAAGACCACGGATTCAACAACAGCGACGAATCCTCCCGAAAGAACCGCTTCAAATATTTCCTCGAACATCTGCGGAAAGATTTATCTCCCAAGTCCTTGGTTTTTACCGCCCCGGATCTCCCGAAAGTTTTCGGTCGACTGGGTTCCGGCGCGCTTTGTGTTTCCCACTTCGACCCCTCTCTTAAAATCGTTCTCATTGATACGTCTTTTTCGGCGATTCTCGGATGTTTGTTGGATTCGCGAGTTGCCGCGATTTCCGGTCCGGTTCTATATATTAATTTCGGAAACGGTCATGTTATGGCGTGCGTCCTATGCGAAGGAAAAATACAGGCTTTTTACGAACATCACACGAGAGTCTTGAAAACAAAGCCATCTACGATCCGCACCTCCATGGAACGATTGGTGGAAGGGAAAATTTCTTCTGATGAGGTATTTGATGATGAAGGCAATGGATGCATGACTTTCCAACCTCAACCGTTTCGTGATTTGGCCGGAATAGTAGTTACGGGCCCACAGAGATATCTGGCGGAAGCATCCGGATTGGGAAATTACATGGAAGCGGCGCCCGGAGGTGATATGATGATGACCGGGCCTTTGGGTTTACTGCGAGGGTTATCCTTGAGACTTGATGAAATGGAATTTTGATGAATGGAAAAAAGAAATTGACTAATTCCAGTTGCCGGAAAACCATCATATCGTCCACGGATGGCGTAGATACCCGAAATACGCCCGGATGGCGTGCTTTTTCGGGCATATCGCGTTTCATATGCCGAATTTCGCTCTCGGAATATCGGGCACATTATCGTTTGATTCCAAGCATTGATGTTTTTTCATGCAAACAGTGTCGTCGCTTGAAAATATGTATTCTTTTCTTGGTTTTATCAAATTGTTGTTGTCTCGCATGTGATGACACATTGTTGGCTTTGTTGACTTTCGAAGATCCTCAAAGCGTTTTCAGCGTAGGCATTCGGAATTTCAACCGCGATCTATCCGCTCTTGGAACGGCCTTGAAAGCAAAACAAATCGACCAGTACGATCCTTTAATGCAAAAAGTAATGGATTCCTGGTTGGAATTTTCCAATAAATTCGCTGTAAATCCTCCGGATATTGCACGCAACGACAAAGATTGGGCATCCAAAATACGTGATACCGGTGAAAGAATCGGAATCATCAGAAAATTAATCGCATCCAAGGAATTCACTCAGGCACACGATAATGTACTGACATTAAGCGGGAAATTAACAAGTTTTTTCTCCGCCATCGGAATGTCGGTGTTGAAAAAATCGTTTTTGCAGGCATCCGAGCTTTTTATCAACATGGAGCAGGAATTATCGACACAAGAAACAATCAAAATCCAAACCAGTCTGGCTTCCTTTTCCATAATCCTCGAAAGTCTCTCGACAAAACTTAATGATTCAAGCAAGCGAGTTTGGGAAAGAATTAAAACATCGACTGCCGATTTCAAGATTCTGTTGTCGAAAAATCCGCCGGAATTTTCTAAAAGCGCCTTGAAGATATTGACTACTATAAAAAGCGACTTTACGGAGCTTCGATCTCATATTTTAATGAATGAATGGTTTCCCTCGATTCCCGACTCACCAGCATCTTCAACAGGAGGCCAACAATGATCACGGTAACCGTCATTAAAAGTCAAAAATCGGATTGTAAAAGTTGCCATGAGGCACACAAGGTCGTTGAGGAAGTCGTTACCTCATTCAAAGACCAGGTTACACTCGAAGTTTTCTTTTCCAATACGCCGCAAGCCCAAGAATATGGAATCATTTCTACACCCGTAATTGCGATTAATAAAAAAATATATTCCATGGGAAAACCGGTCATAAAAGCCAAAGTCGAACAATGGATCAACAAAGAGCTTGGAAAATAAATTCATTGCTGAAGATATTGGAGAAATCCGCGGACCATTGCTTTTTCAAGGTTCCCATTAAAAATCTTATGGAAAGTCATTATAAAGAAAAATGCTTCCGTTGAATTATTTGAGGGATATAATACAACCGCTTTGTCCACTCTGGCTATGGGCCGGCATAGTTGATGTTTGTAAATTCATCGCCACGCACCTGATTTCGGGAATGATCCCTGCTTTCTTTATCGCGGGCGCAATCGCCGTATTTCTGGATAAAGAAAGAATCAGCCGTCTAATGGGACCAAAAGCGAAACCTCTGATTGCTTATTCCGTTTCGGCTTTTTCCGGCGCCATTCTTACGGTATGCTCTTGCGGAGTATTACCTATTTTTACGGGAATTCTCAACCAAGGAGCCGGAATCGGTCCTGCTTTCACTTTTTTGTTTTCCGCTCCGGCAATAAACTTAATTGCCTTGGTTTACACTTATACCTTTCTTGGTATCGGCATTACATTAGGGCGTGTTTTTTTCGTCATACTTGCGGCGATCTTCATCGGAGTTCTAATGCGGTTTATTTTCTCCGAACCCGCACAGGAGAAGGCCAGCTCCGTGGTTGTAGTTCCCGACGAAAACGGACGCTCCGACTTAAAACAAATGCTTTTTTTCTTCATGCTGATACTGGTGATGATAACCTCGACTGGTTTATTCGATAAATATCTTCGCTCTGACCAGATACCGATCAATTCTCCGCTTATCCCTTCGGTCTTCATCGTATTGATCGATGTGCTGA
>Ga0209749_1001634_pt1 | contig 18608 bp, 11 predicted proteins | sample EPASupsiteSAE347_FD_187267 | JGI IMG/M metagenome (GOLD analysis project Ga0209749, IMG submission 187267) | Bioremediated contaminated groundwater from EPA Superfund site, New Mexico - Sample SAE3-47 (SPAdes) (version 2) | ecosystem: Environmental > Aquatic > Deep subsurface > Groundwater >... | reverse complement strand
GTTTACTGAACTAGCTTAAACCTACAATTCAAGACCATTCTAAAGAAAGTTATGAAATTCTTGAACAAAATCTTTCGGAATCCTTAGCGTATATTTACGCGCCTATCTTGGTGATACCCTATATTCGCGCTGTGATTTTACGAGATCCCCTTGTCTTACCGAATTCATCCATGGTATGTTTCATCAGGCAAACGGAGAAGGTCTGATCTACCTGAAAACCGCATATTCAAAGGGGGGAGGCAACTCAGATGAAATATTTCTTACGGTCTTGTTTGTCATTCCTTGTTCTGTTTTTGATCCCGGGAATTGTCCTTGGAAAATGCGTCCCTGGCCCTGCCGCGAAGGTGTCATTCAGCCCTCCTCCGTTTCGGACCGGTTACTTCGAGGTGCACAACAAGCTGACCGGGCTTCCCTGTGATCAGATCCGGTGCCTTCTTTCCGTCGGAAGCCGTGTCTTGGCCGGAACCGACGGTGGTGGACTGATGATCTATCATGAGGGAAGCTGGTCGGCTTACACTCCGCAATCTAGCCCCCCGTTTCCTGCTCCGACGGTGATTTTCCTGATCACAACTCGGGAGCAGGATGTCGTCCTCGCCGGGACCGTCGCGGGTATAGTAAAGGTAACTCTCAGCGACAAACCGACATTCGAACTCATACAGGTGGCAGGCGGGATGAGCCCGAATGTCCTTTCGCTTGCGGAATCTGAAACCGGGCTGTTAGTCGGAACCGACCGCCGCCCCGGGAAGCTTGCCAACGGTGTGTTCTCGCCGTTTTCCTTTCTCGAGGAAGACACGGCAGCAGGAATAACCTGTATCGAATGCCAAGGGCAAAACGTGTGGCTCGGAAACAGCAACGGCTTGTTCGAGCTTCAGGAACCTATTCTCCAAAGGGTTGCATCCTTCGGCGTCGATCTTGGCTGGGTCAACGCTCTGCTCGGGAAAAAAAATGTCCTGTACATTGCCGCCTCGAACGGCTTGTTTCGCATAATGGGATCGCTTGAATCCCTTGTTCCGGGAGTCTGGTCCACCTGCCTGTCTCTTCCTCAAGGAACCATGGATCCGCCTGACTCGGTCTTCAAGAACGGAAAGAAAGATTCGGGGAAAACCCAGGTAATCGGCCTCCCGAAAGATATCAGGAAAAAGCTCGAGATAATAGGTGCTCTGGAGCGGCGAGTCAACATCATGGCTATCGAGTTGAGCCGAATACGCAAAGCGACACAAACATCACCTCCCGCTCTGGAGTTCAAATACAATTGCGGGGCGGCTCAGTTCAGGGACATGGCTTCGTCATTGAGGAAAGAGATGATGAAATTGTCACTGGAACTTGAGAAGGGCTTATGGATGGGAACCCAGGATAAAGGAGCAATATTCTTCGGATTGGACGGAGTCCGGCGCGACCTGACCACCGAAAACTCGAAACTTCCCAGCAATAGAGTCACTGCTATTACATCTGCGCAAAGCGGGGAAACCTGGATCGGAACCTTCGATGCCGGGCTTCTTCGTTACTGCCTGGTGGCGACACCCAGGAACAATGAGCCGGTCTCGATCTGGACCGGAAAGGCAAACTTGGTTCGTGCCTGCGGCGAACTCATCTATGTGGGAACCAAGGAAAATGGTTTACTGGTCTTCGATCCCAAAACCGGTTCATTACAATCGGAAATCAACTCGACCGTTGTTTCCGGTTTCCACAAGGAAGTTACAGGTGTTGCGATGGATCAGCAATCGCGGCTTTGGGTGAGCGGGACAGCGGGAGTATGGATGAAAGACGAGAAAGGCTGGCATCATTTCACAACCAAAGACGGACTCCCGGACGAGAATATCACCTGTCTGGAATGCGATTCCATTGGTCGGATCTATGTTGCCGGCTCGACGGGCAGAGAGATTTCCCGGCACCTTGCATCGTTCAACGGATCCGGCTTCACAAGTTATTCGGTTGACACATTGCGCCGAGTGCTGGCTCTTCCTACGGCTTCCGCTTCCCAGGTTCTTGAAGGTATGGGAATGACGGGAACCTACATCAGGTCATTCGATATCAAAACCCCGAAGAAGGCATTGGAAGCTTACGATGATGGTGGGCCGGAGGGGGAAGTCTCAGCTCTGTTCGGAGCGAATGATTACCTTCTCCTCGGAACCCGGGAAGGGAATCTATTCTTTTTCAGCGGGGAACAGTTTCTTCGGGTCGATGGCGGGGAAGTCGGGCAACTCGGATCTGTCGCAGCAATCAACCGGCGGCAAAACGGGGACATCATTTTCGTGACATCAGTGAGGGTCATGAAGATGGACGGACAGCACTTCGAGGAGGTACCCCCGGTTCTCGGCACGACGGTCAATAAATATACGGACTTGGCGATCGACACCAGGAACTCGGATCTTTTCTGGATCTCATTCGATGCCGGCGATAAAGGCGGGATAGCGCTTTATCAGGAACCCCTGTGGTCCGAGTTGATATTCAAATTCCCCGTCCGCTCGATGGCTCTGGCCGATCCGTTCATCTTCATGGTCGGCGAGGAAGGGGTTTATCGGGTCATGCGGTAACCGCTTCGGCTTCGGTAAGCTTCATCACACCCTATTGCCCAAGACATTGTTTTCGAACTTTCCATTCGTTTTGTCGCTTTTTCAACTTCAATTCTCTTTTTTTAACAGTTCATGAGAGTATTCTAAAAAATGACTGACAATAGGGTATCAGCCAAATTCGTGTAGAAATGCACGCTAAGAACTTTTTTCCGACTTTAGTTTCAAATATCGGTAGAGAGTCGGTTTAGAAATTCTGAGGCTTTCGCATATCTCACCGATACTCAAAGATCTGTCCTGATGCATCTTTTGAGCCATCCGGACCTTCGGATTCCTAGGATCGATAGGTTTACGTCCCCCAAGTCGTCCTCTAGCTCTTGCAGCGGCTAAGCCTGCTTTGGTTCTTTCCTGAACAAGCCGTCTTTCAAATTGTGCCAGAGCGGAAAAGATGTTAAACACAAGATCCCCAGAGGCTGTCGTTGTATCGATTGCCCCATCACCAAGGGATTTGAAGCCAATTCTCTGACGTTGCAATTTTTCAATCAATGTTACCAGATGAGGCATTGATCTTCCGAGCCGATCAAGACGCCAGACGAGCAAGGTATCTAGGGTATCACCAAGATAGGCGCGTAAATATACGCTAAGGATTCCGAAAGATTTTGTTCAAGAATTTCATAACTTTCTTTAGAATGGTCTTGAATTGTAGGTTTAAGCTAGTTCAGTAAACTTCAAAATTATCGTAAAAAGAACGTTTTTGCGATAACAAAATTTAAGTTAAAAGCACTGAATTTCGTTTAAGTTTTGTTATCATATAAATCCAAGCAGAGGTTTTCATCGAATAGCAGTTTGGATAGCTCTTTCGAGGCAAGAAGTTTTTGTCAAAAGCATCGGTTTCCTTTTCTTGAACTTTCTCTTAGCGTATATTAACGCAGCTATCTGGGTGATACCCTTGTACTCATGACAAAACCTCCTGAAGAAATTTCCAGAATCAGATTCCGGTCTCTCCAGGATGACCAATGGGAAGACAAAAGAAAACCTAGAAAAAAAGGTCCGCTAAAAACCTCTCTGGAAGCCAACCACCGCGAAGCGGTTTAGTTCAACCCTGTAATAACCGTCTTTGTAATAGGGATTGCATATCCCTGCGACCATCAACGATCAGGAATACGTAGACCTTTTTTTCAACAACTTTATAGATGATTCGGTAGGGCTTGAAAAAAGTCTCCCTAAATTCCCGAATTCCCAATTCCAAAAGCTCTTTCGGAAAACCTCCATGCTGCGGAAATTCGGACAGGCTCCCAAAAGCCTCCTCAATTTTCACGAGCACATGTTCTGCTTTCCCCGGAGTATCATGTCTTAAGATGTATTCGTAAATCTCGTTAAGATCACTCGCCGCATCGTCGGTCAGCCAGACATCAAACCGCATCAGCGAGGCTCCCGCCGGGCACGCAGGCATTTGATTGCTTCTGAAGCAGGTTTAACCTTTCCTTCCTCGACCTGACGATTTCCAAGCGCCAAGATTTTCAAGAGGGCCATCGTTTCTTGAGTTTGCTCGTAACTTTCAATGTCCTGGAGGATCACCTTGGCTTCACCATTCTGAGTAATGATCAGTGGTTCTTTCAACTTGCTCAAATTTCGAATGATTTCAGCCACATGGGCTTTCAAATAACTAATCGGCTTAATTTGCTTTGCCAAGCTCATAATAATCCTCCCGTTTCTCAGATATGACCAAACATAGACCAAAAACAGGTCGCTTGTCAAATTGGTCCTCCCCAATTACAAAACGTCGATTTGGCTCTGTTCGCAATCCCCCCCCCCTGTTTTTTCCGAGATTTCCGGATACCCCTAGCGCCGCATTCGCGGTCCGGTTACCCAAGAAATATCCTAACCCCTGAATACGTCATCCGAATTGGGGCGAAACGCGGAATTCACCTGCGACCGAAGGGATACCAGCCGAAAAGCCCGTCAAGAAACTGCTTCCGGATGATCCGGATCAGCGACCAGCGCTTTACGCCGGTCGCTGATCCGGTTGTTCGTGGCCCTGTCAGAGGACGCTTTTGACGGTTTCTGACAATCAGGCGAGATCGAAACGGTCGAGATTCATGACCTTGTTCCACGCTGCAACAAAGTCGTGCAGGAACTTTTCCTGGGAATCCTTGCAGGCATAGACTTCCGCCAAAGCCCGAAGCTGGGAATTCGAACCGAAGATGAGATCGACACGGGTTCCGGTCCATTTGAGTTTGCCGGTGGCTCGATCGCGACCCTCGAAAACATCACCGTCTTTGGTTGGTTTCCACGCCGTGCCCATATCGAGCAGGTTAAGGAAAAAGTCATTGGTAAGCGTTTCGGGCCGATTGGTGAACACTCCGTGCGGGGACTTCCCGAAGTTGGCGTTCAAGGCGCGCATGCCTCCAATGAGCACCGTCATCTCAGGCGCGGTCAACGTCAGCAATTGGGCTTTATCCACCAGCATTTCCTCAGCGGTTACGGCATATTTGCGTTTGAGGTAGTTTCGGAAACCGTCAGCGGACGGTTCGAGAACGGCGAATGACACTGCGTCGGTCTGCTCCGGCGAGGCATCAGCGCGGCCCGGGGCGAAGGGGACCGTCACATCGTGACCAGCTTTCTTCGCGGCTTCTTCGACTGCGGTACATCCTCCCAGGACGATCAGGTCAGCAAGTGAAACTTTCTTCTCGCCAGATTGCTTGTCGTTGAACTCCTTTTGGATTCTTTCGAGGGTCTGCAGAACCGTCTTCAGTTGGATTGGCTGGTTGACTTCCCAATCTTTTTGCGGTGCCAGGCGGATGCGCCCCCCGTTCGCTCCCCCCCGCTTGTCAGAACCGCGAAACGTGGCTGCGGAGGCCCATGCGGTTGAGACCAGTTGGGAAATGGTTAAGCCCGAGGACAGAATCTTGCCCTTGAGGGCCGTGATGTCCTTGGCGTTTATCATCTTATGATCGACGGCTGGCACGGGGTCTTGCCAGATGAGCTCTTCGGCAGGAACTTCGGGGCCGAGATAACGTGAGCGCGGGCCCATGTCACGATGGGTCAACTTGAACCACGCGCGGGCAAAGGCGTCAGCGAATTCCTTGGGGTGCTCGAGGTAGTGGCGCGAGATCTTTTCGAAGGCGGGATCGAAGCGCAAAGAAAGATCCGCCGTGGTCATCATCGGCCGTCGCTTCTTCGATGGGTCGTGGGCATCCACCACCATATCTTCTTCGGCCACGTCTTTGGCCAGCCATTGATTCGCGCCGGCAGGACTTTTGACCAGTTCCCACTCATATTTGAACAATACCTTCAGATAGCCCATGTCCCACTTGATGGGATTCGGCTTCCAGGCCCCCTCAATTCCGCTACCGATCGCGTCGCCACCTTTTCCGCTTCCAAAGCTGCTCTTCCAGCCGAGACCCTGTTCTTCGATCGGGGCGCCATCGGGCTCAGGTCCGACATGAGAAGCCGGCCCAGCACCGTGACATTTTCCGAAGGTGTGACCTCCGGCAATCAGGGCGACGGTCTCATGGTCGTTCATCGCCATGCGGGCGAAGGTTTCGCGAACGTCTTTGCCGGAAGCAACCGGATCCGGGTTGCCGTTCGGTCCTTCCGGGTTCACATAAATCAGGCCCATCTGCACGGCAGCGAGTGGGTTCTCCAGATTGCGCTTTCCCGAATACCGATTGTCGCCAAGCCATTTGTCCTCTGAGCCCCAATAAATGTCTTCCTCCGGTTCCCAGATGTCCACGCGGCCGCCAGCAAATCCAAAGGTTTCGAATCCCATTGACTCCAGGGCGCAGTTTCCAGCCAGAATCATCAGATCAGCCCAGGAAATTTTTTTGCCGTATTTTTGCTTGATCGGCCAGAGCAGGCGGCGTGCTTTGTCGAGGTTCACGTTGTCCGGCCAACTGCCAAGCGGCGGTAGGCGCTGAGCTCCGGTCCCCGCCCCTCCCCGCCCGTCACCGATACGGTAGGTTCCCGCGCTGTGCCAGGCCATCCGGATAAAAAGCGGTCCGTAATGCCCGTAGTCGGCTGGCCACCAATCCTTTGAGTCGGTCATCAGGGCGAAGAGGTCTTTCTTCACCGCCTTCAGGTCGAGTTTCCTGAATTCTTCCGCGTAGTTGAATTCCTCACCCATCGGGTTGCTCAGATGGGAGTGCTGATGAAGGATCCTGAGGTTCAACTGGTTTGGCCACCAATCTCGATTGGACGTGCCACCGCCAGCAATGGGTTTCTTCCCTGTTACCGGGCACTTGCTTTCATTACCCATTCTTGTGTTTCCTTTCTTTTGAAGTTTTATTCAGAACGCTCTCGCGTTGGGTCCCTCACGTAGTCTCCTGGAATTGCTGATGCCGAGAAGTCCCTGATTCCCCCTTTTTGCATGGAGATTGAAGTCGAACCCCGGCTCTCGCTCTCGGCATGGGCCGTCGGGACATCAACTTTATTGAACGTTTCCTGATCATGGTTTCTCCTTTTGAATCGTATTTTTGAAAGACCGTTTCCGGGCCTCACAGGAAACGCAGACGCCCCGGACCTCCACCTGCACATTGCGGATGGAACCAAGGTCCTTGATCGAAACGGGAATCGGCAGGTCATCCAGTTCGGGGCTTTGAAAATCTCTGGTAAACCCACACTTTGAGCACACAAAATGGTGATGTGGATCGAGATTTGCATCAAAGCGGACCCTATCTTTCGAAGCCCCCAAAACATTGATCAATTCAAGATCTGTCAGCATCCAGAGAGTCCGGTAGACCGTGTCCCTGGAAACGGATGGGATGCGGCGACGCACGGCCCTATAGACAGCTTCCGCGTCCGGGTGTTCGCGGTTCTTTACTACTTCTCGAAAGATCTCCCGTCGCTGATGGGTGAGCTTGAAACCGGCTTTACGACATGTTTCCTCGAAGTGTTTGAGGCGACGTTGGTTCTCGATTCGAGAGAATTTCATGGTGTTTTCCTAAATAAGAAATTTTCTTTTTTGATGTTCTCATGTATCTTCTCTCTTGTCAAGGAACAAGGGTGATGATGGGTGATTAGTATTACAACCGTACCTGGTAGCGCCGGAAAAAAATGGGACCACATTTGGCGTTTTTTGTTGGACCCACCGAAAGTTGCATGATTTAAAATTTTCAGATTATTTCCGCCGGTTTTCTGAGCCTGCACATTTTTTTTCACGCATTCTTACTGGTACAATTTTAACGGAAATAATTTTCCCCCGAAGAACAAGATTTTTTCGCCGGTTTTTGATTGAAACGTTATTGAATCAATTTCATTCAAAACGATTAATTAGTCCATTCACAGCGTTATTACCATGATCGCAGTCAAACGACAATCTTCATGAACGGTTGATAAATTAGCAAACGGTTATTTTCCGCTCAACTCTAAAATGAAGAATAAACCTCGGAATGTTTTTTTGCTATAATGTGAATCCTGAAAATTATTATTCCGGCAAGGGAGAAGGAATGAGCGAGCAAAATAAAGAGTCCTTTCACTATCCGTTGTTTGTGCTCGGAGACCTCAACGGTTTCTTCGGGCTTATGTTCGACAACATGACAAATTTGGCTTTTTTGGCCTTTATTCTGATCTCCGTTTTTCAATTCCCAAGCGAAATCGTTTATCAGAAGATGTTTCCCGGCACAGCCCTGGGGGTGTTTTTCGGCGATTTGGTGTACACGTTGATGGCGCTCTCGCTTGCCAAAAGAACTAAAAATCCAAATGTGACCGCGATGCCTCTCGGTTTAGACACTCCCTCAACAATCGGCGTGGCTTTCACCGTGCTTGGACCGGCTTTCATAGCATTGAAAAATGGAGGAATGCCCGTTGAGAACGCTGCGATGATGACCTGGTATATCGGCATGGCGACAATGGTACTTATTGGAATAATTAAAATCGTATTTTCCTTCGTCGGCAGTTGGGTTCAGAAAATCGTTCCGCAAGCCGGCCTTTTGGGTTCGTTAGCCGGGATCGGCTTGGGGCTGATAGGTTTCTTCCCGCTCGTTGAAGTTTTCGGGTTGCCGATTGTCGGCATGATATCGCTTGGCATCATTTTGTACACGATTATCGCGAAAATCAATCTTCCAAAAAATATTCCGGGAGTTTTCGCCTCAGTTGTATTGGGAACCGGTCTTTATTACATTCTTGGAAAGGCCGGCCTACTTGGCGTTCCCTGCTCTTTCCCGGCAGCCGAATTCCACTTCGGGCTTCCGATCCCAAGCGTAGAATTTCTAAAGGGACTAAGCGAGGCGTTGAAATATTTGCCGATCGCTTTTCCGTTCGCTTTATTAACGGTCATTGGTGGAATAAATGTTACCGAGAGCGCAAAAGTGGCGGGCGACGATTTCAAAACGCGCGATATTCTTTTAACTGAAGCGATCGCAACTTTGATTGCCGGTCTCTGCGGCGGAGTCGCCCAATCAACGCCGTATATCGGCCATCCGGCTTATAAAGCCATGGGAAGCCGCGCCGGCTACACTCTTCTCACCGGCCTTTTCATCGGCCTGGGTGGAGTATTCGGTTATATTTCATTTTTTGTCGAGTTGATTCCGAAAGCCGTTTTGGCGCCGATCTTAATCTTCGTCGCCTTGGAAATAGTCTCGCAAGCATTCCTGGCTTGCCCGAAAGAGCACGCTCCGGCCGTGGCATTCGCGCATCTTCCCACGATCGCGAGGATGATGACGATTAAACTTGCCGACCCGGCGATAGTACCGATGGAACATTTCGCGAAGCTGTTGGAAAAATCCGAGAAAACATTGCCGGACATGTTGGTTACCGTGGCTCTCGGAAACGGGTTCATTTTAACGGCCATGCTGTGGGGCGGATTCGTCGCCGCTCTGATCGACAGGAAATTTCATCAAGCGATCACATATTTATTGATTTGCTCGGGTTTTACATTCTTCGGGATCATTCATTCGGCCGTTCCCGACGGGAACATGTACTTGCCGTGGAATTTAGACAAAGCTGTTTTCCGCGCAATTCCATATCAGTTCTCCGCGGCATATCTGGCGCTCGCAATACTCATCTTTTTTCTTTCTCAGACCAAGGAGGCAAAGGAAGCCCCGATCGCGAATTTCCCTCACTAAATTTCGGTAGTGTCCTAAATTAACTGAAAAATTCAACGCAGAGCCGCTGAGATGCAGAGAAAGCTCATGAAATTCATAATGATTTTCTTCCGTGTCTTCCGTAAAAAAAGTTGAAATATGACACCACCTAAATTTCTCGTCATTCAATAATTTTTACCACATAAGGGAAATCGGTTTATTCCATGAAATTTTTCTTATCCAACATAACCGCCGGAATCATTACGGCTTTCGTCATGCTCTGTTTCGGCATCAGTTATGGAACCATGGTTTTCAGCGATCCCGAATTAAGCCGATATGTTCCTTATGGGATTCACGCTTCCTTGATGAGCACTTGGGCTCTTTTGATAGTAAATTCGCTGTTGAGCTCATGCCCTTTTTCACTTGCGGGGCCCGACTCAAATTCGACGGTAGTACTCTCGCTCATCGGAACCACCCTGTTCTCTCAACTGGCGGCTCAAAATAAAAAGCCGGACGAAATCATACCGATCATTCTCTCCGTTTTTACCGTTTTGACGATTGGAATAGGAGTTTTGTCTTATTTGTTGGGAAGATTCAAACAAGGGCGAAACATGCGATTCATTCCCTATTCCGTAATAGGAGGGTTCCTCGGAGGAACGGGTGTTCTGGTTCTGCTCGGCGGTCTGAAAGTATTGCTCGGCAAATCCGTTTCCCCGGACGTATTAAGCAACCTTTCCTCCGCGCAGATTTTTTCCTGTCTCATTGCCTTGCTCATCTGTCTTGGAATGGTCTTGATTCCAAGAGTCAGCAAATTTTTTCTGACCATACCTTTTACCATTATCGGTGGAATCATATTCTTTTATGCTTGCCTGTGGCTTCAGGGTATACCTCTTGAGGTCGCGCGGGAAAAAGGCTTATTAGTTGCAGCCGCCAACTTTCAGCTTCCATTGTTCGGTCATTTGTCCGGTTTTACCGACGGATGCATATTGGCTATCCGGAATTTCTTTTTGCTTCTGCCGGTAGTCGTGATAGTCATAATAACCACGTTGATCAATTCCACCGGATTAGAGGTTGCCACGGAAAGCGACAGTGATTTCAACAAGGAACTTGAAAGCATCGGGGTAGGATTGATCGCAAGCGGATTTTTCGGAGGACTGGCCGGTCATCTCTCCGCAAGTCGTTCGATTTTACATGTAAAAACCGGTGCCACTTCCCGACTCGCCGGAATTTGCGCCGGCGTTTTATGCGGAACGATCGCTTTCCGCTTCCCCGATATCGTTCAATATTTTCCAAAGCCTGTTTTAGCCGGAATCCTTGTTGCCCTTGGATGTGAAATGATATCCAAGTGGATTTACGAACCGTTCATCAAGTCTTCAAAAAGCGAATTTCTATTGGTTTCGACAGCGGTTGTTTCATTCGTTTTTCTAGGAGCATTACCAGGCCTTCTTGTCAGTCTAACGATTACCGCTCTTGTTTTCATATTTGATTATGCAAGAATTCCATGCATCAGACGAAGTTTTTGCGCGGGAAATTATTTTTCCAATAAGGACAGGCCGATCGATGATATTTCAATTTTATTCACTGAAGGGAAAAAAGCCCGCATTGCCTGCTTGCAAGGTTTTATTTTTTTCGGTTCGGCAAATTCCCTTTTGGATATTTTCCGCGGTTATCTCGAAAAGGATCCGATAAGGTATTTTCTCATGGATTTCTCTTTTGTACAAGGAATCGATCCTTCCGCCACATACGGATTCAAGAAAATCATACATTTCGCGGATCGATATAAGGTTTCCATCGTTGTTACCGGGTTGAAATCTTCCATTTTAGAATCTCTATCACGGGCTGAATGCCTTCCGAAAAACGTTCGAATTGAAGAAGATCTTGACCGCGGCTTGGAATGGATCGAAGACAATCTCCTGGCCTTATCCGGGTCCGGTTGCCGAATAGGTTTAAAGGAGCTTGGCATGAACGATGCTCATAATTCATCCGGTCTGGTCACCGAAGCTTCATGCACTGCTTCCCCCATTATTCAAAGCGATAAGGAAGCATTTACAAGCATCTTTTCAGCCTATTTCCCGTCTGAATTATCAGCGATTCTTGTTGATTTTTGTGAAGCTAAGGAAATTTTGCAGGATGAGTTCCTGTTTAAAAAGGAAGAACCGGCGGATGGAATGTATTTCGTTGAGGAAGGACAATTCTCGGTTTGGATATCTCTTCCCGGGGGAGATATAAAGCGACTGAGGGCTTTTGGGCCCGGCTCCATCGTCGGAGAAATGTCTCTCTATTCTCAAGAAATGCGAACCGCCGACGTGAAAGCGGATACCTTTTGCCGGGTCAAAAAACTTTCCAAGGCAGATATCACCAAAATGGAGGCAAAACACCCGAAATTATCAAGCGCTCTCCAAACATTTATCATCAAAGTGTTGGCTTCTCGATTGGCGGCGGCCAACGAACAATTAAAATCCTTCGCTTGAAATCTATACAGGTCGATTTAAATCGAATTTCCCGAAAAATTTTTCAACAGTCGGCCTTTTTTAAGTGTATTATTAGTAAGGCCTTGTCAGCAAATAAGTGTAACGAATTTATGGGATTTTCGGTCATAAGAGCCTCTAAGAAAACAACCAGATGATCCGGTTATTTTCTAACAGGCTCTAAATGAATATTATCAGCAGTCGGGAGAAAATCATGAAGAGAATTTTCATTATCTTGGCACTGGTTTCTATTTCCTACGTTGCATCGGCGGGAATTCCCGACACGACGACACACAAATGGGGAGTAATGCAAGTTCCCGAGGATTACGGCAAACCCGACGGTAAAACGATAAAGATCTATTGGGAAAAACTCTGCTCGATTTCCTCCGATTCCCAAGCCATCGTCATGATAAACGGAGGCCCCGGTTGCACCCATGATTCTTTCCATCATTTGAATCAAAACGGAGGCTATGAAAAAGATTGGTTCGATGCTTTGCGAAGTCATTTCGATATCTATTATTTCGACCAACGCGGAACCGGACATTCGAGTCAGCTTACGCCCGCATTGGCGGCACAAAGCGATCTGACGCAGTATGGAACAGAAAATACCTGCCGTGATATGGAAGAACTACGCAAAACCATCATCAAGAAAGATAAAATCGCGGTTCTGGGTGAATCTTACGGCGGCATGGCGGCGCTTTCCTATACAGTCATGTACCCCGACTCCGTTTCAAATCTCATAGTTCATGACTCCTGTCCAAGCAATGATTATTATGTGCATATGCATAAAAATTTGTCCGATGGAATAGAAAAGCTGGATGCCGAAGTATTTCCAGGAATTAAGGTGAATTTTCAAAAGACACTTCAACGAATCGATGAGAGAGCGATTATAACCTCACCTCCGACCATTTTTGACCGCAATACCTTTTTGAATGCATGCCTCCCCTTAACCTACAACTTCCAATCTCAGGAATATCTTGCCATACTGGTCAAGGAATTAGCCGCCAATGGGCAATCTCAGATTTTGAACAATCTCGTCGCCGCCGGTTACATTATTCCGATCTCTCAGGTCAAATGGGATGATCCCAAATATGCATCCCTCTTCACGACTTTTTTGGTACAGGCACTTGAAATGCTTGATGAAAAAGCGATAGGAACCCTTGCAGCGGAACAACCTTGCGCGCCTTATAATCTGGAATGGTTGGATAAAGCTATATTGCGGGTTCGTCGCGATCTTCGAAAGGATTGCGCCCTGGATCGATTCACCCCTTACGATGTCACGAACCGGTTGTCGAGTATCCATGTTCCGACCCTTATGATAGTCGGAAAATACGATATGGTCACGCCGATGAAATATGCATCCGTTATTCAAAAAGGCATCGGGACATCCTGCAAGATGATGATCGTTGACGGAGCCGCTCATGGAGGCTTTATAGAACAGAGCGGCAGCGTGATTCCCGCCATCCAAAATTTCCTTCTGAGAACCGAATCTTCTCAAAAACCTCTATTTTCAATTCAAACAATTATCGCGCCAAAACGCGTAACCCGAACCTCATATCCCACAAAAGAAGAGATCATAAAAGCCTATCTCGAAGGCCTTAGGAGAATGTGATCAAGCCCCAAAAATAAAAGCCTGAATTAGGGATGATTTTCAATTTCATTTGTCGTGGTATAAGCTTCGTATTTATAGTTTTCCGACAGTCTGAACGCCGGGAATGAGTGGTCTGTTTCATTGCCACGATAGTTGTCAATAAAAAAAAGACAACCATCATAAAAAGAGTTGGCGAAAAGCAAATCCGGAAAAAGAAGAAGTAAGAGAACCAATAGTTTATTGATAGCTGCAAAATGAAAGCCAGATTTTCTGATACCCGAAAAAGCGCGCCATCCGGGCGCATTTCGGGTATCTACGCCATCCCCTGGGCGATATAGGGCGGATTAGTCGCCGGCGCCGTAATCCGGCCGAGTTTGAGGAGTTTTCGAAAGGCAGGACTCAATAATCACCTTACAACTCTTTTTTGGATTATTTTCATATCTCTAGCGCGTGAATCCATAGACAACTAATGCAATTAAAATAACGAGCAGTACCAGCAACATTTTCCAGGTCCCTTCAACAATTACGGTATCACCTTTTATGATAATCGGACAGTGCTTGAAGAAGATGCGGCATCCTTTTCCCGTAACCTGAGTCTGAACCACGTTTTCCGGCAAACATCGGAAAAATTCGCAACCTATGCTTCGGGCGATCAGCTCCGCTTTTTTATTCAACTCATCCAGATATTCCTTTTTCTTCGAGTCGCTGAAGAAGGTCTTGTTGCCCCGTAAATCGATCGCACAAATTTTGTATTCATACCAATTATTGCTTCGGCTGACATGACACATGCCGGAAACGGTAATCCCGGCGATATTTTGGTAAGCCAAAACCGGGTTGGTGCGTTCCCACGAAAGAAATTTGGAATAATGGTATACTGTTTTCTCCGCAGAATTCAAAATGTAATAGGAGTTCGATAATTTCAACAGAATCCAGCCGCATATGCTTACGGTAAGACAAAGTAAAAACCATTTTAAGTCCGAAGCGGTTCCGTGTTTTTGTAGGCTCATTACCAAGCAGGCCAAAGCCACCCAACCTCCCCAATAAAACATGCCGTAAAATATGCTCACTAAGCCGGTTTTCACATCGATTTTCAGATTTTCATTGACTGGAACTTGCGACGGGTTTGAGCTTGTTTGTTTTTGTCGTGGAGAAGTTTGATTAATGGAGTTCATCAAGCGCTCCTTCTGAATTTTTTATTACTACTCAACTGTATAATAACATAGGGTAAAGAGTTTGTATTACGGCAATTCCCGACAAAGCAGGTTGTACACTTCACAATCAGGGTAAACGCACTTAACTTCCGGGAAAAACCATGGATTTCATGGTATTTTCCAATTCCCGGGCGGAGCAACTATCACCCCGATGGCAGGAAATGAACCGGATCTCCAAATTTCGTGCGATTACCATGACCTCACAATATGGTTGTTGCGTACAAAAAGTTCGTTTGATATAATGCCTTCGCGTACATATCTTGTGCTCAAGTATTCGACTACTTAGAGAATCAATTGTTGAGCGGTTTGCGAAATTCGTGTGAACAAGGATCTTTTTAAATTGACGCTGATCCGGTAACATCAATTCGTGGAATTCAGATAGACATTATGACTTTTTATAACACAGCCGTCCGGATCAAAGCTACCAAAGGAGGTTTTATCCTTATGCGCACATATATCTTGATCGCGTTCATCCTGTTGTGTGTCCTTTCGCTCTCGGTGGGATGCGCGATGAAAGACTTCCACCCCGGGGAAATTTCGGACCAGGATTTACAATCCTACATGCCTGTCGAGACATCGTCCTCCACGATCGAAAAAGGAAATGCCGACGTACAATTTCGTATACTACTTCCCGACGATGCGACTACTTCGGTTCCTCCATCAGCGATGATTCGTGCGGCTTCTTCAGGCGCCACAACCGTCACTTTCGGTCTCAAGATAATCAATCTTGCCGATTCTAAAACCCCAGTGACTCAGGTCGTCAAAACGGTGCCGGTTGTGAACGGAACGGCAGAGACGTATTTCAGCGGTGTTCCAACGCGAACCGTTATCGGATTTTTTCACATCGAAGGCGGAAAGAAAGACAATTACACTGATTACCGCGGAGCCGGCGACTTGACACCGGGATCGAATACCGTTGATTTATCACCGTTGGAGTCGATGTTGAAACCCGACATGGTGGCAAATCTTCTCGAAAGGCTTGTTGCCTCGCAAACCGTGCAGGCAAGACTTTTCCAAAAGCTGGCTGCTGAAGCAGGAAATGTCGTGGATTATATCAGGCAATCAAGCCAGATTTCCTACGATAAAGCTTTTGAGACTTTTCTTGCTCAGCTTCCAACGACAATCGGAACGATGAAGATCTCCGCTAATGTTGTCGCGCCCGACAACGCTGTTTTTTCAACCTATCCTTCGACATCGATTCGCGCGGTCCCCAATTGTGCAATCTTTGCCGCCAGTCGGGCCAAACCGAGATATGTCGCTCGCGTAACCACGAATCCCGGTGGTTCCAATGAGGTTTCAACGACTACAAGCGAGCTTCAGGTGAGCGACGACAAAAAGATTCTTACCATCGACAACGTTTCAGTTGATGCACCGGTAGGCAAAAGCACCGTGTCGATAGAAATCCTTCCGGCTTCTTTCACGACGCAAACTGCTCCCGTGTTCAAAGGATACGATGTTCAAACCGCGAATGTTGGTCAAGACACGGCCTCAGCTCCGATTTTGGAAATCACACCTGCATCAACGGCTCAAGCCTTGGCTTTTGATCAATGGAAGATCAAGTCTGATGCATTCAACCAGACGATCGAAAACTTTCTGGAAAATAAACCCGACGTTTCGAGCCTGACGGATCGGATAAAAAACCAGCTTTCGACCGTTCTCACTGCCGATGCGGTTCCGGACAACACGTTTCAATGGAATACTCAGGTAACCGCACAAGCCAAAGATATCGCATCGAATACGCCGGTTATTCCAAGAAAAGGTCGAATCGTCGGAGATCTGACGGATGAAAGCACCGGTGCTCCGATCGCGGGCGCCTTGATTGGAATCGCCGGAACAACCATTTTCGCCGTAACCGACGAGAACGGCCATTTCGAAATTACCGATTTGGCTCCGGGGATCTACGATCTCGTCATCCAACGCGACGGTTATGCTCCGCGCACACAGGGCGGCGTTCAAGTCGACGCTGATCCGGTGACATCAATTCGCGGAATTCAGAAAAACATATTATGGAAAAAATGAGCTTAAAAGAAAGTGGAACGAATATGAAAAAACTCGGAATCATTTTAACCATCGTGGTCGCTTGTTTGGCTGTTACGGCTTGTAACAACGGCGGCGGCACGGCCGGGTCATCGGTTGTGTCGCAGACATCTACCGGACAAGGTGGGATTGTATCCGGAACACTTACCGGCGAAGGAAGCCTTGCCAACATACCGGTTTTCCTAATCGCCGAAGATCAAACACCGGTTCTTTCCGCTAATTCCTCGATTCACGCCGATATTGCCGGATCTTATTATTCAACGACTACCGATGACGAGGGAAAATTTATTTTTTCCGACGTCACCGAAGGAAATTACAACGTTGTGGCGCAACAAAGTCGTTTTCTAAGCGCTATTCAGCGAGACATAACCGTCGTTAGAGCGAATACGATCGCTCTAACGCTTAAACTTACCGCAACCGGCGACATCGCGGGCAAGGTAGTTCTTCCGCAAGGCTCCGATCCTCTCGGTGTCGTTGCTTTCGTGGCCGGAACTTCTTACGCCGCTTTCGCCGACACCGCGGGACAATACAAAATCGCCGGCATTCCGATCGGAACCTACACTCTCTCTTTTTCCGGGAAAGGTTTTGCCGTTCAAAGCGTCGCATCCGTAACGGTTTCCGCGGGAAAGACCACATCGGTCGCCGACGTAACTCTCCAATTCGGAGGAAGTTTCAACGTCGTCGTGTCGGGTTCGGAACGCCTGAAGGGTGGTATGCAAGCTACATATGAAGCCAAGGTTTTCGGCACGGCGGTGGGGCCTTTCACCTATGCCTGGACGGCAACAGCGGGAACTTTCCTCGTAACCAACGCGCAGAAAGTCGGTTGGACCGCCCCCACGCCGACAACCGGAATGGTCAATGTGGAATGCACCATCACCGATTCGGTGGGCGCTTTCGCTAAAGGAACTCTGGGAATTGAAGTATTGACGGCTGCCAACCAGACTCCCGAGTTGAAAATTCAAGGACCGACCGTGGTCAACATCGGCAGTGCCGCGCATTTTATCGCCCTCGGGAACGACCCCGAGAATGAGGTAATTACTTACCAGTGGCTGACGAATTCAGGCACCTATGCATCCCCCACCAGTCGCGAAACCGATTGGACGGCTCCGGGAACCACGGGGCCCCAAAACATCCAATGTAAAGCTACTGATGCCTCAGGCAACACCGTGACGACTACGATAACCGTGACTGTGCAGGATTACACGGTTGCTCCAACCAACCTGGCCAAAAGCGTGACTTTCGGCGGAAACGGCATCGATATGGCCAGCGCCCTGGACCGCAATGCCAACGGTGATCTGTTCGTGACCGGTTATACCTATTCTACGGATTGGCCCGATACCCGAACAGCTTCCTACGGCGATCGTGACGTATTCGTGATGAAGCTCGATGCCAATGCAACCCCGATATGGGCCGTCCGATTTGGAGGAATTTCCCTCGAAGACCCGAATGCGGTTCGGGCCATGCCTGATGGTGGGTGTGTCGTAGCGGGGTCCACCGATTGTGGTGTCTCCGGAGATTTCACAACCAACTCAAATGGAGGTCGAGATGCGTTCGTCGCGCGCTTTGCTTCCGACGGCAAGGTGCTATGGGTCAAGCGCTTAGGAACGAGCTACTTGGATGAAGCTGTATCGGTTCTGGTTACATCCCAGGGATCGGTAGTCGTCCTTTGGTATGAGGATGTCAGTGGAGTGAATCATTTTAACCTGTCCCGCTTAGATCAGAACGGGAATCTGGAAGCATCGTTGGCGGATATTATCAGCAGTGGCGGG
>Ga0209749_1001633_pt1 | contig 18613 bp, 15 predicted proteins | sample EPASupsiteSAE347_FD_187267 | JGI IMG/M metagenome (GOLD analysis project Ga0209749, IMG submission 187267) | Bioremediated contaminated groundwater from EPA Superfund site, New Mexico - Sample SAE3-47 (SPAdes) (version 2) | ecosystem: Environmental > Aquatic > Deep subsurface > Groundwater >... | reverse complement strand
CCCGGGCTGATGGAGGCCGTGGCACATCCTTTGAACGGCATCAAACACAGCCCGGCAATTGTCAGCAGCGAAATAAACGCAACTTTGTTCATGTGATGCTCCTGTTTTGTTGCGATTCCGTCCAGAAAGAACCTAACCTCAAAATTCGCATGGGCATGGCAGAGACGATCATACAGCATTTTTCATCTCTGCATCAACAATGTCGGACATCACGGGCAAAAGCGCCCCGACATGGAATTCCCTGAACAGCCCGTTTGACCATTTTTCAAACTCAGGGTCAAAGCAGCCCCCGATAACAGACGAATCCACGTATATCCGTAATTTTTTCATAGAAATATGATATTCAATCTGATTTGATAAAACAAGTCTGTAAAAAAGCCAATTTCAGTTAAATAACCCTTCTTCGCCAGTAAGCCCTGTGGCTTGCCACAGGGTGGGAATGGCGTCCTTGGCTTCGCAGGGTTCCGCAAAGATGCCCCGCGGCTTGCCGCGGGGTGCTTCACCTTTGCCTCAAAAAACATGCCCTCAGCGCCGTTTCTTTAATGGTGCTCATGAATTTCCGGAAAGCGAACGCAACTTTGCATATCAATGGCTGAAGAAACATTTAGATCTCTGGACAACGGACAAGCCAACAAAGCGTCGGAGAGTCAGACAGCCCGGCAACCATAAAAAATAAAATAGCAGCCGTAACGTTGGTCAAAAACAAAGAAAGATCATTCACAATATTTTATGCTCATAATCCTGAAGTATATCGGGATCCCAGGCCGCCAACCACCTCCGGAGGTGGTCTCTGATCTCTTTCATCTTCTCCTTGCTGACTACCTTTTCCATCCCAAGAGAGGGGATGTCCCTGCCAGTTCCCAAGGGACGCCGCGTTAGTTATTGACAATATCGGCAAATTATACTACAAAATTGTTTAAAGCAGGCCTTCTTGATGATCAAATTTTGAGAAAATACTGGAGAAAGAATGAATAACAAAAACAATTCTGCCAATTTGCCCAAGGATCCTTTCGCTTATATTGCCTTCTGGCAGTTAATGACGTTTCTTATCCTTATTCTGCTGGTGTGGATAAATGAACTGAAGGATGGCGCCTCGTTTTTTTTCAAAGAACCAGTGCATGAGTTCAGTGTTTTCAGGGTCTGTGTTCTTACCGCCGCTGTTTTAGTGGTGGCAGTCATTACGGTCGGCAATACTTATCTTCAGCAACAACGGGTGCTGAAATCCATGATTTCCGTCTGCTCAAATTGCCACCGCGTGCGGATCAACAACGAAGTATGGCAAAAACTGGAAGAATATATCGGTGAGCGCTCCTTGCTCAATTTTACGCATGGCCTGTGTCCCGAATGCACGAAAGATCTGATGAAATCCATTGAAAAAGAAAAGAATATCAGGAAGACGTGAGTCAATGGATTTTTTTTATTAAACGCTCACATTATTTTTTTTTGTCTTTGACAGGGGGCGACAGGTTTCGACGCAGAGGCAGAAACATCAGTCGCGTGCCGAGGACCCCGGTCGGCCTCGTTAAACACCCGGGAAATTAAGATAAACGCTAATAATGAATTAGCCCTCGCGGCTTAATGTCGCGACGTCTTGCCGTTGACCACCCGCTAAACGGACAAGGCGACGATAGCGGGTTAGTTCCGGCGCTGAGCGACCGGGCGCCGGGATGAAATTTACGTTGGACGCTGGTTGCGGCAATGCCTGTCTGTCGGCCATTACCGCGACGAATATCAAAAGACAGAACACGCACGTAGAAGCTGGTGTGATTCCTATGCGGACGGGGGTTCAAATCCCCCCGCCTCCATTCGATGCGTTCGTATTGGCTACTTGCTCACCTGTGCTGAGCGTAGCCGAAGCATGGCAGGCCAAGAAAGGTCTAAAGCGAACGCGCCGAATGCCCTGAGCGAAGTCGAAGGGCTCATGGCAGGCCATTTTTGATAAGCCGCTTTCAATATCAATAAAATCTTAAATGACAAAAAACTTTAATCACGCCTCAAGGCGTGATTAAAGCGTGATAAAACAGGAGGAAACATGAAAACCGGACTATTGATAGGTTTAACAGCCATCGCATTGACGGCCGGCGCGGAAAATCAGCCGGTTGGCGGACAAGTTCAGCCGCCCATGAAAGTGGCCCTGCTGGATTTTGAAAATCAGGCCAGTTTGTCTTCAGACGCCAATATCATCGGCGGGATTAAACCGCAGGCGGTCGCCGACAAGGGCGCCTTTGCCTTGACCGGGCTTCTGGCGAACGAGCCCGCCTTTACCCTCATTGACCGCCGTGATTTTCTCGGCCAGATGAAGGATATCAAGCTCAAGGATGAGGATAAAACCACCACGCTTAAGCCCTCGTTCTTGCGCGCGGCCCAGGCGCTCAACGCCGACGCGGTATTGAAGGGCTGTCTTCTGAGTTATTCGCCCGCCAAGCAGATTGTGGACCAGGGCGGTTACAGAACCGAGTTCATCGCGTTGACCTTGCGGGTGACTTTGCAGGCGTTGGATACGCGCGACGGCGCCGTGATCGCCAGCTCTGAAGGTTCCGCCAGCAGGGAGTTCCGCCAGTCCGCGGTCCAGCAAACAGTTTTCGGCGAGGACCAGATTTTTGATCTGTTGCAGAACGCGATGAAAAAGGCCATACCCGGTTTGAATCAGGCCTTGCAGGCGCGGCTCGCGCAGGAAAGAAGCCGGCCGATGATAAAGCTTTCGGTCAAGACGCCGGTTGATCCGGCCCTGGTGGAAATTGACGGCATGCTTATCGGCACAACGCCCTTGAATAATTTTCAGGTCTATGCCGGCGACCATATCCTGACGGTCGGCAAGGCCGGTTACCAGGATGTTACCAAGCAAATGCTCCTGAAGGCCGATACCAGCATCGAAGTGCCGATCTTCCGCACCAAGCTCAGCGCCGAGGAGCTCAAGCAGATTCTTGAGAAGGCGCGCGTCAATGTTATCGCCGGCACGGCCGAACCGGCCGTTCTCATCGGCACGGTTGACACTGAAACGGTTAAATAATGGGTCGGGGTAACATCAGAACTTATAACTTTTGTCGGCCGAATACCTGTTGGCCTTGGAATCAGAAATTACCGGAAAAAAACGCAATAGACTGTTTAGTTACGGTCGTTACCTGAAGATTCTGACAGAAGGAACAGAATCGTTGTCGTAAATTATGGGGAGAATGCATGCCCGCCGCGACATTATTCGCCAGACTTCAAAAACTTTTGCCGGATGCGGCCGCAATTTCAATGCGCCTGATCAGTAATGTCGGTAACGATTTCAGATATTCCGAACATCCGGATGCGTTTTACGGACGTTCCCGAGAAATCGAACCTGTTTAAATCTATTTTGCGGAGATTCTGGTTGTCGTATGTTTTGAAATAGAGAATCCGGTGCGTAAGATCGCGAAACGTGGCCCACTGGGTGGTTTCCTTTGTGACTGTCTTTTTATCCGGCGATGTATCCTTCACCAAGCCGGAGGGGATATCAAAGGTGTTGAGGATGTGCTGGGCGAGATTAAGAGTCCGCTCCGCATCCGGTTGTTTGTCAGCAAACCGGGTAAGGGCCGCAAGGCGGACAAATCGGCTCGGCGGGGTGAAGTCGCCGGGAAGACCGAACATTCCCGCCCCGTGACCGGTTGCGGGAAAGGTAAGGCCGGCGATCTCATAAGGCCCCGGCGTTTCACTCGTCAACCCCACATACTGCCGCAAGTTCGTCATCTGCCAGGGGAACCTGGGGGCATTCGTCATGAGGCCGAGAGGATTGTCATATATTTTACACATCCCGTCTTCATATTCAATCACGATGCATCCATTCGTTGCGTCATAAACGATGATATGCACCGGCGGAGAAAAATTGAGCGTGGGGTCGGCATGCTTGAACACTTTCAAATTCTGGATTTCGCGCTTAACATCATCCACGCTCGCGCAATTGCCCAGGATCCAGTCTCCGAGCATCGTCTGGGCAAGCGCCTGTTTGCTGTCGTCAGGCGCGACATCCTGCCATTTCGTGTCCGTTTCAAACCAAAGCACTCCGATCGCAAGCCCTTTTTCGTTCATGCCGTCAGAAAGGCCGTAATCCATTCCAAAAGACGCCATGCCGGCATATCCGTAACGCGTTTTCCAGGCCAGGCCTTCCTTCCCGCCGGGAGCAGGGCTGGCATAGGCTTTATTCTTCGGGACCACGATAACATCGTATTTCAAATCCACCGAGAATTCCATTGAGCGCCCGACAATGAGCGCGCCATCGCCGGCTTTGAGTCGGAACACGGTGCAGGAACCTGCCGGCAAACGGGACAACAAAAACAGACATAAAATGGCAATAAGCATCAATCCTGTTTTTCGCATAAAATACTCCTTCCGCATAATGAACATTCGAGTCGTTTTTGACGATCATGTTCGCCAACGAAGAGCCGACCCAATATAGTAGGGTATACTCATCGCCTGTCGGACCGTCAAACAAAAATTGTTCGCGCCGTTGAATTCTCCGGCCATGCCTTTTGAGGATATTTGTTTTGTTCAGGCATGGCGGCCGGGGTCTACCCCCGCGATTAAGCCGGCCGAGAATTTATAGCTGTGGCCATGTTGCCACGCTTTTCTATAATTTTGCATGATGGAACCGCTGAATGGGCTATTGCTTGGTTGCCATTTATATGGCTGGGATATCCGTCTCTTGTTATTGGAGGCGCATTGGGAATATTAACGGTATTGATACACAAAATTATTGTCCGCAAAAAACCAGCTTGAGACGGAAGACATGACGATTCCAGAAGACCCAATGCTACTTACCCCCACACCCCAAGACGGTTCGCCTATCGGCGATAGACATACCCCGCCCGAAACCATAAGACCTACCCCAAGAGGCTCGGCTACCTGCCCGCAATGCTACGCATAGCGTTGCAGGCGGGCCGCCGATAGGCAGCCCCAAGACTAAACCACACCCCCGAAGACCTACCCATTTCAGGCGCGGCGAATATCCGGGGCACTCCGCCAGAAAGTTTATCGTTGCTCGATCCGGGCGACAAGGATTTTGAACGAAGCCGCGATAAAGCCAAGGAAGAGCTTGCCCGTTACGTTGAGGAAGCGGGGCGCAAAGGCCGCGCGGAACACCTGACAGAACGCTTGATTGAAAGCAAAACCGGCCGGCACGTAGAATATGCCCGCCTTGATTCCCTGCCTACCCTATGGCGCAACCTTGGCCGCGAAATACCAGCTTGCGAACGTTACCTTGCCGGCTGTGATATCCGCTTCAAACGCTTTGCCGCATTCATGCAGGAAGCGAATCCCGCTGCCGAGTATCTATATGAAGTACTGGCTGCGGCGATGTGAGGCGCAGCGTTTCGCGTCTTCATCAAAGTTTATTGATCTCTGCTTCGAGTACCCGAAGCTGCTCGATGATATCCTGGAAATCCGGGTACTCCCCAAAGATCATCCGTCGCATTCCTTCGTAGTCCTTTACGACCGCCTTTCTCACGTGCTCAGGTGGCATCAGTTTTATCGTCCCCGGCTTCGCCAGATCGTAACGCGCCCACCCACGGTGGTAGAACTTGTCCTTGAAGGCCGCAACTGCCGTCAGGAGTTCCAAGTCGGCAAAAGCATCTCCCTTCACCCGTGTCTGTGCCATACGGTAAACATCATAATAGTGCCGCGAATATCCCGCCGGCTGGGGATTATTTTCCGGACGATTGGCTTCATGATGCAGAATCGTGATTTTTTCCCAGAACGTTCGCTCCGCCTTAATCGCTCTTACCCGGCACGTCGGCTTATGGAAGACTTTGGGTAATGCCTCGGAAGCATAGGACTGGATCTCATACTCAGCGTTCGGAACCCATGCAGCCAGAGGTCCCAACTCCAGTTGAATCTCCGCCCTGAGGTAGTCGCTGGGAAACGCGGCCGGGTACTTGATCTTCACCACCTCGGGATTTTCCTCGATCACTGCCTCGCAGACCCCCTCGACAAGCAGGCGTACTTCGGGAAGAAATGTTTCCCGCAGATACACATGTGCCCGGCGAAGCAATTCCTTATTGAACGCATCCTGGCGGCTGACCGAGCGCACGGCCAGCGGGTCTTCCTGTGTTACCTCTTTCCAGTCCAGAATCAGGTCAATGTCTTCCGAGAATCGTTCGATCAATCGGAAGACTTTTGAGAGGGAAGTACCGCCCTTGAATAGAATCTTTTTGGCCATGGCCGGGGCTCCGAATAGCCGTTCCAGGGTCCAGCACACCCAAAAATCCTTCTCCACGACTTCCGGGGGCATTCTCTTGATCGCCCCGGCTTCGCGCATAAGGTCCGTGCGGTCGGCCTTGGCCCAGGTGGCAACGCGGTCCATCAGGCATCCCCCCGGCAGATATTCAGAATCGTGTCACGAATCCATCCGCTCGCCGTCCGTGTATCTTTCAGAACCTTTGCCCGCAGATCGTCACCAAGGAAACGACGCAGTTTCCGGACAGTGTCCGCTGTAATCCTGTCCGGCCCGAGTGTCTTCAATGCCTGCACGAGCAACGAACTCTCCCGCAGTTTGAAACCAGACTCCTTCAGAACCGTGTGCTCGAAGGTGAGCTCCTGGCCTCCGATGGTATATGTCCGGTCAGGTCCATCGGAAAGGTAAGCAATGCGCCCCGCCACCTGCGTGGACAACCCCAGCAGATTCAACGCGGCAGTGCCAGTCGCCTGGATACGCCAGCCGAACTTCCGTGCCAGGGCGCGGGCCACCTGATCAATATCGGGGCTTAATTCCCGATCCAATTTTTTGCTGTATTTCGGGTAATCGTAGATGCCCCGGATCACGCGGCGGATAGTTCTCTGTGTCAGAAGCCGATGCAGGGCCACGTCAACGGCGGTTCGAGTGCCAAACCCGCTGAAATCCGTTTGGGAAAAGGCCCACCCCCTCCCGTTGCCGTAAATCCTGCTAACCGCTTTGTTTTCAACGGTCTTATGCATCTGACCCCCTTTCTGGCTGTAAGAAAATATGCCACCTTTTTCTTACAGAAGCAAGCGCCATCTTTTGCCAATGTTTCGGGATGGAGAAACGCAAACGGGCGGCATCTCTTGAAAAACTACGGTTTACCCTGTCCCTAAGGCCGGTAAAATTGCGGCTTGCCCTGCGTAGTCACAAGGGACGAAGCACGGGCAGGAACAGCAACGGAAGCAGACAAGGCCCGGCTCCGGGAACTGGCCGCGGCGGTGTGACATTTCCCACTGCTTTCAACTGGCTTTTTGGATTGTGCCCTGATACATTCAAAACCGTTGTGAATGTGCAAGCGAAGCAGGGCCGGAAATATGCTTATCCGCTATCGAATGTCAGTTCATTCATATTAAACTCGACAAGAGAAAGACATGCCGATTGATAGAACAGTGGAATACTTGGTCGGCCTTCTAGCCGAGTTGCGCAAACTGCCAAAGGAAACAGAATGGGTGGAGTTTAAGCGCAATTTTGCTGAGCCGGAGGAGATCGGAGAATATATTTCCGCGTTGGCTAATTCGGCGGCGTTATGCGGAAAGATGAACGCTTATCTGGTGTGGGGTGTGGATGACCAAACCCATGATATCGTTGGCACGACCTTCAAGCCTGCAACTACAAAGATCGGCAACGAAGAACTGGAAAACTGGTTATTACGCCTCTTCAGTCCCAAAATTGACTTCCGATTCTTTGAGTTCCAGGCCGAAGGGCAAACAGTAGTGATGCTTGAAATTGGCCGGGCATTCCGTCATCCCGTGCAGTTCAAGAATCAGGAATTTATTCGCGTCGGGTCATACAAGAAGAAGTTAAAGGAATTTCCCGAGAAAGAACGGACACTCTGGCGCATCTTTGATGCTACGCCGTTCGAGGACTTGACCGCCGCAGAGCATGTTGACGCCGACGAGGTTCTTCGTCTGTTGGATTATCCTGCTTACTTCGACTTGTTGAAGCAACCATTACCGGAATCCAAGCCGGGCATCTTAGCCGCCCTCGCAAAGGATGGGATGATCACTTCTGGACAGGCGGGCAAGTGGAGTATCAAGAACTTAGGGGCTATTCTTCTGGCGAAGCTGCTGGAAGATTTTAGAGGACTGAAACGCAAGGCCGTCCGTGTGGTTGTGTACAAGGGCACTGGCCGTACGGAAACTATTCGCGAACAACTTGGCGCTAAGGGATATGCGACTGGATTTGAGGGCCTGATCGGGTTTTTGAATACGCTCTTGCCGGCAAACGAAGTTGTTGGTCCGGCGCTCCGAAAGAACGTTCCTATGTATCCCGAAATCGCTATCCGAGAATTGGTCGCGAATGCTATTGTCCATCAGGACTTTTTTGTAACAGGTGCTGGCCCCATGATCGAGATATTCAGCGACCGCATGGAAATTACGAATCCAGGCAAGCCTTTAGTGGAAACAAATCGCTTTCTCGATAGTCCGCCTCGTTCCCGGAATGAGGCCCTCGCCTCATTCATGAGGCGAATAGGAGTCTGCGAGGAGCGGGGCAGCGGGGTTGATAAGGTCGTATTTCAAACTGAGTTATATCAATTACCCGCGCCGCTCTTTGAGGTGGTGGGAGAAAACACACAGGCGGTATTATTTGCGCATAGATCGCTCAGTCGCATGACCATGGTTGACCGTGTTCGAGCGTGTTACTTGCATTCCTGTTTGAAATACGTGCAACATGACCCGATGACGAATAGTACCTTGCGGGCGCGGTTTGGTATTTCTGAAAAGAGCAGTGCTGCGGCGTCAAGAATCATCAAAGAGGGATTAAATTCCAAACTAATACGGCCTCTCAACCCGGATACTGGCCGAAAATACATGAAATATGTGCCGTTCTGGGCGTGAATTTCTATTTGATGACTAACCGGAAGATGATGGTCAAAGATTTTTGTATAATTGATAACCCATTGGTAATACGCATGTTGAGCGTATAGGTTCTATTTGACGGCTATTTGACTGCTGGTCACTATGACCAGAATTCCATTGAAGAACGGCCCGACCGCGAACAATTCAAACAAGCCCTGGCCGGTGCCATGCCCGGCATACTGACCGGGGATAAACCGAAGCAGTTGAAACCCGCCGACGAACTGTCTGCCCTGGCCGGAAAAGTTGCGGCAGGATCGGCGACAGAAGAAGACAAGGCCCGGCTCCGGAAGCTGGCGGCGGCGGTTTGAGGCGCCACTAGAAATTTATAGACCGTAAATTCGCGCGTTCCTGACCTGTAGGTAAAGCACGAATATCCTCGATTTTGTTTCACCCGGACGTTATTTGTCCGCCATCCGTATGATAGATTCTCCGGCAAAGACAGTAAGGTTGCCAATATGTCGCATCATTCAGCTGGCTTTTCGGGTTTTGCATTGATATATTTAAAACCGGTAATGGTTCAATGTTAAGATGATCAGAGGATGATGATGTCTCTAAAATCAATTAGCTTCAAGCTTGCATATAACTCCAGAGATGATGATGTCGTAAAGGATTTCTATACTCCTTGTTTCCAGCAATCAATGCGATATGAACGCGCCGTTGGCTATTTTACAAGCAATATTCTAAAAGCTCTCTCAGAAGGACTACATTACTTCGTTGCCCATGAAGGAACTATGAAGCTACTTTGTAGCCCAAGATTCACAGGCGAGGATATAACAGCTATCATCCAGGGCTACGAGAAACGCAGCGATGTTATCGAAAGGTGCCTTCGGAGAGAAGTAGATGCCATTCCTGTCGGAATTACAAGTAGCGGGCTGAATTTCTTGTCTTGGCTCATTGCACATGACAGATTAGAGATTAAAATCGCAGTCCCTACTCATTTCGACAAAGAAGAATACGGGATATATCACGAAAAGATCGGATTGTTTTTTGATTACGATGGAAACAGTATCGCCTTCTATGGATCTAATAACGAAACGCTGTCAGGAGTCTTCTACAATTATGAATCATTTGATGTTTATTGTTCTTGGAGCGAGACTGATCGATGCAGGTTAAAAACAGAACATTTTGCACGAATGTGGGACAGTAAGGCAAAGGGCTTAGAGATTTATTCTTTTCCTCAAGCTATCGCGGAGCAACTAATTGAAAAAGTTAAACCAGAATGCAAACCGGCAGATAAATCCTTCCTCGGACAGGACCTAATTACACGCAAACAGACACCAACAGAAGTTTTTATTAATGGACTTTGGAAATTCCAAAAGGAAGCCATTGACGCATTTCGCAAGAATGACAATCATGGGCTTTTCTCAATGGCCACCGGCACTGGCAAGACTAAGACAGCAATAGGAGCCCTATTACAACTCATTGATGAAAGGAAAAGGCTTCTTGTTGTAATAGCATCCCCACAGAATACCATTTCAGCGCAATGGCAAACGGAACTAGATAGTATCAACCGGTTTCAGCACGCTGTCGTTGCCGACGGCAACAACCCAATGTGGCCACAGCAGGTTGCCGACAAAGTCCTTGATTTTAACAGCGATAATATACAGACATGCGTGGTTTATACCACCTACAATACGCTCTCAATGGCTAAGTTTGTCAATGCTTTGTCAAGAGCACGAGGGGAGACTTTTCTTATTTGTGACGAGGTGCATTGGGCTGGTGCCGATATGTTTAGTAAAGGCTTAATTGACTCCTATAAATATCGACTTGGTTTAAGTGCGACTCCACAAAGGCATATGGACGATGTGGGAACAGATATGATAATCAATTATTTTGGGGAAGTTGTCTATGAATTTTCACTTGAAAGAGCTCTTACAGAAATCAACCCGTCTACCGGGGAAACCTTTCTATGTCCATACACATACCACCCTATTTTTGTTTCCCTAAACTCAGCAGAACTAGCAGAATATAATGAAATTACTAAGAAAATCAGTCGCCAATACGCAAAAGAAAGGCAGTATAAACAAAGAAGTGCAAAATTCCAGAGGCTATGCGAAGAACGTCAGAGAATAATTGTTAATGCAGATGCAAAATATCAGTCCTTCATCAACCTTATAAAGACATTGGAGCCTGTTCAACATAGTTTAATATACTGTTCTCCGGAGCAGATAGATAGAGCACAAGATATTATTAATGATCAGAGCGTAGTGAATCATCGATTTACTGGCAAAGAAGGAACTAATTTAAGTCCTGAATTTAGTGGTCAGTCTGAACGTGATTTTATCTTGAGCAACTTTGAGCAGGGAAAATACAGAGCACTCGTTGCTATGAAATGTCTCGATGAAGGGATCAATATCCCCAACGCAAGAGTAGGCATTCTGCTAGCAAGTTCCGGAAACCCAAAACAATACATTCAAAGACGAGGACGTCTCCTACGCAGATGTCCTGGGAAAAAGATCGTAAAAGTATACGATTTTATTGTTATACCTCTTGATGATAAACAAGAATCCGATAGAATCACTGACATCGAACGTCAAATTCTTGAAAAGGAGTTTGTGCGATACGATGAGTTTGCAGGCCTTGCTAATAATAGAATGGAGGCTACGAATATAATATTTGAAGTTAAGCAGAAGTTTGGTTTCTTTGATGTTGGGAGGGGTAAATGAGAACGCATGAAGGAGTTAACGATCGTATAATGAGAGAAATTGACAAACTTGACACAAATCTAAAGGCGAAGAATCTACTGAAATCTCTGTTGCAAATCGAGTTAGAAAACTACGATCAAGAGAAAGGGAGATACGTTGAGGAATATAAATCAGCCTTTGCCAAGTACATGGGAATTAACCAATAGAGGTAAAAATGAAAGGCGTGATAATCAGAGAAATTGAGTTGCTCAACTATCGGCTATTCCGCAAAGCAATAATTATCTTTCACGCATCCGGAAAGCAAAACATTTCAGTAATGCAAGGTTTAGCCGGTTACGGAAAATCCAACCTTTTCAACGCTATCAATTGGTGTTTTTTCAACACAGAACCGCATCTCAAAAAAGATTCCAAAAGATTGCCAATATGTAATACGGGTATTCTCAAAGGGATGAAAACTGGAGCTTCGGTTGAGACAAAAGTAAGCATACTTTTGGAAACCGAATCCGGCGAGAAAAAGATCGAGCGTACTATAATGACTCACAAGACTGCGCATGGAGAAAATTCAACTACAAGCTCTACGTTATCGGTTATGGAGCGTATAGGTCGGGAATGGAAAATTGCAGCATATCCAGAGTATACAATTTCACGAATTGTGCCAGAAGGCATGCGTCATTTTTTCTTTATCGACGGAGAGATGCTCAGGCAGATGTTCGAAAATATAAGCCCAGATAAGATTAAAACAGCGATCTTCGATCTATCGCAAGTGACTCTTCTTCAGCGGGCGATTGATCATTTGGATTCCTTTATAGGTATAATCAGAAGGGAGGGCGGATCTGGCGGTGATAGCAATCTACAGCAAGCCGCAGACGCATTAGAATTAGTTGAGAAAAGAATAAAAGAGTTACAGGAGAAGATTAACAGCGAAGAGGAAGAGATAAAGAAAGCGCGTGCCAATGTAAAAAAACTTGACGAACAAATTGCGGATGTCGACGTTCCTGCATTGCAACGTTTCGAGGATCAGAGGAAAAGTACCGATGCCGCAATTGTTGATAATGAAAATAGTCTCCAGGAGAATAAACAGGAACTTCGTGACCTGCTTTTTGAAGGAGCACCCGTAGTGCTGTTGGAAGATGCGATCACTCAAACATTATCTATCCTCAATGCGTTGGAAAAGCAGAACAAACTTCCGCCCGATTATCAGGCAACCTTTATTAAGAAGCTCATAGATCATGGCGAGTGTATCTGTACGGCTAATCTTAAGGACCCAAAGAACAAGTCAAAACTTGAAAGATTAAAAAAGCTCCTAAAGGAGTGCGATGATCCAGGCTTTCTAGGCCAAGCTGCAGATTTACTATATAAAATTTCTCCATTGTGCAGACAATCAGAAAAAGCAATGGAGAAAATCAAAGTGTTGGAAAACCGGGTTTCTGAACGAGATATTAAGTTGATCGAACTAAAAAAGACTCTTAAAGAGATCGAAACGAAGATCGGCGCCATTGATGTCAAAAAGGTAAAATTAATTCAAGAGCAGAGAGAGCAATACAGGTCTGTAATTGACCAATGCGATGCAAAGATCGGAAGTCAGAAAGCCGAGATTGATAAAGCTTTATTCCAGAAGAATGAGATTGAAAAACAATATCGACGACTATTAGATAAGCAAAAAAGACTTAAAGTCATCGCAGATAAGATAACCGCATGCAAAGACGCACAGGCATGCCTGAAATTGATAATGTTGAAATTAATGGATGAGATTAGACTTGAGGCGGAAAAGAACACTCGAAAATATTTTGCGCATTTAATCTCTGGCAAGAAATTTAGCCCGCCACAGATAGATAAAACATACAACCTTATTGTAGAGAAGGATGGCTACAATGCGGTGACGTCCCTGTCAGCAGCCGAGACGTTGTGTATGGGGTATTCTTTTATGGCAGCACTACGAGAGACATCGGGGTTTCAGGCGCCTATTGTTATTGACACTCCTCTCGCCAAAATCTCCAAAGAATACCGCAAGAATGTAGCAGCATGGATGAAAGAAGCTCTTAAGGAAGCTCAGATTATACTTTTAGTTTCGGATGTTGAGTATACAGATGAATTCAAAAAAGCTATTGACCCAATCGTGGCAGACGAAATGATGTTGAAATGCTGTGAAAAGGGGAACTACTCGGAGGTCGTCAAATATGCCAAGTAATCCAACACGACTTTATATAAGTCGCAAGTTAAAAAAGCTGGTTGATGACGCCCGCAAGTACGATAACTTTTTTAAGGAATTAGAGAACAAAAACTTCTTCTTTCTCGCATTGAGGGTAGGCTATTCAAATAAAAGTAGATTGCCGCTTGGAAATAAGGAGGAATTTGTTCGAGCAGAATATTTAAATGACATTGATGCGGCACTACTAAAAGCTATCGCCGTTGCGGATACGAAAGATATAAAGGTAATAAATGATATAACCAGGGTCTATGAAATCGCCGAGGAATATGCCAATGGTGCTACAGAACACCTGAGAGCTTTGATCTTTGAGGACCCGGCAAGTTTCACTAAGAAATTGGTAACGTTGTTCAGAGAGAAGCGCAAACATTCCTGACGACCTTGGTGTCAGTTTAAGTATCTAATGCTTATATTGGCTTTTTTGAATTCTTGAATGTCTGCCAGTAATCATCTTTTTTTTGTCTTTTCCCTTGCCATATTATATAATTGCAGTATATTACTGCAATATGAAGAATATCTCTGCATTATATGAGATTGAAGGCATAATAGGGAAGTGTGGTTCAAGTGAGGTATTTTTGGGATTTGCTCCGGCAAAGCTCCTCCACGCGGTTTCTTTTGCTGATGTATTAGACGAAGATACGGGGGTAGGTTATCAACGTCCCCGTAACCGGCTTCATAGTTTAGACTTCAAGCGGTATATCTCCCGGCCCGATTCCTCGACGATTCCCCTCACTTTCAATCTGAGAAAGGATATGAAAAAAAACTGGTCTATAGTTCTCACTTCAAATGGTCACGCTAAATTAAGATTAAGAAGCGGTGTTCCATGCCTTTCCCAAGTTGATTGCCAACATCGACTGGGAGAGTTGCAGGACGAAGATATTTCTCTAGCCTTTATGACATTTATTGGACTGGACCTACGGAGCGAGATGGCAATGTTTATGATAATCAATAGCAAGGCCCGTGGGCTTTCTTCTTCACTGACAGATTATCATCGAAGCAATCTTCTTGATGACTTGGCTACGGAAGCTCCTGAGTTGTTAATCGCCCGATGCCTCAATGAAGACCCAAAGTCACCATGGTTTAAAATGATTCGTTACGGAGGACAAAGTACGTCTGGTCTTAAAAGAAAGACCTCGCTTCGGATGATGCAGAAAGCAATTCGCCGTCTCCTGAACCAGACAAGATACCTCCAGACACATGAGCCCGCTAGTTTACAGACCTTACTCTTGGACTATTGGCATGCAGTAGAAAAGGTTTTTGAAAACGAATGGCGTAATCATCGAAGTAACCTGATCACAAAAGGGGTTGGATTGTACGCGCTGACGCAACTTTTAGGGACAATAATAAATAAGTTTAAAGATCAGGATTGTAATGAGACATTCTTTATCGATGTCTTGAAGCCTATGAAAACGCAACTCGACTGGGGTACCCATGGGACCTTTTCCTCCGCTGGTGGACATAAAGGTGCCACTGAAGCGCATGAAACCATTAAGAGATTGTTGAGATTATGAAAATATTACTTGTCGAACCACAATACCGAAGAATCACAGAGACGCGCGGTGCGTTAGAACCGCTTGAAATATCTGAGGAGTCTTCCAAAAAGAAAGATTCAAGGAACGAGAATACTCTTTGGTATCCACCGCTTGGATTAATGAAACTGGCACGTTTTCATAAAGACCGCGGCGATGAAGTTAAATTTATGAATGGTGGTGAAAGAACAGTTGCCATGCAACCGGATCTTTTCAAAGGAAAGGAACTATGGGATAGAGTGTATATAACAACTCTCTTTACTTTTCATTGGAAAAACATCGTAGAGACAATTTCATACTATAAAGAATCCGTAGGTGGAACGGTCAGTAAAATCTATGTTGGCGGCATTATGGCTTCTTTAATGGTAGATGATATCTTTGAAGAGACTGGCGTCTATCCAATTACCGGAGTGCTCAACTCTCCTAAGCAAATTGGGCTTTCGGGAAATGAGAACATAGACTTATTGCCACCTGACTATGATATAATTGATTCGACACGTTACGCCATCAATGACACTTACTATGGCTACACTTCGAGGGGGTGCATTAACAAGTGTGCTTGGTGCGGAGTGCCTCGTATCGAACCAAAATACGTCCCCTACATAGACATTAAACCAATGATCCGCGCCATGAGGGAAAAGTATGGCGACAAATCAAGGCTAAAACTTATGGACAATAATGTCTTGGCGTCTCCGGACCTAGAAAAGATAGTCGGGGACTTAGTGGAGCTCGGTTACGGTAGAGACAATTTTATGAACACGAAACCTCGGAAGCAACGTGTCGTGGACTTCAACCAGGGGATAGACGCCTCGTTAGTGAAGGATAAGAGTATGCGCCTGATTGCACAACTCAATATCAAACCCATGAGGATTGCGTTCGATCGTGCGACTGAAGAGACACAATATGTTCGAGCAGTTGAACTCGCGTATAAGTATGGTGTTCACGAGTTTTCAAACTACATGCTTTATAATTGGAACGACACTCCGCGTGATCTTTACGAACGTTTAGCAGTGAATATCCGCCTTAATGAGAAATGGAACAAGAAAACGGCTGGCGAATTAAAGGGTGAGATTTACAGTTATCCAATGCGGTTTGCGCCGATAGACAGCATTGATGGCAATAAAGCCAATCGACAGCGAGACCTCTTTTCGCCTTGGCAAGACAGAGTTAGAAATTGGCTGAGCGAACCGGTATGGACACCGCGCTTTGTGCGTAATATCGAGATCATGAAGGGAGCGGCGCACGGTGCAATTAGTCCGACATCAACTCTTGCTTGGCGGACGATCGGGGAAACTTTCGAAATTTTTCTTGCAAACCTCTATATGCCAGAGGAACTTCTTCGGAACCGCAATAAGCATGAGCAACTTGTTTACAAATATGAGCCAAAACGGCTGGCAGGCACTGGTAAGGTCGAGCAATTTCGAGCTTTTATCCTAAAACTCCTAAAGAAGAACGACGAACGATTTTTGCAGTTTCATGATGCGGTTTCTAAAAACACCATGGAGCAGGTACGTAGCGCAATAAAAGAATGCAAAGATGTGGAAATGACCAAATGGCTTCAACTCTATCTCAAAAAATAGATTCTAAAAGAGCGGTCTCGGCTAATCTGGGAAAGCAACTTTTAGACGTGATTACATCGGGAATGTATTCCGATCCCCGTATGGCGATTCGGGAATATATCCAGAACGCAGCTGACTCAATTGACCTGGCGTGTGCGGGGGGATTCACGAATGAAAAGTACCGCATCCAGGTGACCTTGGATGGCCGCGAGCGTGTGATAACAGTGGAGGACAATGGAGTAGGACTCGCCGGAAGAGATGTAGATTCGCGACTAGGTAGCCTTGGTTGTAGCATCAAGATAGGGGCTGGACAGCGCGGTTTTCGAGGGATAGGTCGCCTTGGTGGCTTAGCTTACTGCGACGTGTTGCGGTTTGAGACGCGACGGACCGCTCGTGAACCAGTACATGTGGTAGAATGGAATGGTAAGGCTCTGAGGGAGCAGGTCTCGCATACTTCGAGTCATGAACAATTGGCCGATGCTGTGAGAAGGATCGCATTTGTCGGTAATCGCCGAGCCGACCGAGTGCTGGACCCAGCTCGCTTTTTCCGGGCTAGTATGGTAAATGTTCATCGATTTCACACTGACCTATTAATGAACGTAAAGGGTTTACGCGATTATCTGTCTCAGACTGCGCCTGTCGGCTACGACCGAGACAATTTTCCGTTCGTCAAGTTAATCGAGCAAGAACTTGCAATTATGCCTGGGTATAAATCCTATAGTGTTGTGTTGAATGGCACAGCTGTGGTTCGCCCGTATCAGATAGATGTCAAGGCGCGCGAGGGTTTGACCGACTTTATCCGTGACATCGAAATCGTAGAGTGTATTAACCGACAAGGAAGACTATTATGTCGGGGTTGGGTTGCTAAGACTGGATATCTTTCTGCACTCCCTCCGGCTGTTATTATGAGAGGCATCCGGATTTACCAAGGCAATATTGCGGTTAATAATGAGTATTTTCTCAAGGATTTGTTCTCGGAAAGTCGGTTTGCGACATGGCATATTGGAGAACTACATGTAACCCCCGATCTGAAGTTGAACGCCAGGCGTGATGGATTTGTGGAGTCTTCAGAATATGAAGAAATTTTGGAATGGGCTACCATTCTATGTCGACGGCTTAGCGGACTTTGCCGCCAGTCATCTAAGAACCGTAGTAACAGACAGGGTGCAGAGCATATAGTGAATGAACTTGGCCGATTGATTGAGATCCCATTCTTTATCGATGAGGAACATGCGGCTGCATTCTCGCAGAATGCTGGAGAGCAATTGGCGCGATTGCAACGGATTGCTTCAATTTCAGCAATAGATATGCGGAAGATACATAGTGACTTTGAAATCCGTGTTGCGAAGATTAGGAAAAAACCTGTATTCCTTCGTGATATATTGGACGGTCGCGCCTTACGGGGAAAAGACAACCGGCAAATGCTTGTCGACCTTTGCAAAAGAATGCTCGCGGCCTATCATGGAGGTGATGGTTCAGGATTTCTTTGCGAGGTGGTTGCGCCTTATCTGAGACCCGATAGCGCCATTTAGGCACATCGAATTTATTGGATTATAAGTTTCGGCGCACTTTTTTTTTGTTCCGCTTCTGATAAAGTTTTAATTGTTCTCAAAGAATGAATCATAGAGCGGCCTTTATTGAGGCGGCTCTTTTGGAAGTGAGGAAGTAATATTATGTCAACCGTCGCCCTACGCCGATTTTCAAATCCCGATACGCTGAGGCATATCGGCGCCTGCGCGGCGACAACTATAATTCCCCACCGACGACAATTATAATTCCCCATCAGTGAGGGGCAAATAAGATGCCATATCCAAGGAGGACCAAGGATATGGCAATTACCCAAAAACAGATGAGGAAACT
>Ga0209749_1001631_pt1 | contig 18625 bp, 13 predicted proteins | sample EPASupsiteSAE347_FD_187267 | JGI IMG/M metagenome (GOLD analysis project Ga0209749, IMG submission 187267) | Bioremediated contaminated groundwater from EPA Superfund site, New Mexico - Sample SAE3-47 (SPAdes) (version 2) | ecosystem: Environmental > Aquatic > Deep subsurface > Groundwater >... | reverse complement strand
TGCAATGTAGCCCAGGAGGCAACCGCACTGTCAAACCAGACATCAAAGACATCAGGTGAGCGCACCATCTTGCCGCCGCAGGGACAATCCAAGAAGATCTGGTCCACATCCGGCCGGTGCAGATCGACGAGCTTTTGGCCGCTTCGCTCTTCCAATTCAGCAGCCGTGCCGATAACCTCCAGATGACCGCAAGCCGGGCAGGTCCAGATGGGCAGGGGAATTCCCCAGTATCTCTGCCGGGAGATGCACCAGTCGCGGGCATTGTTGATCCAGTCAGCGAAGCGAGCCGATCCGGCCCACTCCGGATACCAGGTTATGCGCGAGACCTCATCGAGCATTTTGTCCCGCAGATCGGATATTCGCAAGAACCACTGGCTGGTAGCGATGAAAATTATGGGCGTCTTGCAGCGCCAGCAATGGCCGTAGCGGTGCGCGAGCCGTCCCGAAGCCAGCAGCCGTCCTTTCTCCTCCAGATCGGTGATGACTTCGCTATCGGCTTCCTTGACATACAGGCCCTGATACTTCGTGCCTGCCTCGGCGGTATAGCGTCCGTCTCCTCCTACCGGGCAGAAGATCTCCATATGATTTTTCATTCCCAGCTCGTAGTCCTCGAGACCGTGGCCGGGAGCTATGTGCACGCAGCCGGTGTTCTCTGCCGTCACGAAGTCGGCGGCATAAACCTTATGTAGAATATCTTTTTGTCTGGGAACCATCTCGCCCAGAGGGTGGCTGTAGGTGAGCTCTTGCATCTGCTCTGCAGTGAGGGTAGAGAACAGCTCATAATCCTGATAGCGGCCGATCTTGAGCACGGATTCGACCAGGTCCGAGGCCATGATGAGGATCTCCGCCTTTCCGTCCTTCCAGGCTCTAACCCTGGAATATTGGAAGGAGGGATTAACGGCTACGGCCACGTTGGCGGGAATGGTCCAGGGGGTAGTGGTCCAGATGACAATGTAGGTGTTCTCTTCACCCAGCACCGGGAACTTGACATAGATAGAGTAGTCGGTCTCATCCCAGTACTCCACCTCGGAGTCGGCAATGGCCGTCTGGCAGCGCGGGCACCAATTTACCACCCGCAGGCCTCTCTCCAGGAGGTTATTCTCGTGCGCCTTTTTCAGAGTCCACCAGGCCGCCTCCAGATACTCGTTCTTGAGCGTCATGTAGGGGTCTTCCCAGTCCAGCCAGGCACCCAGGATCTGAAACTGCGCAGTCATGTCGTCCTTCTGGCGCAGCGCGAACTCCTTGCAGCGGGCGATGAACTTATCGACGCCGTAGGCCTCTATATCCTTCTTGTTTCTAAAGCCGAAGGATTCCTCTACCTTAACCTCGATGGGCAGGCCGTGCATATCCCAGCCGGCCCGGTCCTTGACGGCAAAGCCGTTCATGGACTTGTAGCGCAATACGCAGTCCTTGATCACCTTATTCCAGGCCGTACCGAGGTGGATTCGACCGGTAGTGTAAGGCGGTCCGTCCACGAAGAAAAATTTCTTGCCGCCCACCCGAAGCTTCCTAACCGTGCGGTAGGTATCTTCCCTCTTCCACAACAATCTGATCTGGTTCTCCAGATCCTCTGCATTATACTGCCCAGCCACCTCGCTGATCATAGGAAATCCTCCAAAAAACGATTGGCTTCATGTTACACATCTATATTTAGCCTTTGTTGCTTTGCAGCAATATTGATATAATGACAGCACGAACCATTTTCTTCGGAGGAGTTACTTATCAAAGAGGAGATCTGGATCGAGAAGTACCGGCCTGAAAAGCTGGATGACATTGTGGGCCAGGATGAGATTATCCGCCGTCTCAAGTCCTATGTAAAGACCAGAAACCTGCCGCACCTTCTGTTCTCAGGGCCGCCGGGTGTGGGCAAGACGGCAGCCTCTATCTCCATAGTTAAAGAGATCTTTGGCGATACCTGGCGCAATAATTTCATCGAGCTGAATGCCAGCGATGAGAGAGGCATAGACATCATCCGCCACAAGGTCAAGGATTTCGCCCGCATGGCGCCCTTAGGTGAAGCGGATTTCAAGGTTATATTTCTGGATGAGGCCGATGCCCTGACCAATGACGCCCAGAGCGCTCTGCGGCGCACTATGGAACGCTACTCGGCCACAACCAGGTTCATACTATCCTGCAATTACTCCTCCAAGATCATTGAGCCCATTCAGTCTCGATGCGCCGTCTACCGCTTCAAGCCTCTATCGGCTGCGGCCGTCAAGAAGCGCATCAAATTTATCGCAGACGAAGAGAAGCTGATAGTATCTGAGGAAGGGCTTTCTGCCATTGAGTATGTTGCCGGCGGAGATATGCGAAAAGCCATCAACGCCCTGCAGGCTGCGGCCCTTTTAGGTGATAAGGTGGACGAGGAGACGATCTACCAGATCACATCCACTGCTAAGCCGCAGGAAATTCGAGATTTCATAAAGACGGCGCTTTCCGGAGACTTCGTAGGGGCGCGAGCGGCACTGGACGATCTGTTGCTCTCCAAGGGACTCTCAGGACAGGATGTGGTGGTTCAGATTCACCGGGCCATGCTGGACCTGGATATTCCTGACAGGGATAAGGTCAGACTGATCGATCGCATCGGGGAGATCGATTTTCGCATGACGGAAGGCGCCAACGAGAGAATCCAGCTGGAAGCACTGCTGGCATACTTTGCTATGTCTATGACCTTGCACCGATAACCGGATTTCTGAACACTTCCCGATACGTATGCAATTAGCCTTTTCATCAATATGTCCTTAATCCATGCAGAGCGAAAGTGTATATAAAATTTTTAAAATACAATAAAATTTCCGTCGAAAGCAATCATTGGGACTGAGGAGAGATGGTGGTCACCAGTTTTTGCATTGTCTCTACACAACCTTTATTTCCCATCACATAAACCACACGTCTATCATATTATGAGGAATGCTATGCGACTTTCCATGGATTTAGAGCTACAGGATGTACCAGGTCAGCTTCTTCTGGCTTTGCAGCCCTTCAGGGACAACAAGGCCAATATCATCAGCGTGGTTCATCACAGGGACAGAAAGACACCTCGCGGCATGATCCCGGTTCGCTTCGTTGTGGAGATGGACCGCAGCAAGATCGAATCCGTCAACGCCAAGCTCAAGGAGTGCGGCATCTCAGTGGTGCGAGCAGGCGAAGACCGCCTCATTGAGGCAGTCTCTGTGGTGCTGGTGGGCCATGTGCTGCATAGTGATCTGGGAGATACCGTAAACCGCATCGACTCCACCGGCTTTGCCGAGGTCATGGACGTTTCTCTAACCATGACCGGTGTGGACGAGCCGTCTTCCGCCTATCTCAAGATCCGCGCAACCGGCAAGGCTGAGATTCAGAAGGCATTGGCCATCCTACGCGAAGTAGGTGCAGAGAAGAAGTTGCTTGTAATTGAGCCGATAGAAGCGGAGGCGGTATGAATATGAGGGACATCAAAGTTTCCCTGGTGGGCTATGGCATTGTCGGCCACGGCGTGGTCGATGTTCTCAGTCGCAAGAAGAAGATGCTTAGGGATATGGGCCTGAATCTCAAGCTGATCAGCGTCACCGATCACACCGGTACCGTGATGGCGGAAGATGGGGTGGATGCTGATAGGATTTTAGGAGAGAAGACGCTGGCTAATGTAGCCACCACCAGCATGAAGGGCAAAGAGGCCATCTCCGCCATAGACTCCGACCTGGTGATAGAGGTCACTCCTACCAACATCGTGCACGGTCAACCTGGCCTTGGTCACATGGAAGCAGCCCTATCCAGCGGCAAGCACGTCGTCACCTCCAACAAAGGACCACTGGTGGTCTCCTACAGCCGCCTGAAGAAGCTGGCAGAGGACAACGGTGTGATGATGAAGTTTGAAGCCACCGTGGGCGGCACCATGCCTCTCATCAGCCTGGTGGAACGCACACTGGTGGGAAATACCATCTTCGGCATCCGGGGGATATTCAACGGCACCTGCAACTACATCCTCACCCGCATGACTGAGGAGGGCATCCCCTACACTCATGCTCTGAGCGAGGCCCAGGATATGGGAATCGCCGAGGCCGATCCCAGCTATGATGTGGAGGGAGTGGACACGGCTGGAAAGGTAGTCATCCTGGCCAATTCGCTCTTTGACATGAACATCAAGTACAGCGATGTAGATGTGACCGGCATTACCGGCGTTACACCAGAAGCCCTGGCCCTGGCCAAGAAGCGCGGTTACGCCATCAAGCTCATCGGTGATGTGCCCGCCCTCACTGTGCGGCCCACTCTGGTGCCGCTGGGCAGCCCCATAGCGGTTTCTGGAACCCTGAACTCGGCTGCTATCTACACCGATCTATCTGGAACAATAACCGTAACAGGCCTAGGCGCCGGATCCATCGAGACTGCTTCCGCCATTCTGACCGATATAATCAGCATCTACCGGACGAAACAGATCGACGCCATATTCTAAATGACCAGCTTTCTTGCCTTTGCACAGCTCTGCCAAAAGGTTGAGGCCTTACCCGGCTCCCTGGAAAAGATCGACCTAGTCGCAGCATTCCTATCAGGCCTGGATGAATCTGAACTCTCGGTGGCTTGCAGCTATGTCATGGGCATGCTCTTCCCCCCCAGCCAAAATCTGGTAATGGGCGTGGGGCCCAGTATCCTCTACGAGGCCCTGGCAAAAGCCTGTGGCTGCCCGGCCGAGCAGATCTCACAGATGCTTCGCGCCACCGGTGATCCGGGACTGGTTGCCGCCGGCGTTGTAGAGAAGAGAAGGCCGCTTGGCTTTGCCGCTTTCCAGGAAGCAGAGCCGCTCACCATTGCCGATGTTTACGAGAGGTTTGTGGCAATAGCTCGCGCTTCCGGTAAGAAAAGCCAGGACACTAAAGTCAAGAACCTGCAATTTTTATTCAGCTCGGCAGGCCCTCTGGAGGCCAGGTATATCGCCCGCCTGGCCATTGAGGACATGAGGATCGGCATTGGTGAAGGAAGCATGCGGGATGCCGTCGCCCGGGCATTTTTTAAAAGCGGCGTTGATGCAGAGACAGTGGAGCGGGCATATAACCTGACCAACGATATGGGCTTGGTGGCAGTGAATGCCAGGAGAGGTACTCTGGCGGAGCTATCGGTCATGATCAATCACCCCATCAAGATGATGCTGGCACAGCTCGGCGAGAGCATTGCAACGGCCTTGGGAGAGATCGGCACTGCTGCTATCGAATGGAAGTATGACGGCGCTCGGGTGCAGATCCATAAAGATGGAGACCATGTAGTAGTATTCTCGCGACGCTTGGAGAATGTGACGGCATCTCTGCCGGAGATAGTCTCGGCTGCTAGGCAGATAGCTGCTAAGAGCGCCATACTGGATGGAGAAGCAGTGGCCATCGGCAAAGACGGCCGGCCCATGGCCTTCCAGGATATCTTGAAGCGGTTTCGCAGAAAATATAATGTTGAAAAGCTTGCTGCCCAGATTCCATTGCGCCTTTTCCTCTTCGATTTGATCTATCTGGACGGCAGGAGCGTGACAGATCTGCACCTTAGCGAAAGAAGAGCACTTTTAGAGGAGATTGCCGGACAGAATCCCACCAGTTCAGCTCTCCTCGCAGATCAGGTCCTCTCCAGCAGCGTTGAGTCTGCGGAGGAGATCTACCGCCAGGCTCTGGCTGCCGGCCATGAAGGAATTATCTTAAAGAATCCTGCTTCAGCTTATGCGCCGGGAAAGAGGGGCAAGAACTGGCTGAAGATCAAGCCGGTTATGGAGACTTTGGACCTGGTGGTAATAGGCGCAAAATGGGGTGAGGGCCGCAGAGCGAGCCTGCTCGGCTCCTACCGGCTGGGATGCCAGGACACTGCCAGCGGCAATCTTTTAGATATGGGCTTTGTGGCCACGGGATTTTCGGATGAGTCTCTGGCGGAGCTAACTGAGATGTTCCGGGAGCTGATTATTCTGGAGAAGGGCATGGAGGTAGAGATCAAGCCGGCGGTGATCTTCGAGGTGGCTTACGAGGAGATACAGCATAGTCCCAACTACTCCTCAGGATATGCGCTGCGTTTTCCCAGGATGGTTGCCGTAAGGTACGATAAATCTCTGGAGGAGGCGGACAGCCTGGAGCGCGTCATCTCCCTTTACAGAGGACAGAGGGGCAGGAGCAATTCCATTGAAGGCAATAATGGAGGCAATAATAGATGATTACAAAGATGCTAAGCGAGCTGACGGATGAAGAGCTGCAAGCCCTTCTCTCACGAGATGTGGGCATTTCCGAGGTGCTTTCCGCTGTCAATGAGATTATTATGGAAGTTGGAAGCAAAGGAGATGAAGCTCTCTTCAAGTTCACAGAGACCTTTGAGGGTGCTCGTCTCGATGACCTGAGGGTAAGCGAAGAAGAGATTGACGCAGCTTACGATCTGGTGGAAGATAGGCTCATAGAAGCCCTGTCAGATGCAGCAGAAAATATCTTTCAATTCCATAGGCTGCAAAAGGAACGGCAGTTGTGGATGACCGAGATCGCACCAGGCGTATCCGTGGGCCAGAAAGTAGTTCCCATCGACTCTGTGGGTGCCTATGTGCCAGGCGGAAGAGCCTCTTATCCCAGCTCTGCATTGATGAACATAATTCCCGCCAAAGTGGCTGGTGTCTCCAGGATATTAGTATGCACCCCACCCAAAGCGGACGGATCCATAACCCCCTTGACTCTAGTGGCTGCCGACAAGGCTGGAGCAGATGAGATTTACAAGGTAGGCGGGGCTCAGGCCATAGCTGCCATGGGCCTAGGCACCGAGAGCATAGAGCGAGTGCAAAAGATCGTGGGGCCGGGCAATGTCTATGTCACTGCGGCCAAGATGCTTTTGCGCGGCAGCGTGGAGATCGACTTTCCGGCAGGTCCGAGCGAAGTTCTCATCCTGGCAGATCGGACCGCAGATCCAGGAGTGATCGCTGCAGACATGATCGCCCAGGGGGAGCATGATCCGAGGTCCATCTCGGTGCTGGTGGCATTAGATGACCTGCTGGCCAGCGCCGTGATCGAGGAACTGAGCATCAAAGCAGCAGGAGCAGCACGCAGCGAGATAGTGAAGCAGAGTCTTGATCATAGTGCAGTTCTCGTGGCCGATGACATGGACGAGGCGGTGGACTTTTGCAATGCCTTTGCGCCGGAACATTTGGAGATAATCACCCGGGACCCAATGGACGTCTTCAGGCACATTCGTAGCGCTGGCAGCGTGTTCTTGGGTAAGTTCACGCCTGTAGCCGCAGGAGATTATGCCAGCGGCACCAATCACGTGCTTCCCACCTCCGGCTATGCTCGAACCTTCTCAGGACTGAATGTGGACCACTTCACCAAGAAGATATCAGTGCAGATGATAACCGATGAGGGTCTGCTGGGCCTGGAGGATACTATTATCACTCTGGCCGAGGCGGAAGGCCTGAAGGCGCACGCCGAATCGGTGAGAAGAAGGCTGGAGCCCAAGGTTTGAAGAACAGTTCAGGGAAGCTTTTGGCAGGAGAAGGTCCGATCTTCTCCTTTCGCCTAGAAATCCATGTTTTAAATGACATTAGCGGGATAGCTGACTGCCTACAGTAGCGTCCACCATCTCTAGAAACTCTTGTTTCGCATTTGGCGGAATAGTCGCTCCGGCTGCGACGTTATGCCCCCCGCCTACGCCGCCCACCGCATGGGCACAGCGCGAGAGGGCATCGGCCAGATCCAGGCCGGAGCGCACCAGATCCTGAGTGCCTCGCGCCGAGACTTTTAGCTGCCCTTCTGCCGTCCGAGCAAAAGCCAGGATGGGCCGGGAGCGGTCACCCATCTGAAAGCTCATGCCGGCTACAATGCCCACGATAGTATCCATAATAGCATCTCCGGCATCAAAGTACTGGATGCTCTTGAGAGCAGTAATGCCGCTCTCACGGACGAGCTTGAGGCCGTTTACCAGGTTCTGGCGGTGCTGGCCCAGCAGCCTTTGCGCCTCGCCAAAGGCCTTATCTCTGTCGCCCATGCATACCTGCAGTCCCACTTCGGCATAACCGTAACGAGCGGTGGCATTGAGAAGAGTGGAGTACTCGCTGGCGTCTCGCAGCTCAGTTCCTTCCTGCTCGCCTAAGAGAATGTACACCTCTCCGATCAGGCGCTCCAGCTTGACATTGGAGATGCCGCTTCGCAGGCCCTTGCGAAGTATAGCCGTGACAACGCTGGCCCTCTCTTCCTGAGTTAGATCAATCCAACGCCGCCACCTCTCTCCACCCAGACGTATGCCGATCTCCTTAAGAAAGGCGATACATGCGTCCTCATTTCCCGAGAGTCCTGGCAGGTACGGGTCCTGGGAGTACTCCAGCATCTTGTAGACGGGACGGGTCTGTCTGCCGAAGAGCTTGATGTCGCGTGAGAAGGAAACGGCCCCGGCATTGGAGCCGATATCGAGGATATGACGGTTGATGCCTATCAGCTGACCGCGTGCCATGTCCTGCAGATCTCCCACCGCCCCCACCATCGCCAAAGCTGCCAGATCATCATTGCTCCCCTGAGCGGATGCCAGGGCCCTGGCCAAAAGAAAAGAGGTTCCGCTGCCTGAGAGTTGTGTTGCCCCATCCGCACCTACCAGATGGGGGTTAATATGGGCAATAGGACGGGCTTCACTGGCAGCAGGCTTGTGGTGATCGGCAATAATAGCCAGAAGGCGATGATCGCATATCTGCTGAGCCATTCCGCTGCCAAGATCTGTGAATATTACCAGGTCGGCGCCATAATCTGCAACCTCGCTTAATGCCGTCTCATCAAGCTGTCGGAAAAACTTGGGCTGAAAGTCCAAGCCGCGCCTCTCCAGGGCAGTGCAGACGATAGCCGCTGCTGTGAGCCCATCTGCATCCACATGAGAGACAACGAGAAGATTCTTCTTGGTCTTGATGACCTCTGCAGGGCTCTTGCACAGCTCACAAAGCGCGCGAAACTTCCCGGCGATTTCCTGGCTTTCTGGCATGTCAGTCGTAATTCTATGGGGGTGTCCAATAAATCTTTGCCGTGCAGGGCGAAACTAATCGTTTTTTTCGCTATTATTTTGCTCTGTAAGGTTAATCTCTGTGGCCCAGCTCGTTCCCAATAGGCGAAAGCTTCCTGGGATTATTCTCATCTGGGGATAGTCGCGAATAGTAATCTCATGGGCGATGGGTGCTTTTGTAAAAAGGAACTGGTCTTCGATGGAGACGTTCTCTGAGTTATTGCTGGAAAAAACATATTTGTTAACAACCTCTCCGCTTCCCCTTATCCTTCCTGTGGCCTGCGTGCTCTCATCGGACCCCATTTTATAATCGGTCATTACTGTCCCGGTGCCTACAACGTTATGGCTGTAATCAATATCCATATTTGTAGAGGCGGCATATGCCCCTGCTATCATCATTAGAGCCAAAATCAGCAAAGCTAGAGGAAGCAGGGCACAATTATGCAGGAGTGAATGAGCAATACTTTTTTTCATGGTAGTTGGTTAATGGCACTTGATTCATGTCTTCCTTATCATTATCCTTATTTAAGTCTGCGCAAGCATCATATGGCAGAGAAAAATAACAAACAACCTCATGACAGCTCAAGAGACCGTGAAGCCATTTAGCCAGATAGACATCGCACCAACAGCTGCTCATATCTTGGGCCTGCAGCTCCCCAAGCCAGACGGCCATCCAATTGATCTTGCGCTGGCCTGGGGATGCAAAAATGTCGCAATCATTATCATCGACAGCCTGGGATATGATCTATTAAGATGGCTATTGCCCACCCTGGAGAACATGAGAGATCTGAGTACGGTTGGGCAACTCTTGCGCATATCTGCAGTTTCTAATCACACTACCCCGGCCATCGCCAGCATATTGAGCGGACTGTTGCCGGAGCACCACGGGATTTTTGATAAGGCGGGCGCAAAGGAGTCTCGCATCCTCAGCCTGCCGGAGATCGCAGCCATGTCCGGCCAAAGTTGCGCGGTGATAATGGAGCAAAACGGAGCTGACGTTTATCAGGGCTTGATCGATATGGTGTACGGCATATCGGACCGCATCCCACCGCAGGACTTTGATCGAGAGGCTTGCCGCATGACCTGCCTGGCACTTTTAAAGAGGCCCAGGCTTCTGGTCTCCTACTTCATAGGAATAGATAAGAGCGTTCACCTGGGCCTGGGCCGGGAAGGGATAACGAAAGCGGCTTTGTTTATTGACTGCTGCATAGGCGAGATCGTAAAGACAGCAAATGAAGATACTCTATTCATCATCTGTGGGGATCATCCTGTACACGCCGGGCCTCTAAAAAGAACCATAGGACCTTACTGTGTGGCTATGATCATGGCTTTAGGGAAGGGCGCCCAAATGAGAATCTAGCGGGCATTCGATAAGTTTAAATGCCGAAAGCAGATAATGTGAGTCCAATGGATGAAGATCTTTCTGAGGTTTTTCAATTAATTGTCGAAGATGAACGCAAGCGCAGATATCTCAAGGAGGTCGGCGACTGGCTTGTAGAGGAATACTTCGAACTTCGTCAAGCATCTTGAACCATTTATAAATTTCTTGCTTTTCTTTTATTTAAATTTCTGAGCACGTTGCGCGCGCAAATTCGCGCGCATTATTTCTCATTTTTTTGGGAATAGAGCAGACTTTCAAGCAATTTTTTCCGCTAAATACGCATCGGTAGATCGTTGTGAAATGGTTTCACAAGGGTAAATGGCCCTCCGCGCATAGGCATAGGACTTACTGATGGTTATTATTATGATAGTATTCGCCTGAAAATTCTTTTCACAACATATTATAATGAGTTTTCCCGGTCATAAGCATACCTTGTGAAATACTATTCTGAATACTATTAGGGCTTTATTTCGAAAAATAGCTTCAAATCATAGTTTTAAGCTATTAACCACACCTACCAACTATCAGAAAGGTTTATATATCTCAAAACCTAGGTAAATACTGTGCCAGAATGGCCAGACAACCTGTCTGAATACATCGGATAGGGTGGCTAAAGAGGGCTTATTCGTCTGAGGGGATGGATGGACCTTGGCAATATATCAATGCAGTAAGGGAAGCGTACTGTGAAAGCATAACGTCACTGTAAGGGATGGCACGAGGAGTAGCAATGAAGGGGGAGATCGAAGCCTAGAAAGGCATTTTCGAAATCCTGTAAAATGTGCTTCACAGTAAAAACTTTCTTGCATATGGCACAAGGGGTAGCGAAAGGGAGTTCGTATCGGATACGGACAATACGCCTGTACACAGATTGTTCACTGTCGGAAAGGGACGACAAAATAGCTCAGTCATGATGCAGACGATGGATTCCTTGGCCGATAAAATCCTTGTTGCTGGAAAGGGACGGCAATAAGGATTAGAAGGGAACGGCGAAGGCAAGAGATCTGATACGAATTGTTGGAGGCCGGGATGTGAACGAAGGGCAATTGTCTACTGCTGTATTTCACAACCGGCCTAAAATCGGGGATGGCACGAGAATTAAAAGAGGGCAAAAATATGAGAGGGCATATTAAATTATTTACGCTGCAGATGAATCTGGATAGGGCCAGGCAATATAAGAATGCTGCTGCATGGGAAGATGCCAGCTTTGGCACCTGCCGAAACGAAGTCACCTCTTTGCAGCATATATTCCTCCCATCTTTGAAGATAACATCCGGTAGATGATGAAGGAGGATTTATATGAGGATCCGGATAGAGATAGAAGACAAGGGCCTTAAGTCCTCCCATGAGTTTGAATCGCAAAACATGGATGGAGAGGCCTTAAGAGACAGGATCATTGGCTTTCTGTCAGCTTCCGGTGTCTTTGAGAATAGAGGAGAGAGCATTGCATCAGCCATATCTGCTCGTGATTACAGCAGCGGAACGCTCATGGACCGACTGGAAAGTTTCATTCGACATGAGTTTACCAATACCTGGTTCACAACTCAGGAATTAAGAGAGCGATACGAGACCGTAGCTGATGATATTAAGCTCTCCACAGTCTCAACCTATCTATCCCGCATGAATCATGATGGTCTGCTGGATAAAAGAGGAAATAGAAACAACCGGCAGTACAGATTGATGGAGATTGTCGATGAGGGGATGGCATCGCAACATAATTATCAACGCCAAACCAGCTATGAAAAGAAACGAATAGAAAGCAGATGAGAAATAGCCAGACCGGAAAAGAATCTTATGGATCTTTCCCACCACCGATGCATTCTTTACCAAAGATTTCCGGTCCGGCTCCTCTGCACAAGAACAGCAACATTTTGCATGTTTCATGTTGCAGCATTTAGGCGAGCTTGAGTTAGATTGATGGCGTATCTTGCGAATGAATTATTCTCATCCATCTCTAAGACATCTCTAAAAGCCCTAAGAGCTTCTTGGTAATTGTTCTGGGCCACCAATGTCAGACCCTGGCAATACTTAGCATCAATATTTTGCGGCTGCAATAAAGCAGCTCTCTGAAAGCTCCGCAAAGCCTTATCGAACTTTCCAGTCTGATTTTGCGCAATCCCCAGTCTCATCCAGGCATCTGCGTCCTGCGCATTTAGCAGGGTCGCATTGTGCAGAGCATCAACTGATTGACTGTAGCGGCCCAAAGAATAGTACACCTGGCCCAGATTATACCATACCTCTTCATGAGATGAATCGGCTAAACATGCTTTTTCCAGACTCACGGCTGCCTCATCATACCGGCCAATAGAGGCCTGCATACTTCCCAGATTGGACCAGGCTGCATTGTCTCCCGGATTTGCGGATATAATCTCCTGGAAGCATTTTATGGCCGCAGAGATGTTGCCTAGAGCTGCCAACGCTAGGCCCTTGCCCTGCAATGCATCAACATCAGATGGATTAAGGCTCAGAGATCTATCGAAGAGAGGCAGAGATTTGTTGTATTCTTTTTGGGCAGCGAGAGAATTGCCCTGTCCCCAATAGCCATGCCCGCTGGGACTTAATTGCGTAGCCTGCTCATAATAGTAAAGAGCATCTCTGTAGCTCTCTCTTTCATAGAGCACGTCACCCATTCCCAGGAGTGCAGCTATGTTTTTCGGCTCAATGGCAAGAGCCCTCTCATAGCTTTGCCTGGCGAGATCATAATCCTTGCCGCAGAGAAGAGTGTTGCCTCGTCCAGCCCAGGCAGCCGCATTTTTATCATCTCGATATAGGACCTGATCATAGAGTCGTTTTGCTGATTCGCAGTCATCCAATGAATATTGAATCTCGGCAGATCCCAGCAATGCTCGAATATTCTGCCGGTCGATTTGCAGAGCTTTCTCATACAAGGGCAGCGCCCGATCAAAGAGGCCATTTTGCCGGAAAGAATCTGCTTTACCTAGCATTGCCCGCACATTGTCAGGCTGGAAAATTAGGACCCGGCCAAAGGCAAGCATTGCACCTGAGAGATCGTTTTGCTCCAGGAGCATATCCCCCTTGCTCAGCAATGCTGCAATATTATCCGGGTCCCGGAGGAGTGCCTGGTCATAGCAGCTTAGAGCCTGCTCTTTATCACCTTGAAAATAGAGTGCCTCTCCTTTCCCCAGCAGAGCCGGGACACTTTTAGGATCCTGGGCCAGAGCACTGGCAAAGCAATCCTCTGCGCCAGGATATTCATGCAGAGCCATAAGGCAGTATCCATTGCCAAGCAATCCCCGGAGATCATGGGGATCGATTTTAAGCGCCAGCGAAAATGCCTGCCGAGAGGAGTTATAATCCTGCCGGGCATAGAGAGTCTCGGCCTTTCCAAGTATTGATGCCAGATCGCCGGAGTTGTACAGGAGTGCCGCCTCATAGGACTCTAAAGCTGCATCGTATTCCTGGAGAGCAAAGTGGACATCGCCCATGCCCTGTAATGCAGCCACATTTCTCTTTTCTTTCGTTATTACCAGGGAAAAGCATTGCATTGCCTCCTGATACTTTGCCAATTGCAGCAAGATACTGCCTTTGCCAAGCAGAGTCTGTGTATTATTATCATCTATCTCAAGCGCCTTATCATAGCTTTGCAGGGCGCCTTTATTGTTTTGCAGCTCTTCTTGCACCTGTGCCAGATCATTCCACAGGGTGATATTCTCCGGATCCAGGCGCAGAGCAGAATCGATGAATAGCCCGGCCATTCTATATTTCCCCATCGTCGTCAGAATGTGCCCTTTTAATGCCAGGGCTGGGACGCTGGACCGATTAATCTCTATGGCTTTGTTTAGGCTCTCTAAAGCCAGAGAATACGAGCCGTTCATGCTTTGATTTCTTGCCAGCTCAAAATAGCGGGTGAATTCTGAGGTCTCTTTGACTTCTTGCCGGGAAGCGTTCCCCGATCCGGTCTCGTTCATTTTAGCGGCAAGTGCCGCCGATGCCTTCTCTTTTCCAGCCAGCGCGACCGGGTCCATGGGCAGAAGGACTAGAGCGGTCTCGTAACTCTTGATCGCCTCAGAGAAAAGACCATTGTCCCGGAACTGATCACCTTTTGCCGTGAGAGCCTTGACCATACCGGAGACGGCCCCATCACTTCTCGGAGCCAGGCGGGAAGCCTCCTCAAAATTTTCTAGTGCCTGTGAGACATTTCCTGCATCCAGAGCTTCTTCGCCCAGGCCCACCAGAGCCCGCGCAGCTCCCTCCTTGCTCATCTCATCGGATGGGGTGCCGGTAAGGATCTCGCTATAGCAGGCCAGTGCCTTCTCAAATTGTCCCAGGCTGCTTAAAGCGTCTGCCTTTTGCATCAGCGCCTGGGCATTTTGCGGCTCGATGCCAAGAGCCTCGATACTGCTATTATAAGCCGCCGTAAATTTGCCTTTCAGGAATAGGATCGAGCCTTGAGCGAGGAGCACTCTGACCTGGCCTGCCTTGCCGGCATCGCTCCGGCCATAGAATGAGGCATTCTTGAAGCTTTGCATAGCCGTCTCATAGCTTTCCAGGGCAAGTGAAGCATTGGCCATGCCCAGCCATGCCTCGGTCAGGTTTGATTGCAAAGCCAGGGCCCGCTCGTAGCTTTGTCTGGCATCCTCCCACTCACCGGCCAGCTCTTTGGTCTTGCCGTCCTCCTGCCAGAGCTGCGCATTTTCATCATCTCTTTTCAGGGCATTGCTAAAGCACAGCTCGGCCATTTTGTATCGGCCCTGTCTGGAGAGTGCTATACCTTTGCCACCCCAGGCCGATGCATTTTCGGGATCGATCTTTATGGCCCGGTCAAAGCTTTCGATGGCCAGCGGAAAGCTGCCGTTTAAGAGAGACGCCTGGCCTCTCTCCAGCCAGTAGGCGGCAGTATCTTGAGGTGTCGCGGATGCAGGAAGGAATAGCAGCAGCATACAAGCCAGCATAGCGCAAGAACGCGCCTGGGATGGAATGGAAAAGGATCTATGCAAAGCAATCATTATTCTCATAGAATTGCAGATGGGATATATTTCCAGCGCCCTTAAAGATAGGGTAAACTAAATAACACTGTAATGCTAAACAAAAAACTGTCCTAAATATCATCAGCACTGAGGGCATTGCTCAGAATTGAAACGGCAGCATTTTAGGAGATGATGTAAGTGAAAAGAATGGTTTCTCAGATGAAGCTTTACCTGATAATTGTGGTATTAGCAGTATCAATCTTTGCCATAAGCACTGTCGCTATGGGTGAGGACGGTCATAAGGCAATAACCCAAGATCTCATGAAATTAATAGAGAATAATCCGGAAATCGGGGTTATGTTGGAGGAGTCTATTGCCAAGGCTAAAGAGATAAATCCTGATCGGCAGACAAATCCCGTGCAGAACTTATCGGAATACTACGATTTTATCGATAGTGCATCTGAGCTTATCCCGCAAGATGTACTTGATGATCCGGCCAATCTCACACGCGACCAAATACTGCAAAGCATCTGCTACTTCTATTTCCTGGTTGACCAACCCCTGCCGCAGCTGGAAAACATGAGTCTGTTCAACAATACCATTCAGTATTACGAGCCGTTCTCCAATTGGCTTTGCAGTTTTGCTGATACCTGGGGAATGTTCCTTGATACTGAAGAGTCATGGAATAATGAAACCTATCAGCAGTTTTATGACGATCCAATCTACGGTTTGCAGGGACCGTGGTATGAGTCTTCGTCTAATTGGAGCACTTTTAACCGGTTCTTCTCCAGATACCTGGCATCGCCTGATCAGCGGCCCATCGCTTCGTCAAACGACACCAGTGTCGTCGTCTCGCCGGCTGATTCCGTGCCTCAGGGAACGTGGCCGATAGCGAGCAACTCAACCATCCTTGTGGATGGCGGATTGCAGGTCAAGCTTGTGCGCTATTTCAATATCGAGGATCTGCTTGGCAATGACAGTGAATACAAGGATGCCTTTGCCGACGGCGTGCTCACCCACACTTTCCTGAATGTCAATGACTACCACCGCTATCATTTCGCGGTTGGCGGAAAGATTGTAGACAATCGGTCCATAACGCAAAATGTAGCTTTAGAGGTTAAATGGAATTCGAGCGGAAAGATGTATGACCCAATCGACTCGACCGGCTGGCAGTTCTCTCAGACGCGCGGTTACGTAATAGTAGATACAGGAGAATACGGTCTGGTGGCACTTATTCCCATGGGAATGGCCCAGGTCTCATCCGTCAACTTCGAGAAAGGAGTTGTTGTTGGATCCGATCATGAGAAGGGTGACATGCTCGGCAATTTCCTCTTCGGAGGGTCCGATTTCGTTATGCTCTTCCAGAAACAGGCCGGATTTGAGCTGACGGCAACGCCTGGCGTTCATATTCTCATGGGTGAGAAGTATGGAGTGATGAAGGGAATAGCTGAGTAGAAAAAGGCTAGTACAGCGAGGCCAAAATAAAACCAATGTTTTGACTTCGCGGCTTCGCGCCTTCGCGTGAAAAGGGGTCCGGTTAAATCTCACGCGAAGCCGCGAAGGCGCAAAGAACGGTCACAGCTGTTCACAAAGGCTTTTATTGTCAGAATGGTTCGCCTTGTTCGTTACAAACGGTTTTAATTCGCCCATTCATTTTTTTTCTGAAATCATACCAGAGTAAAACTGCAGCGTCGGACCTGCCCAGCAAGCTGCCGGGCGTCCGAAGCGCCGCCGCATGAAGCTGGAACCAAGATGCTCACATATTTGATCAAGAATACCAGTAACCGCTACGATATGGGTAAGGATTCCAATAATAGCGATATGTATATGGGTAGTAGCCGTAGTAGCTGTACCAGTGGCTGCCAGGATAGAGGTAATCCGAGTAAAGGTATCGATGATAGGTTTTCCCTTGATAGTTATAATAGGAAAACGGATCGAAACCCCTGCCCCAATTTGAAGACGGTGGATTGCCACCTACCCACGGTTGGCCAATGCCTTTATCAAATAGCTTTTCTGCTGTTTTTTCCCCTGGTCGCATCTCCACACCATTCTCAAAATCTAATGCTGCCACGCACCCCATCAATGATAGGATGAGGACAATCGATATCAATTTACTATCCATTCCCGCCAATCTCCTTTTTCATTGCTGCCCTATATCAAAGGGTTACTTAGTCCTTTCTTTAATCGTACTATGCATCTTAGATTTTTAAGATTTTAGCAAGGCAACTGCCTAACCATATCACAAAACTCATATGATGGCTGGAGCAGGAGGAGATGTCACTGAGCTTTCAAGAACTCCTTTTGAGCGGCATCGGCTTCGGCGCGAGTCTGATCGGCTTCTTTAAAGGCACCAATCATCTGATCGTGGTATTCTTGGGCCAGTTTTGCAAACTTGATTACTTGATCGTGGTAACTGATTGCCTGATCTCTCAAGGCTTGCGCTTCATCGAGAAGCTTTCGCAGCTCCTCGTTCTTCTCAAGCTGCTCTTTTCTTGCTTTGAATTCTGCACGCAGGGCAGCAATTCTATTGACCAGTTGCTTCTCTTTATCCGGGCTTAAAATCTCAGTCTGTTGCCGGAACTCCAGGTGATCTATCTCGCCGTGAAGATCTCTAATGGAGCGCTCACGGGTGAGGTTGTGCGTCCTGCGGATATCGTCTATCTTTGCATATAGCTGGCTTATCTTCTCGTTGGACTCATCCCGCTTCTTTTTAGACTGTGCAACATTCTTGTTGCTCTCGTCCCTCAGCTTCTTGAACTCCTTGGCCTTATCGATCAGCCCTTCGGTGGCCCTGTTCAGCTCATCTCGCTTGGCGGCCCATTTGCTCGCTATAGCGTTCAGTTGGCTTACTCGATCCTTGAAGGCAAGGGACTCCTGCCTGAGCTTGCCTTTTTGATCATCCAGTTCTGTCAGCATCCCCCGTATTTCCTCCTGCTACAATCCTCTTACTAGGGTTTTGTCCCACCGAAATCCAAGACCCAGGAACACTTTGCTGGGCGGCATAACTAATAGAGTACGCCGGAAGATTTATAGTTTCTGTCAATTTGATGCGAAAGATATAATGGCAATACCTCTCCGAGTAGTCAGAGTCAATCCCACCTATTCGTCCTGGGTTGACTGCGCAAGCTTAATTGGCGACATGTCAACTACCCCACCCTAAAGGATGGGGCTTGTGACTGCACAAAAAATCGCGTCACAATAGGCTGGCTGACTTCAGCCCTAAAAGCTATGTTCATAGCAGCGATGTGGTCGGCAGCACCAGCGAAGCCGCAAGACACACATCTAAATTCATCTCTGGTTGGCCGGTTGGCTTTAGCTACATGGCCGCAAGATGGGCAGGTTCGGGAAGTGTTCCGCGGATCGA
>Ga0209749_1001630_pt1 | contig 18650 bp, 35 predicted proteins | sample EPASupsiteSAE347_FD_187267 | JGI IMG/M metagenome (GOLD analysis project Ga0209749, IMG submission 187267) | Bioremediated contaminated groundwater from EPA Superfund site, New Mexico - Sample SAE3-47 (SPAdes) (version 2) | ecosystem: Environmental > Aquatic > Deep subsurface > Groundwater >... | reverse complement strand
GTTTGCGTAATTTGGGGAGTTATACAAAGCATATGTGACGGTCATCTTTCAGATTTTTAGTACAGAAGCGTAATAAACAGGGTAAATTCATTAAAAGGAGCGAGTAGGTTAAGATGAAATACCGCCCACATGGATGGAAAGAGGCTAAGTCACAAGTTATTGGGAAAGTCACAGAGGGATGCTATGAATGTGCAGACCAATTAGTTGAAAACGCTGTCGATGCATGCTTATTATTAATGCTTAATGATAAAAATAAGCTAACGCAACGTCAGATACGCAATGGCGCATTCTGTTACATACCCAAAAGTATAAGAAAACGAACCTGCAAGTAACAAAGGAGCACAATAATGGAATGGATTTTACTTGGATTCGCAGTTCTAATGGTTGCTACTTCAACTTATCTCGCTATACTAGACAAAATAAAACGCCAGTGGATCATAGGTTTTGACGGTAGCGTTATCCGTATTCGTGGCCCGTTTGATATGGATGAATATCTCAAGCAACTTGACCTGGCACGAAACGACTTTAAGGAATACGTCATATGGCGCAGATCATTCTCTAATCAGGATAAAATCATGCACGAACTAATGCAGATGTATCATATGAGCCGTATAGTTCGTAGAATATCAAGCACTGAAATAAAGTGGAAGTAACGCTATGAATCCAGAATATACAGCATGGCTTATAAGACACGGCCTACAAGATTGGAGCGAAGGACTACCTCAATTCGGATCAGGTGTTTGCCAGGCCTATCTTAATAAACTGTCCGGCGAAAAAGAACCACGCTGCAATCCTAACTGTCCCTTCAGCGTGGAATGTACTCCGTACTTTGAATCTTTGAACGCTGAAATATTTAGAAAGTTCGGGATTGTGCTGTAAAAATAAAGCCCCGGCCCTTTATTAAGAGTCGGAGCTTGCCCGAACAGGGAGCATATTTATAATTCTGCTTTCCCTTAACCCCTTCTTATTGCTTCCAATGAACGAAACTTCTTGTATTGCTTGAAATGATTACGAAACTGCTTGATAGCCTGCGCCCTGGTTTCTGCTCTGCAATTGTATATCACCGGATGACCAATACCAAGGATATCGCCTTTATCCTTCACTAATGCTGATACTTCCCATAAATTCATAATCACCGTCCTACATATTTCGTTCCTTCAAAGTTAGCTGCTACCCATGATCTTAATTCTTGAGCACGCCTTGAAAGTACAGGATTGACGTTTTTATTGAAGGTTGCAAGTGCCTGTAAGCGTCCCTGTACTGACATCTCACCGTCCTTCTTTACTACAGACCTCAAAATAGCGTGCTGCCGGGCCGCTGGCATGGTCATAAACCCTTCACCTAACACTCCAGTACGGGTAATCTCAAAATACTTCTTCCCGTGTCCCGGCTTTCCCCGGTCTTTGACTTTGAATGTGGATGGTTTTACCCGTGTCCCTGACTTGGTTACATATCCTTTGCGGTGAACGACTATCTTTGCCATCTCTTTTGTCCTATTGGTTCAATACTAAATTAATCAGATGTATTTGTCAATAATAAAAAGCCCCACGCTTTTTAGTTCGTAGGGCTTTTTTAAGGCAGTAGACTTGCATATTCTTTTTCTAATCAACTAATTAGTAGACCTTTGCGGTCACATATCACACCTACCTTACTTAACAAATTCAGTACATCTAACACCATGACCATTACGCCTACTATCTTAAATTACTAATCACCATTTGTCAATAGCAAATTGATTATTATTTACTAAAGTTAACTACTTAAATACAAAAGGAGAAGCCCCGCTACCGTTTCATAAAAATCTTTGGCAGCGAGGCCACTAAAAAGGGTAAGGAGGATGATACTTTTCTACTATACCACGCTGGCTAACTTGCCGTCAAATGTTTTAGGCACGTGCTTCTCGGCCTGTAAGAATTGGATGCGCAGCGCAGCCTGCATCGCTCCCCTTATCCTGTTTATGTCTTTCCCGATCCTTATTGCGTAATGTACAGGACATAAACGTCTCACTTCACCCTTACCTGGTAGTTCCGCAGTAATATCTATCTTTCTACACTGGTCACATGGAAGTATTGTTGTAATCATTCTCTATTCTCCTCCTTGGAGCTTCCAAGAATTTACGTACATTTATATTTTAGCTTTCAGCTTATCTACTTTCTCTTTGATCTGATCCCGTGTTTCTTGCCCGGACTGCGGAGCAAACAGCAATGCAACTACTGCTCCGGCAATTAATCCGATCCCAAGTCCAATACCTACGCCTACTAAATTATCCTTGTTCATTACCATCCCTCATTGGCATAACGACCATCTTTCGCCAGTCTAATTGCCTTTAATCTACCACCTTTATCACGCCATACGATCTTTTTAGCATCTTCTTTACTGGCAGCCAATATTTTGCCTGTTTTCATGACACCAGCAACCGTAAATTTAACATCATATACTTTTCGTATTGCCATAATTGCACCTCATTACCTTATTATATGCAAAGAAACACATGCACGCAATAGTTATCTGTTGAAAGAAAACAAATTATTGTTTAACTTCCGTATTAGGCAAGTTTTGATTTTGTCACATCACTAAAATCTCTACCCATTGATATAAGTCAATATTTCTTCCCTGAAATTCTATTGCATATTTACACATAAATGATCTCAGATCATTTCTTTCCACATACCATGTTTTTCCGCTATAAATAGTTGCTTTTAGTTGTTTCGCATCTATATATGATTGTACTCTCCTGTCATTAATTCCAAGTATCTCACTAACTTCTGTTTTTGTATACCAGCCATCTCGGATTGTGCGACGTGGCAACGCCAATCTTATGCCACGTAACTTAACAGCCTGTACACTTCTATGCAATATAGCAGAAATCCTATATAGGCTAACTCTATTCCACAACTCTACTAACACTTTATCTTCATCAGGTGACCAATATTTTCCGAAAAGCCTTTTAGTACGTTTAGACAATCCCAATAAGGCACATCTCAACTGTACTTGCGACATAGTTAGATTTAATTTAGCTGCTATTGATTGTGCGGATGCTATAGTTTGTCTATAATTTTCTCTGAGTATACTATCTTCTTCTTCTGTCCAAGAATGTACCTTTCCACGTATGCTCACAATATCTTATCCTTATTTCATCTACATCCATGACAGGAAGAACATTGTTTGCAAATAATCCTTTTCCCATTCGCTTCAAGTATCTGCGAAGGAAAGACCATTTTCTTCTGTTTGATTATAATTGGCTTTTCATAAACATGCTTAGACATTTACTTCCTCCTTATTTTGCACTTTGCTTCTGCTTTTATTAAAACATACAACAGCCTTAATGTCTAACTTACTTCAATATATCCCGTATTCCGTCCTCTAAATCCCACTTAGGTTTATATCCATAACTCTGTGCTTTTGATATATCAGCAAGGTTATGAAGCATATCCCCGGCCCTTGCCGGACTGTAGACTGGAGCTATACATTTACCCAATACCTTATTTATTATGGCTACTACTTGCTCCAGGTCGTAGGATTTTCCGCTGCTGATGTTAAATACTCCCGTTGCATCGTTTTCTGCAAATAAAATGCACGCCTGCACTATGTCCTTGACGTAAGTGAAGTCCCTTGTCTGTGTGCCATCGCCGTAAATCTCCGGTTGCTCACCCTTTTGTATGGCAAGTATGAACTTCGGGATCGCTGCTGCGTGGATGTTATCACCGATCTGGCGTTTCCCATAGACTGAATGATAGCGCAGGCACACCGTTTGAAGCCCGTAAATCTCTTGAAAGACCCTGCAAAAGAACTCATTGGCTGTTTTATCTACTGCATAAGGTGACTTCGGATTATACGGCAAATCCTCTCTTGTTTTATCGACATTCGCATCACCCAAAACAGAAGAAGATGAAGCGTGAATGACCTTTTTAACCTTACAATCCTTGGCTGCCACCAGGACGTTGAGTGTTCCCATGATATTAGATGTTGAAGTGCGGATGGGATTCTCGATGCTTTTCGACATCCGGTTAAGCGCACCGTCATGGAACACGTAATCAGCCCCTGCGAACAGGTCTTTCAATAAACGCTGATTATTTATATCACCCTTAAAAAACGAAATCTGCCCTCTTTCTACCTGCTGCTGGATGTTTTCATACTTACCTACTGATAAATCGTCAATCCCTGATACCTGGTATCCTCTCTTGGTTAATTCATCTGCCAGATTACTTCCGATGAATCCGGCGATCCCCGTGATGACTGCTGTTTTTCTCACTTAACTACCTCTTTCAGTAAATTTTCATATTGTTTAGTGATAGTATCCCAATTAAATTTTACCATCACTGTATTCTTTGCCATTATACCCATTACCTTTGCTGCTGTTTCATCCCTTAAAAAGACTTTGATGGATTCTGCGATTAACCAGGGTTTGTGCGTAGGAATTATTATGCCGGACTTCATATGTTTTATTATTTCATTCGTACCACCTACGTCTGTTGCTATGATTGGAAGCCCTACACTGGCTGCTTCCATCACTGAAGTCGGCAACCCTTCAGAATAGGATGGATTTACAAATATATCAGACTCTTCTAGTATATCAATTACATCTTTGCGCTCGCCATAGTATATAATTTTAGAACTGGCACAAAGGCCAACCAAGGATTCAAGATATGGGCCATCACCTACAATCCGTAAACGTAGATCAGGATAGTCTTTGGTACAAATAATAAAAGCTTCGATCAAATCCTGCACGCCCTTTGCGTAAATTAATCTCCCCACAAAAGTAATATACCTCTCTTTTGACTGTGTTTTATTAAGCACCGTCCTAGCAGGATCGCAGTCTATCCCGTTATAAATGACCTGTGTATTCTTTCCACCAAGATGTTTTACAAAGTCACATGCTGCCTGTGAGACCCCTACATTAACTTTTGCATGCCGGGCTACCAATGCTCCCACTGTATGGTCATAAACCTTACACAGCAGGCTTACAAGGGCGTTTTGGGTGACAGAATGACAAGTCCCACGCTCCACTGCTATTAAAGGTATCTTCTGTTTCTTGGAAATCAGATATCCTACGAATGATGTGACGAAAAACCGTGTCTGCGTGAGCACGGCATCGTATTTATGGTTCATTACCCTTTTAAGGTTAGGACTCCACATTGGGACTGGATACGCACCATTAAGTAAATTCCAGCATGGAACTCGATTTATCAGGTAACTTTCCTTCTCCTTCCCTTCGTATTCATAGGATTTATTGGTGTTGCAGGTCAGAATATCGACTTCATGACCGTTTTTAACAAGTCGCTGTGCCAGTATCTCTATGTTCTTCTCATATCCTCCGATATGCGGACGGTAAAAGGCTGCGCAGATTAATATCTTCATCCTGTCACCTCTTTTTTATCTTGGCACAACATGCTATCCCGTTTTTCATTATCTGTCTTTATGGTTCTTCCGCATTTCAAACACCTGTATTTTGTGATCTTTTCCTTTCCCTTATAAGTAACAGTGACCTCAACCCTTGCTACCATCTTGCATAGCGGACAATATACTGTAATTACACCCATTATTCACCTCCCATAAATCTGTCGTGCCACACTTGCAATGCAACCAAGTTCCAAATCATTCCACCAACATTCAAAGCCAATGCACCTCCTGCCTTTAATTTACCTTCACTAACATACTTCGCAAGTTTATCCAGGCTTTCTTTCCTGCATACTTCTTTTAATAGTTTGCCGTCCCTTAAACAATGCATCACAGTTAATTGCATCTTAGGATCGTTCAACCAATCTACTACAGGAGTGCCAAATCCCGCCTTTTTTCTCCATACTATTTCAGGTGGCAGCAAATCCTCAACTGCCTTCCTTAGAATGTATTTATCCTTTTTCAACTTCTGTGGCAAACTGAAAGCAAACTCAATGATGTTTTTATCCAGTAAAGGCAACCTCTCTTCCAAAGCATGGGCCATTGTTGCCTTATCAGCTTTCATTAAGAACTTCTCCGGTAGTAAATTAAGGCAGTCCATCCCTAACATCTTATTGTAGAGTGACCTTCCGTTGAATGATCGGTTTTTAAGGATAACTTCACGCCTAACTTCCTGGTACGGTTTACCTGTCAACCATGAAAGATTAAGCAAGCTCATTGAAGTAGTCGGATAAAGTAGCATCTCGTCTAAGGTTTCCTGCATGGGGAATTGTAAAACTCGGTCAAACTTATCATCCCAATCTAAGGGATTGCCATTTCCCAAGAATCTCTGGGCAACTTCCCGCATCCATACCGGTGTTCTTGTCATTATTTCAAGGTACGGAGCGTATCTATACCACGGATACCCGCCGAACAGTTCGTCTCCACCTTCACCGGCGAGCACTACTTTGACGTATTTCCTTGCCTCTTGAGCGAGATAATAGTTATTTATGACCGCAGCATCTCCGAGAGGTTCATCATGGTGCCATGTAATCCGTGAAATATCTGTTGCTACCATATCAGCAGTAATAGGGACTTCGTGATATTCTACATTTAAGTGCTTACTCACTAATTTGGCATATTCAGCTTCGGAATGGCCTTCAAAACTCGCTGTAAATGTATGGATATCCTGATTAGATTGTTCTCTCCATAGCGCAACTACGGCACTTGAATCAATCCCGCCGGATAAAAACGCCCCTACCGGAACATCCGCCTGTAGCCGTGCTTTGACTGACCACTCTAAATACGTCTGCAAAGTCCCAATTAACTGGCGATCCGTCTCATGGTTAGGCCACGAAATAACGGGTTTATCGTCAATCTCCCAATATCTACGGATTAAGTGACCTCTTTCATTGACAACTAACATACAACCTGGAGCAAGTTTCCGTATTCCTTTAAATAATGTCTCATTCCCCATCGAATACTGGTACATCAGATAGCTTGAAATCATACCATGATTCAATTCTGCCGGTAGCACCTTTAAGATAGCTTTGATTTCCGATGCAAAGTAGAGTATCCCGCTATTCATAGCATAATAGAGGGGCTTTTTACCGATGGGATCACGGGCCAGTATCAATTTATCATTCTTTTTATCGTAGATAGCCAACGCAAACATGCCCCTGAATTGGTCAATGCAAAACTCATGCCACTGCTCATAGGCATGGACGATTACTTCACTGTCACAATCCGATCTAAAAGTGTGACCTTTTGCTTTTAATTCAGTGCGCAACTCTTTATAGTTGTAAATTTCACCATTAATGACGGCTACTACTGATTGATCCTCATTAAAAATAGGCTGCTTGGCCTTATCTGACAGGTCTATGATGGCTAACCGGGCATGGCCTAACGCTATTTTACTGTCAAGGTAGATGCCATTTCCATCACCACCTCGATGCTGGATGACTTGCACCATCTCTGTGATCTTATCTACTGTTGTGCGTCCGTAAATCCCACATATCCCACACATATTTAGTTTACCTTCCCAAACATAATTTCCCAATTACAAAATAACCAACCTATAAATGATATGCCAACTAACACCGGATCAATAAGCCCCGCATAAAAAAACTTAAAATAATCACCTTCAAACGTGAAAGCCCTTAGATCAATCATAAAGCATACTCCAATGGCTAAATGCAACGAAGTTAAGCACATGATTAATATCCATTTATGCTTCCAAGGGATAACTGCACAGGCCATTATTATTAGATATCCCAAGATGTATAGCATATTAGGAATCATTTACTTAACTCCTACTCCTACAATACCTTTGCGGACTCCATCCAAGAAACGGTAATGTACTTTTACATTCTTTAATCCTGCAAACCACCCATAAATATCATCAATAGAATAATACTTAGCTGATGGAGCAGAAAAAACATCGAACGCATCATTCAGCTTAGTCTTAAATGGGAACTTCTTATAATACCTGAATATTGGAAGGTTCAAACGATTGCATATCTCTACCATTACAGCCGGAACATACGACAGGTAGTAGAGAATCTTGTGCGGTATTCTGGTTGTGATCTTCCGCAACGGCTCATAGAAATTGATAGCCAGCCAGTTATCCTCTCTACTATAGACCCATATTGAAATCGTTCCACCCAGCTTAACCAGTGATACCAGATGATTAAATCCAGCCTGCGGATCGGGAAGGTGATGCAAAACACCAATGCTTAAGACGTAATCAAACTTTTCGGGATATTCAAATGTACAAAGATCGCCCTGGATAACCTGAACATCCTTAAATTCTTTCAGATTCTCTTTTGTTGAAGCAACGGATTTCTCGCTCAAGTCAATCGCTACTACTTTTGCACCATACTTGGCAGCGAAGTAAGAGTGACGGCCCGCTCCGCATCCGGCATCGAGCACTAATTTACCTTTGAAAAAATCCTTTCCGATGGGTGCGATATAAGATAAGAAATTAGATTCATATTCGGCAAAGATATCATTGAACTTTGCCCACTCAAATCCGAAGCTCTCTTTTGTTCGTTCTTGTAAACTCATAATCTCACACCAAAATCCAAACCAGTTGCTCTTATTCTCGATAATCTTTGTATTTTATCCATATCTTTAAAAATAGCAACAAGCAAATCCTGTAGAGTTACATATGTTTTATGTTTAGCCAATGCTTCAGCAGTAGCTTTCTCTAGAATATTCCTTACTTGCGGAGAACATGAGGGAACATAATGCATCTTACACCTACTATATCTTCTTTATTCTAACTATTCCACTAATTAATAAGCACGCACTTGATACTACACAGGCTATAGATAACCACCAATATGCTGCGATGGCAAGATAGGCAGCAAAAGCTATGATAATACCCGCTGCAACCAGATCATATACAATTAAACACCTCATCATTTATACAACTTCTCCACTACTTTATCCCAAGTATATAATTTGACACGTTCCAGATTATTCTTAGAAAAATATTCTGCCATCTTTGGCCTGTTAAATATCTCTAAAATAGACATAGCGCACGCTTTATAATTACCCGGCTCATACAATAAGCCGTTTACTTTATTAGTGACTATTTCCTTCATGCCACATATATTTGGAACTACTACTGGTAATCCGGCAGCATACGCTTCTAATACTGCCATCGGGAAACCTTCACTCGTACTTGTATTTACTAAAATGTCTGCGCTTTTTAAACACATCGGGATTTCAGTGTTATTCAACGCTCCCATGAACTTGATATTTGCACCTTCCGCACGCTTTTTTAACATGGGTAATTGTTCACCATCACCTATTATACAGCCCATTGCGTTCTTAAAACCCAGTTCATTGTTTAAATATTTGATCGCATCCACAAAACAGGCGAGATTTTTTTCAGGTCTTGCCCGTCCTACTGCAACGGCTACCTTTAAATACGTGGACTTGGCCTGCGCTCCATTGCTGAAACGCTCCACATCTATTCCGTTGGGAATTACTTCTATATTGCGGAAAGTATAAAGCCCCATTTCTTCTGCCATATCTACAGTCTGTGCTATGATCCGGTCAGCCTCATTCATTAAAATGCTTGATAAAAACCTTTTGCCAAACCATTTAGTATATATTTCACCCCTGCCATAGAAGATATAAGGTGTCCTTGTTATTTTTGACGCTACAAATGCCGTCAGTGCCATTTGAGTACCCTGTGCGTGAATTACATCAGGTTTTATCTTCATGATGGCCTGTACAGCCCCAGGGATGATAAATAACGCCCTTATATAAGGTATCTTAACCGTTTTAACGGTATGGACTTTAAGACCGGGGATTTTATACTCGCCATCTTCACTTGTGGCAGCTATTACATGGACTTCGTGTTTCCTTGAGGCGCACTTAGCTAACGCAACAGTGGCTATCTCAGTTCCACCATTGCATAGGGGAGGAAGCCCAGCAACAAGGATGGCTATTTTCATTTATTTAGCCTAGCAATATCTCGATACATCACTGCTACTAATATTGCTAAAATCACTATGCTAATAAATAGAAATACAATAGCGGAGTTTGGCAGATTGCTTGTTGCTGTTAACCATTCAATCATTGTTCAGTATCCTCCAGTGTCATTTGTAAGTCATCTTCAGTAAGGGGCAACTCTTTGACAATCTCACCTGTATCATTACGTGTGTATATCTTCACTTTCTCCTTGAAGTTCTTCTTGATTGTGACCTGCACCCACTGCGTATCCTTGCCCCGGTTGAGTTTGGAACGATTCAGGTTTATGATCGCTTCGAACTTAGCAATCTCAGCTTTCTTCTCTGTCTGGTATGCCTTGATATCATCCTCTATTTGTGAAATGTGGTTCAGTAGGCTGACGATCTTGGCGGTGATATCGACTTTCGTAGTATCCAGGATTTCAGCGTTGTATTTCATCCGGGCCTTATCAACTAATTCGCCATACTTGTCAATCTCTTCCTTTTTATCCTTCATGTAGTCTTTGATATCTGCCTGGACTTCAACGATAGCATTCATTGCTGCCATCATTTCCTTTGAACACGCTAACCTTGCTGGCTTGGTTAGCTCCACATCTACCTGTATTTCTGATTGAATCTCCGAATTTTCTGCCATTTATTTTTCTCCTGCTTTTATTTTTTATTTACGAACTTAACTTCTTCATAATATTTTGACGTGTAATAAGCAAATATCGCTAGAACAATACCCACTAAAAATAAAGCCACTGCTGCAAACCATTCTGCTTGCCTTATTAAGATACCAAGCACACCTCCCATAGTGATAACTGATCCCCCACACATCAAGATTATAGGCCCATATATCTTTTTGCTTTTCATTCTATTCTCCTTTCTTCTTTTACTTTATACCACTCCGGCTTCTTGCCAATGTAAACAGGTGGCATTGCATCACCGTTTGGATTCTTGAATTGATCCGCTGTAGCATCTACTATCCGTCCATCATTTAATGCAATCCAGCAGTGATGGAATCTGCCTACTTTACCTTCTACTACTTTACCTTTGATTCCGTATACGTTCAGATAACTACATAATGGAGCACTTACGGCAAAACACCAACTTTTTGATTGCCTGTTCCCAAGCACGCCATTACGAAACTGTGTGGCTATGCGTAAAAGTTTTACTCCATTATCAGACATTTACTTATAGACCTCATGGTATCTTTTAAAATAAGGTTCTATCATGGATAAATAACCCTTCTCAGCGTGATCTAATTCTAAATATTCATTTACAGGATTACCCATATCCAAATCCAAGGCCATTGAGTAGAAACATGCTTCCTCATAGAACTTGGAACTGACGGAATAATTTACCTTATCATACAGTCCATAAATATGATAAAGGCGTGCCTTGTATAAAGGAAGGTAATCAGGATCGGAATACAAAGTGCGATAATAATCACTGATTGTAGCCACTTTAGACAAATCAAGCGTGCTTAACCTGGCAACATAAATATCCAGCCACAGGTCTATATACTCTTTTGGATAAATCCTGTAGATGACATTAATGAAATGCGTCACCACTGTTATATTATAATTGCTGAATCTTGGTGTAACACCTTTAATGCAATCGCCACTGTAATACTCCGTTTTATTAAAAGCAGGATCGTAATACGTGCCGTTTGATTCTACAAAAGTATGGCAGGGGAACAGTATGCAGCGTGCGCTTATCCCTTTAATTGCCAGCAGTTTAGTGAGTAAAAAAGATTTCTGATCGCACCATCCTATACCTCTAACCAAATCAAACAGACAATTCTTGTCGATAGCATCTTCCTCAATAGTCATCCATGATAAATTTTGTTCTTCATTAACATATATCCATGCATTAAGCTCTTCCGGCGTATCAAACCTGTCTGCTATCCTGCGATATGCAAACTCAGCCACCATGCTATCAGTAGTAACGTCAGATACTAACCACACCAAAGGAAAGGCAACATACAAAATGCATAGAGCAAGGACGATTAGTGCTACTTTCTTAAAAGACATTTGACTTCCCCATTTGAGTAGACTTCTTTATATCCCTGCTTCAAAGCTATATCAGCAGGATCGAACTCTAACTTGTAAATCGTGCCACCACCATATCCGAAAGGTTCTTTATGGAGTGACTCCCTGATTATGAGCACGTCCGCTTCACAATCCCTGAAATCGCCCTTAAAAATATGATTCTCCAATGCTTCGACTCTACCTACTCCATTGTATTCAGGTTCGCTCATAACATAGGACAGGTAATATGAGTCCGTTCCCAACTGTTTTGGATGATACGTTTTAGCAACCGTAAATCCTTCCATCTCTTTTTCTGTCAAACCATAACGCACGATTTGGTTAGGTGAAAGCGCACGCTGCGTAAGATTCGACATCAATCCTATTGTGTTTAAGAACACTAACCCTGCTACCAGGATAGAGATCACTAATACTCCATACTTATTTCCCTGTGTCAGATAAACTAACGCCCCGGCTAAAGGAACAACCATGAAGCACTGCGCTAAATACCACCAGCGCATCTCAATCAATGAAAACCCGAATAATGGCGGGAAGAATCCTATGGCAAGCACCGTAGCACATAATATTGCATAGGTCTTATTGAAACGGTCACGGCGCAGCATCATTAAAACACCGATCAATGCAATCCCTACGAACAATAAAAACCCGGCTGAATTTATTGCCATCTCCGTGAAATTATTCAAGCTATTCTGCACTATTACTTTGACTGCTTCCCCTATATAAGTAGGAGCTTGACCGATGGCATAGGTCATCCCAAAGGCCGGATTAAAATTAGAAGCCCCGGCTGTATCATATAGTGAATTACCGTTTGTAGTGAATGTCAGCCATGCTATGACCAATCCTATTAAAATTACAGGCACTACGATTAATTTTGCCATCATTATAATGACTTGCTTAATGCTTTTGTCCGGCGCAAACAGTACAGGAAACACGGTGAAACAAATGATCGTTCCTGTGACCCATACCATAGCTATCATATGGGTAAAATAACTTAACGCAAGAATCGCTCCCACGATAAAAATCGTCCAGTGATGCTTGTATTGCTTGAGCATCAGCCACGCAGTAGCCAACGCAAAAGTCGCTCCGATTCCGTTGGGTATGATCCACTCACTAAATGTTATGTTCCAGTTTGCACAGGAGAGCATAAGCGCAGCAACCACGCCAACCTTTATATTAAATAATTCTTTGCCCAAAAGGAATGAAAATATAATATTACCAACCATCGTGACGCTTCCAACGAATATCAACGCTGCCATGCGATAATCCAACCCAGTAAAATCCATGATACCTTTCAAATAATAATGGATGGCAGAATAATAGCCACCTATATACGTCCAGTCCTTTACATCGCCAAGCTCGTTTGTAGCTATTCTCATGTGTGACCAGGGATCAATCCCTATCAGGCCGGGGAACATCATTGATTCAGTCCAGATGTGCATCAAACCAATTACGCAGGCCAACCCAACTATCGAATAAAGACACCACTTTTTATCCTCACGCAAAGAGAATAAAAACAAACTACCTACGGCTAGTGCTACATAGATATAATAAAGCAATGGCTTTTCGTATTGATTTAATAATGAAGTACCCACACAGTAGACCATTATCGCAAAACCTAACCAGACTGCTGCAAGCACTAACCCAAGTATTCCGAATGCATTATCAATCTTATGATCCACAACCAATTTATCTCTAAATATCAAGTAGAGTGTGATACAAACTAAGGCAATCACACAGGCCACAAGATAAATAGGATGATACTCTTTTACCTTAAGAAAACACGCAGAGATAGTTATTAGAATGTATGCAGCAACGGCACAATAACGGTCTAAGTTTTTCATTTATCTAATTATACTTAATTATTAGTAGTTAATCAACGGTTATACTTGCTAAGAAAACTAATATGCTGCGGGACTGATACCAACGGACTGCAATTATCCTTGACCCACTTACGTCCTTCTTCTCCCCTTCTATCACGGTATTCTTTACTATCTGCCAGAGCGCATAAGCGTCTGACAATATCAGATTCATGATGTGCGTTTATAATAGGTGGACGATTTGGATATAGTCCGTCCGTTGCTTCTGTAATCCAGGTCATAGCCGGAGTGCCACACGCCATCGCTTCTATCGCTACCAGTGCAAGGACTCCAACTACAAATTGATCCAGAACAATATCCACTGAATTATAAAGCGTCACCATATCAGCTTTTGGCATAGTTTCAAGCCACACTACCTTATCTTCAATCTCTAACTCCTCTATTAAATCCTTGGAGTGTTCAACGTCCCATCCTTTATTTACGACAAGCAACTTGGCTCGCTTTGGATAAATCTGGATAAACTCTGCAAACGCACGAAATACCTTATCATTTCCCTTGCAGTCTTTTACTGTACGGTCTACCCATGCCTGCCGGGGCGGGTGAAACAGGATTAAGTCACAGTCTAATATTTCGTGCAGCCTTTCCTTTTGCTGTTCTCTATTCAATGACGGTTTAAACACATTTATATCTATGATATGCGGAAGATATGAGATATTTTTTAATCCGATGCGTTTAGCCGTTTCCATTTGATATGGGGCGATAACTGTAGCCTGCGCTTTACGTATGGCATTAATCTGCACATGCTTAATTATGAAATTGATTATTTTCTCTATTATACTGAAATGCTCTTTGCGTATTCCTGACCATCCATATACAGGCAACTGGTCTAAATCCGATCCATAGCTGAAAAATATAAACGGCTTGCCTGACCATCTCATCCATACCGGGGCAAGGCCGGAACACACAATAAGATCAAACTGCTGCACAAAATCAATCAGCCGTTTCATTAAAGTCAAGTACCTGACAGGATTATTAAAAGGTACAAAATACGGCAAATCAAGATAGTGTATCCAGTCGTATGTTTCGCTGTCATGCCAGTTTGGGAGTGAATCTTTTGGCACAAACTGCGAGTCCATGACCACTTCCGCATCTACGCCGTATTGACGAAGATACTTTGCGTAAATATAAAAGTTATTCTGTGTATTGAGGGGATCACAAAAGAGTACTTTCATATTTTAATCCCTACTAAATAAAAAGCCCTTGCATATTTTGGCATACTGGGGCTTTTCCTTATCGCAAAATCCAGGTACTGAAAAGGTTTAGCCAACCAACTCATAATAAATGCTATGGGCCAGTGTAAAAAGGTATTCTCAAACACAAGTATCGGGAAAACACGCAATAAGTCAGCCAAGATTGAGGCTGTGCTCCCGGTAACACCGCTTTTTATCTCTTGTATATCAGGAAACAGTGACCGCAACCCCTTCAAAGTAAAGCGGAAGAAGTCATACTCATCATGGACACCCTCAAGAAATGGAGTAGCTACGCATAAAGTCCCGCCTTTTTTCAAAACCCTTTGTATTTCACCTGCTACAATCCAGGGACGCTGCGTGTGCTCAAGCACAGCATTGCAGAATACACCGTCAAAATACGCATCTTCAAAAGGTAATGAATGGGCATCGGCTACTATATCTACGTTAGGATAGTTGACTATATCAAGATTGATTATATCTTCCCGTAGTTTTGTGCTGCCCGATCCAACATTAAGGACTTTCCCTTGTGGGATGTAATCAAACATACTCCTATCAAACCATCGTGGAGTAAATGGATTGTAGAATTTCAGTACAATTTCTTTAACGGGCTGCATCTTTCACGGATTCCCCATAATTTGATATATTAAGTATTCAGGAACTATCACGCTATTTATACCTTTCTTTTATGATGGTTTATGAGCAAAAGCTATTCCTGCGATTGAACCAAATCCCACTCCTCCAAGCCCAAGAGCAAAAGCAACGGTTAGAGATATTCCAAGATCATTATTATGTGAGGTTGATTTGCCATAAGGAAAGTCATAGTCATGCGGAACAGATATTCTAATATCGACAAAATGTTCATCGCTGCTGAGTGAGTTTAAAGTATTTACCTTCACATCTTTATCGAGTAATGTTTCCTTGAAATTAACGTAACTTGCATCGTCCTTGAAAAGAATTTTACCCGTATAAACATCTGGGCTATTTGCCATATTGTTGTATGTAGCAAATCCACCAATAAGGCCAAGTATTAGGAAGCCTATTATTCCGCCTAATAAAATTGTATTATTCATTTTTAATGTTCCCCCTATTTTATAGTAGCTAACTTAACTTTTAATGCTCCAAGGCACTCACTTTCAGAATGCTCCCCTTTGGTATATTCTCCACATCGAGAGCATATAACAGAACTATTAAACATTGATTTGAACAGAAGTATGGCAAAAGATAGAAACGCCCCTATCATCAAGGTTGCAAATAAAATTGTCATCGCAATATTGCCTTCACTCAAATATGCACCAGGTGGCGCAAGAAGCACTGTTATTACAATCGACACTATCGCCCATGTTAAAAACACATTTGCCTTTTTCTGTATCTTGTCATATTCCTGTTTAGTTATAATTGCCATAATTTTTCTCCTCTCCTATATAAACACTAAAGATCACTTTTGTACTTTTGATTTGGATTCTTTGAAAGCCCAGTAGACTTCTATACCAATTTCATTTTATTTATTCTCCTTACTCTATATTTTTATTTACTAAGTGCTTTCCTTTTATTCTGAATATAACCTGTTAACTGAAACGAAATAGCAGTTATCGTTAGAAGCATGGCTGTTATGCATACGGCAAAAGCAGTCACTTCTATTCCGTTCAATCCTTTCCCATCGAAAAAAGGGCGTGTTAATAGTGCAATCCATTCAATCCCCTTGAAAATCGCAATTGCAACATATACCAAGATAACCTCTATCATTCTATGACTCCTTTATTTACTAAGCACTAAATATTAACACGATAGACGCTCCCCATATAGTAAATGCTATCACTACAGGAGAAGCTATGGGAATTGCTCCAATAATATCAGACAACGTAAGCTGTCCAAGCATAAGGAATGGGACAGCATTAAGACCCACAACAAGCATTGAAAAAACAACGCCAACTAATAATCCAGAACCCAATCCAAGTGAAATGTATCTGAACATTTTATTCCATCTTATTATTTGCATGTTCTTAGTCCCTTTCCTCATTTTTATTTACTAAACTACTAAAGTCTATCCCACCAATTATCCTCTTGCAAAGGATTCTCTTTATTTGGTGTCTGTTTACGATTGGTAATAAGAGGCCACACTCCACATAATATTAGTGCGAATCCAGGCAAAGCTCCTATTAACCCACATAACAACATGCCATAAATATCATGTATTGCTAATATTTCTATTCCAATTACATTTATACCAAAGAATATGCCAGCTAACATGAATACTGCTCCTATCAGAACATCAAGCAAATATTTTATCCGATCAATCTTTTCGTCTCTTGTCATCTCATCAATGGACTTATCTTTTGGAGGCCAAATCTCATAATATGCCCAAATTATCAGCTTAACAAGTCCCATAAATATACCAAGTGCAACTAACGTTAGTATTACAAGAACTGCAATAGCACCACCTTCGCTTGTTACTTGCATCTTATATCCTACCAGTCTACTTACCATAAGCTAAAGCAACAATAGAAGAAATCATAAATAATCCTCCCATTGCAAATAATAGATAACAAATTATTGATGAAATAGTACCAAGGGCTGTTAGCAAGCATACCAGCACAACTATCGTCGCACCTAATACAAATAATACATCATTTAATTTCATTTTCAATTTGACCATCCTTTTTTAAAACTCTACTTTCATATTTTAAATTCCATATATGGGCGGATTGCAAAGGAAGTTTATTAGCAAATTGGTTCGACATCCAACAAGCTCTACCTTATTCGTGCTGTATTAGATAGCTTCCCTCAATCCCTTTTATTTTTTCTCCTTTACCCTATATTTTTATTTACTAAACTACTAATGATGTATCTATCAAAACGGCCCAATCTCTGTATTTTGGATAAATTCTTTATGTTCACCAATCCCCGACTCATTAAAATAATCACTAACGGTATGGACCGTTAGCGCAGATGTTCTTATCCTAATTTGTATTATGCTTGTACCAGCGAATTTAGTATCCTCTTTGATCCCCATCCATTCCACGTTGCCATTATATCCCTGCTCTAACCTTTCCAATTGTGATTGAGATGGCGTATCTATCCTATACAGAGATACAACATTTAATGGGATAAACAATATACACGATACGAGAACACACACCACTATAAAAGCTACACCACCAATAATCCAATCCTGCGATATCACTTTCCGATGAGGGATGGATACTTCGGACACTGTTCTTTCCTTGCGACGTGCCTTACAATTAAGATAAACTGTATACCCAATCCCTACGGCTAAACAAGCACCACCAAGAAACCATCCCATCCCAATCCCTGCTCCTGTAGCTTGTGCAATAACCCATACTACCAAAGCCATGATTAATGCATTACCCATCGGTTCTAATATTAGTTCCTTTTTCACCTTCCGTATACACCCCCTACTTACTCATCTTTTTAATCAAGATCGCCAACCCAAATAGGCAGACTACGAACATAAAAATCCCTTCACCAATTGCCCGTAAAGTCGCTGCGTCCATCTTTGCCAATGCCGGAGCACACAGGGTATAAAGCACCATGATAATCACTGCCCCCAGTACCGCTATAAATAACTTCGTTGCATCTGACATTTCCTTTTCCTTCCTTACCTTAGTTGACTAAATTATAATCATTAACTTAGGCAATGTCAAGTAGTTTTGAGGAAATTTTGATTTAACG